>Ga0302252_1000368_pt1 | contig 42747 bp, 48 predicted proteins | sample AAG_RA_Leu_MG_FD_193511 | JGI IMG/M metagenome (GOLD analysis project Ga0302252, IMG submission 193511) | Enriched activated sludge microbial communities from anaerobic digester in WTTP, New Holstein, Wisconsin, United States - AAG_RA_Leu | ecosystem: Engineered > Bioreactor > Anaerobic >... | reverse complement strand
CTGTTCCCATGCCGAACACAGAAGTTAAGCTCCTTAGCGCCGATGGTACTTGGATCGAAGGGTCCTGGGAGAGTAGGTCGTGGCTGCGTAATCTTTTTATTTTTTTGCGCTTTTTTTGCGTTTTTGGGTTTTGGGGTTTCTGGCGCTTCAAGCCAGCTATAATCCGATGAAAACGCCGGTCTTCTGTCTCGTTTTGGAGACTGCAAGGGCTCGCATATTTCAAAGCTCTTGAATTTTGAGAACTCGCTGCGCTTCGGACACTCAAAATTCTGCGGCTTTGCGCATACGCTTCGCCTGCAGTCTCATCAAAACAAGCCTCAAAAAGACCTGGCATTTGTTCATCGGATTTACGCTGCAAAGTGCGTATAAGACAAGCGGCCTTGCAACTCATTAAATAGCGCCTTTTTTATTCCATTTGGATTCTTGCCGGCGGCGCCCAATTTATCATGCAGAGCCAAAAGCAGAGCCGCTCACAAAACCTTAACATCAGTAAAATCAAAAAAAACATCTACAACATATATTTTATGATAAAATAATAGTTATGGGATAAAAAGGACTGTTGCATAATTTCAGAAAGCAAGCAGTCCAAACAGCCCAATCAGGCTATTGAAATAAAAATAGAATCTTGAAACGAGGGACTAAGCATGGAATTTATTAAAGAATTATTCGGGGGAAATAAAAGAGAAATCAAAAAAATCGAAAAAATAGTAGATAAGATAGAGGCATTAGAACCTAATTTTACAGGCATGAGCGATGCCGAGCTAAGGGGCGTGACTCAGAAGCTAAAGGACAGAGTAGCTGGCGGCGAGACGCTTGATGACATACTGCCGGAGGCTTTTGCCACAATGAGAGAGGCAGCCAAGAGGGTGCTTGGAATGAGGCACTACAGGGTGCAGCTAATTGGAGGTATAGTTCTTCACCAGGGAAGAATAGCTGAGATGAAGACTGGTGAAGGTAAGACGCTTGTGGCCACGCTTCCAGTTTATCTTAACGCGCTCTCGGGCAAGGGCGTTCACGTTGTAACTGTCAACGATTACCTTGCAAAGCGTGACAAGGAGTGGATGGGCAGCATATATGAATTCCTCGGCCTTACGGTAGGTGTTGTTGTGCACGGGCAGACGCCTGAGCAGAAGAAGGCTGCGTACAACTGCGACATAACATACGGTACAAACAACGAGTACGGCTTTGACTACTTAAGGGACAACATGGTCATATACAAGGAGAACATGACACAAAGAGAGCTCAACTTTGCCATAGTCGACGAGGTTGACTCCATACTTATAGATGAGGCCAGGACTCCTCTTATAATCTCAGGACCTGGGGACAAGTCTACGGGCCTTTACCATGAGGCAAACACTTTTGTGCAGATGCTGAAAGGCAGAATACTCGACCCTACAGAGGACAAGCAGGACAGATTCAACAGGGAGTACAAGGAAGAGACTGTTGATTTCACTGTCGATGAAAAAGGCCATTCCGTAATGCTTGCCGAAAACGGAGTTGATAAGGCTGAAAAATATTTCAACATAGAAAACCTTTCAGACCCTAAAAATATGGAGATATCTCACCACATCAACCAGGCTCTCAAGGCTCACAACCTAATGAAGCTTGATGTGGACTATGTCATAAAAGATGGCGAGATAGTAATAGTAGACGAATTCACAGGAAGACTAATGTTCGGAAGAAGATATTCCGATGGCCTCCACCAGGCGATAGAGGCTAAGGAAGGCCTCGAGGTTCAAAGGGAATCGCAGACGCTTGCGAGCATAACGTTCCAGAACTACTTCAGGATGTACAAGAAGCTCTCCGGTATGACGGGTACGGCCAAGACCGAGGAAGAGGAGTTCAAGTCTATATACGGCATGGACGTAGTCCAGATTCCAACTAACAGGCCTATAGCCAGAAAGGATGAGCCGGACAGTGTATACAAGACTGACGAGGGCAAGTTCAAGGCTGTTGTAGATGAAATTGAGATGAGATACAGGACTGGTCAGCCTATACTTGTAGGTACTATAGCTATAGAAACATCTGAAATGCTCGCTAACATGCTCAAGAGAAAGGGTGTAAGGCACCAGGTGCTAAATGCCAAGCAACATGAGAGAGAGGCTGAAATTGTAGCCCAGGCAGGAACGCTTGGTTCTGTGACTATAGCTACAAACATGGCAGGAAGGGGTACCGACATAGTGCTTGGAGGTAATCCTGAGTTCATGGCGAAAAAAGAGATGAGGAAGCTTGGCTATAGTGATCACATCATATCGCTGGCTACAAGCTTCATAGATACGGAAGATCCTGAAGTAATAGAAGCCAAGGACAAATACAAGGGAATATACTATGACATCAAAAAGCAAACAGACGAGGAGCAGGAAAAAGTCAAAGCGGCAGGCGGCCTTTGCATACTTGGTACTGAAAGGCATGAGTCTCGAAGGATAGACAATCAGCTCAGAGGTCGTGCCGGACGTCAGGGAGACCCGGGTATGTCAAGATTCTTTATAAGCCTTGAAGACAACCTGATGAGACTGTTTGGAAGCGAAAAGATAAGAAGTGTTGTTGACAAGCTGGGAATGGAAGACGACATGCCTATAGAGCATTCGCTGCTGTCAAAATCGATTGAAAATGCCCAAAAGAAGGTAGAGGGCAGGAACTTTGGAATAAGAAAGCACGTTCTCCAGTTTGACGACGTAATGAACAAGCAGAGGGAGATAATATACAAGGAAAGAAGAAGCGTCCTTGAAGGCGAAAACATAAGGGAAAACATAATGTCCATGATTCAAAAGATAGTGGACTACTCGGTGGAGCGTTTTACTGCGGAAGGCAGCTATCCGGAAGAGTGGGATCTGCAAGGACTAAAGGAGTACATGTACTCTGCCTATCTTCCAAAGGACAGCATCGATTTTGGCGACATAGAAAATCTCGACAGGGAAAAGATAAAAGACATGCTGCTTGACCTTTCTGTATCGCTTTATGAGCAAAAGGAAGAGCTCATTGGCGAGGAAAGGATGAGGGAGATTGAAAGGATTATACTCCTTCAGGTTGTTGATACTAAGTGGGTTGACCATATAGACGCCATGGAACAGCTAAGGCAGGGAATAGGTCTAAGGGCAGTAGGACAGGAGGACCCTGTAAGGGCATACCAGTTCGAGGGCTTTGACATGTTCGAAGAGATGATAAAAAGCATACAGGAGGACACAATAAAATTCATGTTTGGATTCTCGCTCGAGGAGCGCATAGAAAGGAAGCAGGTTATAGACGTAGACCACCTTTCTCAAAGCTCTGCCGATCTTGATTCTCCGAGCCAGACAACAGTTGTAAAGGACGATAGGGTGGGAAGAAACGATCTTTGCCCATGCGGCAGCGGCAAGAAGTACAAGAAGTGCTGTGGAAAGAACTCATAGGGGGAAGCATATGCTTAATATTCAAGAATACAACCAGAAAATCCAGGAGATGAGTGAGTCAATAAAGGAGCTTTTGGTTTCTCTTTGACATAGCAAAGCTTAAGGACTTGGTGGATGAGCAGGAAAAAGCCATGGCTAGCCAGGGATTCTGGGATGACAACGAAAGGGCCCAGAAGACCCTGCAGTCCAACAAGATTATGAAGGAAGAAATAGATGGCTTTGAAAGACTGGAATCATCGTATGAGGATATTCAGATACTTCTTGAAATGGCAATCGAAGAGGATGACGAAGCCACAGAAATGGAAGTAAAGCAGGCCATAGAAGAGCTTGAGCGGGAGATAGCCAGCATAAGAATAAAGACTCTTCTGTCGGGAGAGTACGACAAGAATAATGCAATACTCTCCATACATGCCGGCTCAGGAGGCCTTGACGCTCAGGAATGGGCTCAGATGCTCCTGCGAATGTATAAAAGATGGGCCGAGCAGAAGGGCTACACAACTTCTGTGATAGACATGATTACAGATCCGGAGGCCGGGATAAAAAGCGCCACTATTCTTGTGGAGGGCATAAACGCATACGGATATCTTAAAGGGGAAAAGGGCGTTCACAGGATAGTCAGGATTTCGCCCTTCGATCCTTCGGGCAAGAGGCACACATCATTTGCATCTTTGGATGTAATCCCCGAAATAGATGAAGATGCAAGCATTCAGATCAACCCTTCCGATCTGAGGACAGATACCTACAGGGCTTCAGGAGCCGGTGGCCAGCACGTCAACAAGACTGATTCGGCCGTAAGGATAACGCATTTGCCTACGGGAATAGTAGTCCAGTGCCAGAATCAAAGGTCGCAGCACAGTAACAAGCAAATGGCCATGCAGATGCTAATGTCAAAGCTCGTTGAGATAAAGGAGCTTGAAAAAAAGGAGCGCATAGAGGACATACAGGGCGAGTATTCCCAGATAAGCTGGGGAAGCCAGATAAGATCCTACGTGTTCAATCCCTATAACATGGTCAAGGACCACAGGACTAATGTGGAGGTTGGCAATGTCCAATCTGTAATGGACGGGAACATAGACATATTCATCAACGAATATCTCAAGTGGATAAAAACAGCAAAGTAGGCCTATGCAAAAAATAGACACAAAAAATGGAAGGGAGACCCCTTCCATTTTTTACATTATGACGTCTAGCAAAAGTCCCTTTACGCCGTCTATGCGCTTTAGAACATTCACATGATCAAGCTGGTCCTTTAGAAACTCCTTGGTTATTATGTCAAGCTCTCTATCGACCTGCTTGACTATGGAATACATCCTGTGTCTGCCCCTTCTGTCCAGCAGGTTTTGCTGGGCGAAGCTGTGGGAATTTTCGACGGCTACCGAGAGCAGCTCCTTTACCAGCTTTTTATATTCAAGCACGTCCTTTAGATAAAGGTTGTTTTTTAGGTTTTCAGACTTCTCGACTATCTTTTCATACAAGGATTCGACCTTGTCCCTTACATCGTCTGATTTTATCTTTTCAAATTTCTTGAGAAACTCGCTCTTTTCAAACTGCTGCAGTTGCTTACCTTGAAGTTGCGTTTTTTTAATATCGCCTGTGCTGACGATGCCTGAAATATTATTAATACCCTGCATAGAATCACATCCCTGCTTACAGTCTGTATAGAACTTATCTAGTAAATTCTACCATGCAAAAATATTTTTATCAATAAATATATAGTACTATTCGAAATTGACCAACATGCTTTAGCTAGCTTGTGAACTGGGGTACATTCGCTAATATAATTTTGCAATCTGACGATAAAATAAGTATGGTCATTAATCAATAGAAAAGGGCGGGATAGGCTTGAATATAGATAGTCTTACAGTATCAGCAAATACGGCTAAGAGCATAAACGAGCGATACTCCGGCATATCGTTTACCAGCGTATCCGGAAAAATAGAGAAGATTGATGAGTGCAAAACAAGTGTCAAACTCAGGTCTGGCAGCGGGACGCTTTATGATGTTGTGCTCAAAAATCCTATATTGGCTAATGAAGGTGACTCTGTTAAGCTTGAAAAAAAAGACATCAAGTCCATAAGTGAACACGAGCCTGAGAAGCAAAGGCAGGAGCGGCGCATGCTCGAGGCCGATAACTCAAGATATGCAAGGATACTCCGGGATATTGGAATTACAGCGAGTGAAAAAAATATTGAGGCTGCAATGCAGCTTGAAATAGCAGGCATAAGCATAACTGCGACAGCAGTAGCTGAGTTTATTAAAGTCGAATCATCGTTAGAAGCCATAGAGAGCTCCGTTACGCCTCAGAAGGCGGCTATGCTTGTGGAATCGGGTATAGATATTGAAAATATAAAGCTTCCTGAGCTTGCAGAAGCTATAGGGGCGCTTGGCGAAGACGAGGCTGGAGATGAATTTATTGGAAAAAAAGAGATTTCCACGCAGGAGGCAGAAGCGATTGCAAAAAAGATTTTCGGAAGCAGGATGGGGAAGGACATAACCGACATAATAAAGGCGCTGCATATAATCGGAGTAGAGCCCTCGAGAGCCGTCGTAGAAGAGGTGAAGGGCGCAATTTACAAGCTGATGGCAATAGAGGGATCCATTGAACGGAACGTTGCGCTGCTTGTAGCAAAAAACATAGAGCCTACAATTTCAAACATATACAGCATTGTAAGCGGAATAAAAAACTCGGCCATAGAACCTTCAAACAAAAGCCTTGTAAGTGCATATTCGGCAGGTTTCGTTTATTCGGCGCCTCCTTCGGACATGCACATTGAAAAGCTTGAAGCGGATATAAGGGCCAGACTGAATGATTTTGGAATCCAGGATTCACCAGGAAACATCAGGATATGCAAGGAGATAATACGGCTTGGGCTTCCTTTGGACAAGGCCGCAGTTAGGGATACAGGAGAAATACTCAGTTCAATAAGGACTGTTAAAAGCGGCATGGATGCATATGCGGCTGCAGCTACTGTGCGAGCCGGAATGGAGCTTGAAAAGACCGATATAAGAGATATTGCCAGATTTGTTGCAATGGAGGGGGCTTCAGCGACGCATTCCGATATTATAAAGAGTAGCATGCTTAAGGAAGTTTCAAATCAGCAGGCTATAAGGAGCATTGCTGATGAATTCAAAATAGATGGATTAATCGAGAGAATAAGCCTGGCGACGCAGCATAAGGGAGCTGTCTCTGCATACGCGGCAGCCCAAAAGGGCGAGGTTTCATTTTCAAATATTACTGCTGCTGCAATGCGTATCTCGGGAGATTCATTGAGCGTATCGATACTTGGAAGCATATCAAGAAGCATAGAAAAAATGCTGGGGATAAAAGGCGATTCGGTTAGCTCAAGCAGGGATGACCTTTTGAAGGCGGCAGGCGAGATAAGCAGAATCACCCAGAAAATAAAGAGTGAAATGTTGAAGGGGAACACAGTCCAAACAGAGCTTGATGAAATTATAAAAACATCTCTTGAGCAGATGAAAAAGGATCTGGGAAATGATAGCGCGGGCATAAAAAAGCTGCTTGAAGAAGCTCAAAAACAGTTAAAAGACGACAAACCATCTATTGAGAAGCTGGATCCAGCTGGCAAAGAGCTTGACATACCGACGGAAGTTGCCGGAATGCCGCTAAGGGTGAATATATATATACGTGAGAAAAAGAATATGGAAAGAGATGAAGTAGACCCCGAAAACGTCAGCCTCATTATAAGAATACGGAATGATGCTGCTGAAGATACGGTTCTGGATGTAGATATAGAAAATGGTGCTGTCGGCATAAAGGTAATGCGTGGAGATATTACAAAAGGGGATATTGCGCTGTCGGAAAGCCTCATAAGAAGGGCGGTCGAGGAGAGCGGCTATATGCTCTCGAATGTCGAAAAAATAGAGGGAAATAAAGTTCAAGGTGGAGAAGCAGAGCCTAAAGGGAAATTAGGGATAGATGTAACAATCTAACAACTGAGCAACAGCCAATACTTGATGAGCGGAATATAAAAAGCGGGGCTGTTTATGCGCCGAAAGAGGGATTGAGCATGGAAAACACTAGAAAAGAGGATTTAAAAAACAATGATGAACAGCAGGATGTTTATTTAGAGGAGTCAAGCCAAAATGATTCCCAAATGCTGTTTGAGCTGGTATATGGGCTTGTGGAGGCATTTGAAAAAATCCGTGTTAAAAGTGATAAGTAGAATAAAACTCTTTCTGAACTATATTTTGCTTTGTGATATAATCTTTATGGCATTACTTTAGACGGGAGATGAAAAAATGATTACAAGCATGCTTGTAAAAGAGCTTGGCGTTAAAAAGGGACAGGTTGAAAATGCCATAAAGCTTATAGATGAAGGCAACACCATACCATTCATTGCAAGGTACCGGAAGGAAATGACAGGCGGCCTGAGCGATGAAATATTAAGGCAGCTGCACGAGAGGCTTACTTACCTTAGAAATCTTGAAGAGAGAAAGCAGGAAGTAATACGGATAATAGGTGAGCAGGGCAAGCTTACAGCGGAACTTGAAAAGGCCATAAACAAGGCTGACATCTTGCAAAAGGTAGAGGACCTATACAGGCCCTACAAGCAGAAAAAGAGCACAAGGGCTGAGAAGGCAAGGGAGAGAGGTCTTGAGCCTCTTTCACAGGCTATAATAGAAGGAAGAAGCAGCATATTGGAGTTTGCAGCGAGTTTTATAGACGCTGAAAAGGAAGTGGATTCGGAAGAGGCTGCCATGGCTGGCGCGAAGGATATAATAGCTGAGGGCGTATCTGACAACGCTGCATACAGGCAGTGGATACGGGAACTTTGTCTGAAGACGGCCGTATTAAGTTCTCAGGCAACAGATAAGGACAGCGATTCTGTCTATTCAAACTATTATGACTTCAGTGAGCCGATTTCAAAGGCGGCAGACCACAGGATACTCGCCATAAACAGGGGCGAGAGCGAGAAATTCCTCAGGGTCAAACTCGTATTTCCTGACGAGAGGATAGTCGAATACCTCAAGTCGAAGGAGATAAAGTCTGCAAACGAGTGTACACAGTATATGGAAGAGGCTATAGAGGACGCATACAAAAGGCTCATACAGCCGTCTATAGAAAGGGAGCTGCGCAGCGGTCTGACGGAAAGAGCCCAGGAGAATGCCATAGCTCTTTTTGGAAAGAATCTCAAGGGCCTAATAATGGCTCCCCCAGTCAGAGATGCAAGGGTGCTGGCAATAGACCCGAGCTTCAGGACGGGCTGCAAGCTCAGCGTACTCGACGAGACGGGCAAGCTGCTTGAATATTCGACAATATATCCAAACGCACCCAGAAACGAGACTGAAAAGTCAAAACAGGAAATGCTAAGGCTCATAGAAAAGCATGAGGTGGACATAATATCCATAGGCAACGGCACGGCCTCGCGCGAGACGGAATCGTTCGTGGCGGAATCAATAAAGGACCTGAACAGGGCAGTCCACTACACTATAGTCAGCGAGGCCGGGGCATCCGTATATTCCGCATCTAAGCTTGCAAATGAAGAATACCCAGACATAGACGTTTCAATAAGGGGAGCCATATCAATAGGCAGAAGGCTGCAGGACCCCATGGCGGAGCTTGTCAAAATAGATCCAAAGAGCATAGGCGTAGGCCAGTACCAGCACGATCTCAACCAGAAAAGGCTCGACGAGGCGCTTAAAGGCGTGGTCGAGGACTGTGTCAACTCTGTAGGCGTGGACATAAACACTGCAACAGTATCCCTGCTGAGGTATGTATCGGGAATATCGGAGTCAATCGCCAAAAACATAGTCGCATACAGGGACGAGAACGGAAGATTCAATGGCAGGCAGGAGCTTAAGAAGGTCAAAAGACTTGGAGACAAGGCGTTTGAGCAGTGCGCAGGCTTCCTTAGGATACACGGCGGCGCAAATCCGCTTGACAACACGGCTGTACACCCGGAGTCATATGGGGCTGCAGTGAGGCTGCTCGAGATTCTGGGCATAGACATAAGCGGAGCCGCAAGGGTTTCTATAGACAGGAAGGACATAGACATCAAAGCGCTTTGCGAGCAAACCGGCATAGGAGAGCTCACTCTGGCTGATATAATTACGGAGTTGCTGAAGCCGGGCAGAGATCCTAGAGACGAAATGCCAAAGCCGATACTCAGAAGCGATGTGCTCAGCATAGAGGACTTGAAGGTGGGCATGGTGCTATCGGGCACTGTAAGGAACGTTGTCGATTTTGGGGCGTTCGTGGACATAGGGATAAAAAATGACGGACTTGTTCACATTTCGCAGATATGCGAGCGGTTCATAAAGCATCCTATGGAGGTTCTCAGCGTAGGAGACATAATTAATGTAAGGATTATAGAGGTAAACCATGAAAAGGGGAAGGTATCCCTCAGCATGAAGGAAATATAGATGATAAATTGGAAGGAGAACAGTATGCTACTTATTAAAAATGGCAAGGTGCACACAATGGCAAACGGCGTGCTTGACTCGGCCGACATACTTGTCAAATCAGGCAAGATAGCCATGATTGCAAAAGACATAGAGGCTACAAGTGACATGCAGGTCGTAGACGCCTCGGGAAAACTTGTTTTCCCGGGCTTCATAGATGCGCATACTCACATGGGGCTATGGGAAGACGGGATGGGTTTTGAAGGTGCGGACGGCAACGAGGAGACAGATCCGGTAACTCCCCACCTTAGAGCAATAGACGGAATCAATCCTATGGACAGGAACTTCAAGGAGGCGCTTGAGGGCGGAATCACTACGGTTGCCACAGGTCCTGGAAGCGCCAATGTTATGGGCGGACAGTTCGTAGTAGTCAAGGCTGTGGGAGACAGGATAGACGAGATGATAATAAAGGACCCTGCGGGCTTTAAGATAGCCTTCGGAGAGAATCCAAAGAGTGTTTATGGAAAGGATGACAGGGCGCCCCAAACGCGCATGGCGATTGCTGCGCTCATAAGGGAGACGCTCAAAAAAGCTGTAAACTACCACGAGGACATGCTCGATTACGTGTCAGACGAGGAAGCCGACAGGCCGGAATACGACATAAAACTGGATGCACTCATTCCGCTGCTTGAAAAAAAGGCTCCGCTTAAGGCTCACGCCCACAGGGCGGATGACATATTTACAGCCATAAGAATAGCCAAGGAGTTCGATCTGGAACTTACCCTCGATCACTGCACGGAAGGTCACCTTATTGCAAACCACATAGCTAAAGAAGGCTATCCGGCACTAGTTGGGCCGTCGCTATGCGAAAGGTCAAAGATAGAGCTCAAGAATCTTGATTTCAAGACGGCTGCCGTACTTAGCAACGCAGGCGTTCAGGTTGCACTGATTACAGACCACCCGGTTGTGCCTATACAGTACCTTCCGCTCTGCGCAGCTCTTGCAATAAAGGCTGGAATGGACGAGCAAAAGGCTCTTGAAGCCATAACAATTAATCCGGCGAGGATACTCGGGCTGGGTGAGAAGATAGGCAGCATAGAGGAAGGCAAGGATGCGGACATAGTCATATGGGACGGGCACCCGCTGGATGTAAAAAGTGTCGTAAGCATGACTATAGTTGACGGCAGTATCGTCTACAATTCGGCCGACTAATGCGGAGGGTTCATAATGGATAAAGCGGCAAAACTAAATCCAGGCAGGCTGTTTACAACCTCGAACCTGGTTAAAATCTCAATGCTAGGAGTAATGTCTTTCTTGATAATGTTCATAGAATTTCCGATAATGTTCTTTCCTGAATTCCTGAAAATCGACATATCGGACTTGCCGGCTGTTATAGGAGGCTTTGCGCTTGGTCCCGTGGCGGGACTTATGATTGAGCTTGTAAAAAATCTGCTTCACTTTGCAATAAAGAGCCAGACAGGCGGTATAGGCGAATTTGCCAACTTCCTTGTGGGTGGAGCTTTCGTGTTCGTGTCATCGGGCATATACTACTCGTTCAAAAGCAAAAGGATGGCAGTGATTGGGTGCATTGCTGGAACGATTGCCATGGGTATAGTGGGCGGACTTGCAAACTACTTTATACTCCTGCCGTTCTACTCGACATTCATGCCAATAGAAGCCGTGGTTGCTATGGGAGCGCAATTTAACAGCGCCATAATAGACCTTAAGACATTCATTTACTATTCAATAGTGCCTTTCAATATAATAAAGGGCGTATTGATTTCTGCAGCGACGCTTGTGATGTACAAGAGGGTGTCGCATATTCTCAAGGGATAAGCCTTTAAAAAGGCATATGAAACAGCGCAATCAGACTCAGGCTTGAATAGGATGAACGTATATATAAAAAGTGGGCATATGCCTACTTTTTATTTGTTTAGAACAAGGTTTTTTTGTTATAATGAAAGTTGGACTACAACTGGACATAAGACTTAAGTCATAGAATAAAACTTGGAGAATCACCTTGAGGAGAATTGATATGAAAAAAATCCTTATGAAAAACGAACGGGAAACCACGGAGCTGGGCTTCAAGCTCGGTTCGCTCATAGACTTTCCTGCAATCGTGTGTCTGTCGGGAGATCTTGGAGCTGGCAAGACGACATTTGTGCAGGGATTTTCAAAGGGCCTGGGAGTTAGTGAGAATATTACAAGCCCGACGTTCACAATAGTCAACGAATATAATGGAAGGCTGAAGCTTTACCACTTTGACGTATACAGAATTTCATCCTCGGACGAGATGTATGATATAGGTTTTGACGAATATATAAGTTCGGACGCCGTATGCATAATAGAGTGGGCCGAGATGATAGAGGATCTGCTCCAGGGAATTGAGAAGCTTTGGATAGAAATAAAGTATGCTGAAGGCTCAACCTTCAAGAGAGAGTTCTTGGTGAGGCCGGAGGGGGAAAAGTACGAGAAATTAGTCGAGGAGCTGTTTAAGGAATGAATATCATAGGCATAGACACATCTTCAGAGGTGGCCACTGTAGCGCTGATGAACGAGAGCAAGCTTATTGCTGAATACACTTTAAACCACAAAAAGAGCCATTCAACAAATCTCATGCCTATGCTGGATGAAATGCTAAAAGCGTGTGAAATGAAAACTAGTGACATTGACCTTATAGCGGTATGCAACGGCCCCGGCTCATTTACCGGTATAAGAATAGGAGTGGCGACAGCAAAGGCACTCTCTCATGTGCTGAACGTGCCTATTGTTGCCGTAAACAGCCTTGAGGTTCTCGCATTCAACTCGGTCAGCTCATATAGCTATGTGATGCCTATTATGGATGCTCAAAGAGGCCAGGTATACTCCGCGCTGTACAGGTGTGACGGCCAGGTAGTTGAGCTCGAGGGCATGGGAGTCAAAACCATGGAGGAAGTTCTAAGTCAGATTGAATGCCTGGGCGAGAGAGTGATGGTGCTCGGGGAAGCTTCCGAGCTTTACAGAGATGAGCTGTCGAAACTCAGCAATGCTGTAATCCCACCGTGCAGCCAGCGCCTTGCAAGAGCGTCAAGCGTGTGCGAGCTTGCGGCTAAAAAGTATAGCTGCGGCGAGCTCAGCAATGGATTTGAGCTTAGGCCGGTTTATATAAGGAAATCTCAAGCTGAGGTGCAGTACGAGGAAAAAATGAAAAAGGCAGGCAGCAATGAGTAACATATATGAAATAAGGGAAATGACAGCTGAGGACATAGATGGAGTGTTTGAGGTTGAAAAGCTGTGTTTCAAGAAACCGTGGACCAGGGATTCATTTGAAAAGGAGATGGAAAACCCGCTTGCCTTTTACCTGGTAGCCCAAAGCGGCGATGTAATAGCAGGCTACGGGGGAATATGGTTTATAGCAGGCGAAGGTCACATAACAAACATCGCAGTCCATCCCGATTTCAGAAGCAGGGGCCTGGGCAGGGCGATTGTAATGGGACTAATAGAGGAGTCGACAAAGCAAAAGATCGAGGCCATGACGCTCGAGGTCAGAGCTTCAAATGACAAGGCCATTGGCCTTTATGAATCGCTCGGGTTCAAATCCGCAGGGGTAAGACCCGGCTACTACACCGACAGCAATGAGGATGCGCTTATAATGTGGAAGGAGCTATAAGAAAAGATGAAAAGTGTAATAACGCTTGCCATTGAGAGCAGCTGCGACGAGACTTCAGTGGCTGTTGTAAGGGACGGAAGGCAAGTTTTGTCTAATATAATATCAACCCAGATGGACGAGCACAAGAAGTTCGGTGGGGTGGTGCCAGAGGTGGCATCCAGAAGACACATAGAAAATATACAGGGCGTGGTGCAGGAGTCGCTCGACGAGGCGGGAGTGAAATTCAGCGATATAGACATTGTCGGAGTGACGTACGGAGCAGGCCTTGTGGGCGCTTTGCTCGTAGGTCTTTCTACTGCAAAGGCCATATCGTTTGCGCTTGGAGTGCCTCTTGTGGGTGTAAACCACATAGAGGGCCACATATGTGCCAACTTCATAGCACATAAGGAGCTGGAACCGCCATTTGCATGCCTTGTGGTTTCGGGAGGCCACACTCACATGGTTGAGGTCAGAGGCTATGGGGATTACAATGTACTGGGCATGACAAGGGATGACGCAGCAGGAGAGGCTTTCGACAAGCTGGCAAGGGCCATAGGCCTGGGATATCCCGGCGGTTCAAAGATAGACAGGGCAGCAAAGCTCGGTGACAAGGAAGCTATTGATTTTCCAAGGGCTTACCTCGAAAAGGGCAGCTATGATTTCAGCTTCAGCGGTTTAAAGTCAGCTGCGCTCAACTATCTCAACAGCAAGAAGATGAAAAAAGAGGAGATATCTATAGAGGACGTTTCAGCCTCATACCAGGAGGCCATCGTTGATGTGCTGGCCGAAAGAAGCATAAGGGCGTGCATTGAAAAAGGCTACAAGACACTTGCAATAGCAGGCGGTGTTGCAGCCAACTCGAGGCTCAGGGAGAGGCTTGAGGGAGATGCAAAAGCGCATGGCATACAGGTCAAATACCCTCCTATAGAGCTTTGCACAGACAACGCCGCCATGATAGGCTGCGCGGCATATTACGATTATATCGGCGGAAGGGTTTCGTCACTTGACCTCAATGCAGTGCCTGGACTCAGAATAGGAGAACGGGAATAAAAAAAACAGGCTATGCCTGTTTTTTTTATTCGGAAAGTTCCTCCCAGCGCTCGTAGAGGGATGCTAATCTGCTTTCGAGACTGGATTTGCTCAAATGAATTTCTTTTGACTTTTCGGGATTGGAATAGACTTCCTCGCTGCACATAAGCACATCCAACTCGCCTATGCTCTCTTCGATGTCCATTATCTCCTCTTCGAGTGCCGCTCGTTCCTTTTCAACGCGTTTAGCCTCAACCTGTTTTTCCTTTTGCTTTTTTTTCTCATCGCGCAGCTGGGTCTTGGTCTTTTCGTGGGACTCCTCAGCGGCGTTCATCTCCTCGAGCATTCGTCTTTTATCGTTGTAGTAGTCGTAGTTGCCAAGGTACTCGCTATATCCGCCCTCTTCGAGGACTATTATCCTGTCGGCTATCTTGTTTAGGAAATACCGGTCGTGCGATATTGCAAATATTGTCCCGTCGTAGCCGAGCAACGCATCCTCCAGCACCTCCTTGGAGTCGATGTCGAGATGGTTCGTAGGCTCGTCAAGGAGGAGGAAATTGGATTTCGAGAGCATGAGCTTGAGCAGCGATATTCTGGCCTTTTCGCCTCCGCTCAGGGATGATATGGGTTTGAAGACGTCGTCGCCTTCAAAGAGGAATGCGCCAAGATATGTTCGCACCTGTGTCTGAGTCAGGCCTTCATTCGAATCCCATATCTCGTCTATTACAGACTTGCTGCTGTCTATATTCTCCTGCTGTTGGTCGTAGTAGCCAAGGCTCACATTAGTGCCAAGTGAAAAGTCGCCTGAAAGTGCATTTTCCTTGCCGCAGAGTATTTTGAAAAGCGTGGATTTGCCCTTGCCGTTAGGGCCGATAAGAGCCACACGTTCGCCCCTGTAAATATCGAAGCTTAGATTCTCAAACAGGAGATTGCTTCCGTACGCCATAGAAAGGCTCCTTGCATGGAGAACGTCCCTGCCGCTTTGGGCGGCTGCCTCAAAGTGCATTTTCGCTTTTTTGCTGTATATGAAAGGCTTCTCAGGTTCCTCGAGCTTTTCTATCAACTTTTCACGGCTTCTGGCCCTTTTGACGAATTTTTCATTTCCATAGCCCTTGAGTCTTTGGGCTATTTCCTTTTGCCGCCTTATTTCGGATTGGGCTTCCTCGTACTGCTTTATTTCAAGTTCGCCTTCCTGAGCTTTTTTGCTTACGTAATAGGAATAGTTGCCGCTGTATTTTTTGAGTATGGTGCCGGAGAGCTCGAATATACTGCTCACAGTCTGGTCCAGGAAATATCTGTCGTGGGATATTATAATTACGGTGCCAAAATATTGCTTTATGAATGTTTCAAGCCATTCTACGGCGTTTATGTCGAGATGGTTTGTGGGCTCGTCCAGAAGCAGTATTTCGGGTTTTTTAAGTAGAAGCTTTGCCAGGAGAACTCTTGTTTTTTCACCTCCCGAAAGAATGCCTGCCGGCTTGTCGAATTCGTCATCGCTAAAGCCAAGACCCTTTAGAATACCCTTTACCTCGGATTTGTAGCTGTAGCCATTTTTCTTGTTGAATTCGTCGAGCCTTGCGGAGTAGTCCTTCATAAGCATGTCGAGCCTACTTGTATGTCCGTTTTTGCCCTCTGCCGATATTTCGTGTTCCAGGTCCCTAAGAGACGCTTCTTCAGCAATAAGGTCTGAAAATACGCTGAGCGTCTCTTCATATACTGTGCTTTCGGAATCGAATTCGGCAGTTTGCTCTAGATATCCAATGCTGTTTTGTTTGGATACGAATATTTCGCCGCTATCAGGCTCATAAATTCCCGAGAGTATTCTAAAGAGCGTAGATTTGCCAGATCCATTAATTCCGACAAGCCCTATGCGCTCGCCATCGTTGATTGAAAACGAAATATCCTTGAGTATAACATCTATGCCGAAGCTTTTGCTTATATTTTTGCAAGATAACACTATCATAAAATCACTCCCCAAAAGATAATTATAAGGTTAATGCCGTACATATTCAAGATGCGGTGATATCAAAATCAGGGACTTCCTCGCACATCTATCTAAATGAATTGCATTTGCCACAATATGGTATAAGTTAATTAAAAAATTCAATGTCAGATTGTTTTTATAAAAAAGCGAAATATAAATTTTTATCAAAAATTGTTTTAAAAATAAAACAAAGTATGATATAATTTCATTTGCAGGTGTACTTAATACAAAAAAAGTCATGTATGATTGTTGGAAAACAAAAATTCATAAAGAAAATCAGATTTATAAATACTCACAATAATGTGAATAAATCACAAATGCGATTGACAATTCGCGAATTGTTTGTTACAATCATAACAAAGTTTAAAATTCAAAACGGAGTAGGTGAAATTTATGTCTAGAAAAATTTCAATGGCCGTTATCAGAAGACTACCGAAGTACCATAGATATCTTAGGGACCTTTTAGAGAAAGATGTAAATAGAATTTCGTCTAAAGAGCTTAGCAAGATCATAGGATTCACTGCTTCGCAAATAAGACAGGACCTTAATAATTTCGGCGGTTTCGGGCAGCAAGGGTACGGCTACAACGTAGAAGAGCTCTACAAGGAGATAAGCACAATACTTGGGCTTGAAGAAGAGTACAACACAATAATTATAGGTGCTGGAAATCTCGGACAGGCCATAGCTAACTATGCGGGTTTCAGATCATCGGGATTCAGGATAAAAGCTCTTTTCGATATCAATCCGAGGCTTATAGGTCTTAAAATAAGAGAGCTTGAGATATTCGACATAGAGGATATCAAGGAGTATGTGATAGCAAACAACATAAAAATTGCAGTCATATGCATACCAAAGGATAAAGTTCAAAGCATAGCAAATGAACTGGCGGAAGCAGGGATAAGCGGGATATGGAATTTTGCGCCGGTTGACCTTGACCTCCCGGATGACATAATAGTTGAAAATGTTCATCTGACTGAGAGCCTTTTTACGCTTTCATACCTTCTGAATGAAAAAAAACTCGGACATGAATTGCCGGAGGAATAATGAAAATCTGTCATCTTGACAGATTTTTTGCTTTTTTGAACAAAATTATGGCCGCATTCCTTCGTGAATGTGTTAATTCATGAATTTATGGGTATATGGAATAATGTTTGGCAAGAAATGAATTTGGAGGTCTTTACAGATGCATGAAAAGAGGATTGGAATACTTGCGGAGGATGAATTTGAAGATCTTGAGCTGTACTATCCGTATTTCAGGCTCATAGAAGCCGGCTGCAAGGCTGAAATAATTGGCTCCAGAGGAAAGGATTATTACAAAGGCAAAAAAGGACTCAGCATAAAAAAAGACGTGGACATAGAGGATATCGAGCCACAGGATTATGACGGTGTCATAATACCTGGTGGCTGGGCTCCTGACAGGCTAAGGCGAAGCGACAAGGTATGCAGCTTCGTCAGCGGAATGTATAGACAGGGAAAGCTAGTGGCTTCAATATGCCACGGACCATGGGTTCTGATATCTTCAAATATTGTAAAGGGCCATACGATGACAGCAACGCAGGCAATAAAGGATGATTTGCTCAATGCTGGGGCGCATTGGGTGGACAGGGCAGCTGTAAGGGATGGGAATATAATAACATCTAGAAATCCTCATGATCTTCCGGCATTCATGAAAGAAATACTGAGTTTCATAGACTAATCAAGACAGGAAATTATTATGAAAATATACGCATTAATAGGACCGAGTGGAACAGGCAAGAGCTACAGGGCGCTCATGGTGGCCTATGAAAAAGGGATAGACTACATAATAGACGACGGGATACTTATACATAAGTCCAAGATACTTGCGGGTACCTCTGCCAAGAGGTCGAGGACAAGCATGGAGGCTGTAAAAAGAGCGATATTCGAATATGAGGAGCAAAAGAGCGAATTAATGCGTGAGCTCGAAAGGCAAAAACCAAATAGGCTTCTTATAATAGGAACCTCGGAAAACATGATAAGCAAGATAATGGAGAGGCTCGGACTTGGGTTTGAATATGAAAAGATATCAATATACGACGTGGCCTCCGAGCAGGAGATATACCAAGCAAAGACCACAAGAGCGCTGCAAGGCATACACACCGTCCCGCTTCCAACCTTTGAGCTGAAGTGCCATTTCTCGGGAATAATAAAAAACCCGGTGAAGCTTTTTTTTAAAACAAAGGACACAAATGAGATTAAGGAATTTGAAAAGACGTTAATAAGGCCAACGTTCAGCTATCTCGGAAAATACTATATATCCGAAAAGGCAATAATTCAAATGATCAAATATGAGCTTGAAAAATCAGATTTTGTGAGGAAGGTTTACAACATAAAAATACACAAGGCGCCGGATGGAATAGAGATTGAAGTTACGGTAGGTGCAGGCCTGTGCAGGATGCATGTCGAAGCTGCTCTATTGCAGAGGGAAATCGCAGGCTCTGTTGAAGGAATGACGCTAATTAACGTTAAGGTTGTAGATGTCAGAATAATAAGGGCCTATTACTAGATAAAAAAATAACAGTAAAATGCATGTATTGCTGTATGCATGGATTGTCTATTTATAGACAAAAAATATTAAAAAATACCAGGCGGTACCGCGAGGCGAAACAGGTGAGATTATTCAGAAAATTCAGAATATAAATATTTATACAATCAATTCGTGCGTTGCTGCGGATTCTAGCATATTACAAAGTGCGCAAAATACGACCGGGAATTAAAATACGAAAATATACATAATTATGAAGTTTTTTAACTTGACACAAAAATATCAAATTTATGTTGTTTACATACAAAACACCCTATGTTATAATTTAATCAACAACAAGGAAAATGTTTTCTAATGCTTTTATTGGATTTTGTTGGAAACCATGTGGAATGAGATTGTCTATTGTTCTACATGCAAAAATAAAATAATATAATAATAGTAAGAGGAGATGTAAAGATGAGCTACATTCAAGAGGTATTGGAAAAAGTAAAACAGAGAAATGCCGGTGAGCCTGAGTTCATTCAAGCTGTTGAAGAAGTTCTAGCTACACTAGGACCAATAGTTGAAAAGCACCCTGAATGGGAAGCAGCTAATCTTCTTGAGAGATTCTGTGAGCCAGAAAGACAAATAATGTTCAAAGTGCCATGGGTTGACGATCAAGGCAAAGTTCAAGTTAACCGTGGATTCAGAGTACAATTTAACGGAGCTATAGGACCTTACAAAGGCGGCCTTAGATTCCATCCAACTGTATACCTTGGAATAATAAAGTTCCTTGGATTCGAGCAGATACTTAAGAACTCGCTAACTGGTCTTCCAATAGGTGGAGGCAAGGGTGGTTCTGATTTCGATGCAAGGGGAAAATCTGACGCTGAAATAAGAAGATTCTGCGAAAGCTTCATGACTGAGCTTTACAGACACATAGGACCAGACGTTGACGTTCCAGCTGGAGACATCGGTGTTGGTGCAAGAGAAATAGGATTCCTTTACGGACACTACAGAAGAATAAGAGGAGCTTTCGAAAACGGAGTTCTTACAGGTAAAGGACTTTCTTATGGTGGAAGCCTTGTAAGACCAGAAGCTACTGGTTTCGGTGTAACTTACTTCTGTAACGAAATGCTTAAGCATGAGGGAACATCTTTCGAAGGCAAGACTGTTGTAGTTTCAGGCTTTGGAAACGTTGCATGGGGAGCTTGCCAGAAGGTTAGAGATCTTGGCGGAAAAGTAATAACACTTTCAGGACCAGACGGATATATACACGATCCAGAGGGCGTTGTAACTGACGAGAAGATAAACTACCTTGTTGAAATGCTCAAAGAAAACAAAGGTGCAAGAGTTAAAGACTACGCTGACAAGTTCGGCTGCGAGTTCGTTGCTGGAGAGAAGCCATGGTCAGTTAAAGGTGACATCATAATGCCTTGTGCTATCCAAAATGACATAACTATAGAGCACGCTAAGATGATAGTTGCTAACGGAACTAAGTTTGTTGCAGAGGCTGCTAACATGCCTTGTACAAACGAAGCTGTTGAATACTTCCTTGCAAACGGCGTAATAGTAGGACCTGCTAAGGCTGCTAACGCTGGTGGAGTTGCTACTTCAGCTCTTGAAATGTCACAAAACAGCATGAGATACAACTGGACTGCTGAAGAAGTTGACGCTAAGCTACATCAAATAATGATAAACATACACAACAACGCAATGAGCGCTGCTGAAGAGTATGGATTCGGATACAACCTGGTTGCTGGTGCAAACATAGCTGGATTCCTTAAAGTTGCAGAAGCAATGATGGCTCAAGGTGTATATTAATATTTAGGATATAACAATTCAAAGAGGCTGCCTGCATGGCAGTCTCTTATTGCTTTGTCTATAAAAAAGTTTAAAAGCAAGCATTTGCGGTATAAATATATTAGGCAAAATTGAGTTGAAGGACTGAATTTCAATCAACATTATTGATGTTCAGTCCAATTATTTGTCCGGAATTAATCGCAGATTGTACATAACAAACATACTTAAGCTAGAGGGAAGTGACATGATGAAAATACTTGTAGTAGACGACGCAGCTTTTATGAGGGAATTCATATCAGCAAACCTTTTAAAGGCCGGATTCGAGGTGGCTGGATACGCCTGTGACGGCAAGGAGGCTGTTGAGAAGTATGTGGAGCTAAGGCCTGACATAGTCACGATGGATATCAATATGCCGAGGATGGACGGCATACAGGCTCTTGTCGAGATACTAAAGATTGACGAAACGGCCAAGGTCATAATGATATCTGATATAGGACAGCACACCAAGATAATAGAGGCCATAAAAAAAGGCGCCCTGGATTTCATAGTCAAGCCTGTGCATCCTCAAAAACTTATTCAGTCACTTGAAAAAGCAAGAAATTAACTTGCTTTTTTTTATTTATAGGCCTAAAATACCATTAAGGGGTATATAAAATACCGGTGGGAAGAGGGTGGAATTATTGACCAGAAGCGAGTTTAATATATCGGGAATGACGTGCGCTGCTTGCGTCAGAGCGGTCGAGAAGGCCGCCGGAGAACTGGAAGGCGTAAGGAGCGCTGCTGTCAATCTTTCGCTGGAGAACATGATAGTTGACTATGACGAAGAAAGGGTTACCATAGAAGACATAATTAGAGCTGTTGAAAGCAGGGGATATGGCGCATCACTAAAAGAAGACATCAGGGAAGTGATTATACCGATACGAGGTATGACGTGTGCATCGTGTGTCAGGGCGGTGGAGAAAACGATTCAGAAGCTCGACGGAGTGGCGGAAGTCAGCGTGAATCTTGCGACGGAAACTGCACAAGTAAAGTATGATGCGGACAAGGTCAGAATATCCAGCATCAAGACGGCCATAAAAAATGCCGGCTATGAGCCTCTTGAAATAAGCATTGAGACTTCTGATGCCGACAGGGATGAAAAAGAAAGGCAGACTAGTGAAATGCTGCAGCGCGTGAGGGTGGCCATCGGCTGTGCTATTCCGCTTTTATATATAGCCATGGGGCATATGCTTGGACTTCCGCTGCCCGCTGCAATAAATCCGGAAAGCCATCCTGCAAGCTTTGCGCTAGTACAGCTTGTGCTGCTTATGCCGATAGTCATAGCCGGAAAAAAGTTTTACACCGTGGGAATGAGGGCTCTCTTCAAAAAGAGTCCCAATATGGATTCGCTCGTAGCCATAGGCACAGGCGCAGCCATAATGTATAGTATCTACTCCACGTATATGATAATGATGGGTGAGCACTATGTGCATGGGCTCTACTACGAATCGGCGGGCATAATAATAGCGCTTGTGATGCTTGGGAAATATCTCGAGACAAAGTCCCGAGGCAGGACCTCCGAGGCAATAAAGAAGCTTATGGGGCTTCAGCCAAAGACGGCTCTTGTGGCAGCTGATGGTGACGAGATTGAGATACCCATAGAGGAGGTTGAACCTGGCGATATATTGATTGTAAAGCCGGGAGAGAGGATACCGGTGGACGGAGCCGTAGTTGAAGGATACACTTCCGTGGACGAGTCCATGATTACCGGTGAGAGCATACCGGTTGAGAAAGCAGCGGGCAGCAGTGTAACGGGAGGCACAATAAACAAAAACGGAACAATAAGATTCAGGGCTACCAGGGTAGGCAAGGATACTGCACTTTCGCAGATAATAAGGCTTGTACAGCAAGCTCAGGGTTCAAAGGCACCGATTGCCAAGCTGGCTGACGTGGTTGCCGGATATTTCGTGCCCGCTGTAATGGTAATAGCTGCACTTTCAGCTGCGCTCTGGTATTTGGCAGAAAGGGACAGCGTTTTTGCGCTTACAATATTCATATCGGTGCTTGTGATTGCTTGTCCATGCGCCCTTGGGCTGGCAACGCCTACAGCGATAATGGTAGGCACTGGCAAGGGTGCGGAAAACGGCATACTTATAAAGAGTGCCGAAGCGCTTGAGAGCGCCCACAAGATTGATGCTGTCGTATTTGACAAGACGGGGACCATAACAATCGGGAAGCCGAAGGTTACGGACATGCTGACCTACGGCGTTAGCGAAATTGAGTTTTTAAGGATTGTAGCGGCAGGGGAGAAGGTCTCGGAGCATCCTCTATCTGAGGCCATACTGCAGCAAGCAAATGACCTGCAAGTTCAAGTGCCGGAGGTTTCTGGATTCGAAGCGGTTCCGGGAAAGGGTATAAAATACACGCTTGACGGCAGCAGGGTTGGAGTCGGAAACGAGGCGCTCTTGTCTGAAATGGGCATTTCTTTTGAAAACGGCGACGATGCCAGGCTGCTGGCGTCGCAGGGCAAGACAATCATAATAGGCGCTTTGGACGATAAGGTCATAGGCATGGCTGCAGTAGCCGACGTCATAAAGGATACAAGTCCAAATGCTGTTGAAACGCTCAAGGAGATGGGTATAGAAGTAATAATGATAACGGGCGACAACGAGATTACAGCAAACGCCATAGCACAAAAGACTGGAATAGACAGGGTGTTTGCAGGGGTGCTGCCTGAAGGTAAAGCAATTAGAATAGAGGAGCTCAAAAAAGAGGGCAAGACTGTGGCCATGGTGGGCGATGGAATAAACGACGCTCCCGCTCTGGCGGCGGCGGATGTTGGAATAGCCATAGGTTCTGGAACTGACGTGGCTATAGAGTCTGCAGACATAGTGCTTATAAAGGGAGACATAACTGACGTTTCAAGGGCGATCAACCTCAGCAGAAAAACTATAAGCAATGTAAAGCAGAATCTGTTCTGGGCGTTCATATACAACACTCTTGGAATCCCGGTGGCAGCAGGGGTGCTCCACATATGGGGCGGACCGCTCCTTAGCCCTATGCTGGCAGGGGCGGCAATGGCTTTCAGCTCTGTATCAGTAGTCACGAATGCCCTGAGGCTTAGGAAATTGAAGCTATGACATAATATTGTATAATGCAAAGAGATTCATATACTTGACGATGGGAGGAATTTTCATGAGAAAGCTGGTATATATAGAAGGAATGAGCTGCAGCCACTGCGTCAACAGGGTGAAGGGCGCCATTGGAGAGCTTGAGGGAGTGATTGCCGTAGATGTAAGCCTTGAGGAGAAAAGGGCCATTGTTCAAATGGAGAGAGAAGTTTCGGACGAGGCCATCAAGGCTGCAGTAGAGGAGTGGGGCTACAGCGTCACAAGCATTGAAACCGCTTAACAGCTTAATTTGGCTAAATATAGCTTTACAAAAAATATTTTATGATTTACTGTGTAACTAAGCCCTTTGCAAATTGCGGAGGGCTTGATTTTACGCTCTTGGGAGGAATATGTTGGATATGAAGATATATGAAGAAAAAAACGGAATAGTAGTCAGCGGCTTAGAGGATTTTGAGCCAAAGCACATATTCGAGTGCGGTCAGTGCTTCCGGTGGGACAAGGAGGAGGACGGCTCCTACACGGGAATAGCCCATTCGAGAGTTTTAAATGTAAAAAAAGAAGGCGGCATAGTGATATTCGACAACACGAGCAGAGCTGAATTTGAGGGATTATGGATGGACTACTTTGACCTTGGTCGGGACTATTCGGATATAAAGGACAAGCTCAGGAGGTTTGATGAGCATCTGGAGCGGTCTGTAGAGTTCGGATACGGAATAAGACTGCTTAAGCAGGACGTCTGGGAAACTACAGTTTCGTTTATAATATCGGCCAACAACGCCATACCCAAGATAAAAAAGACAATAGATACACTCTCTTATCTTGCGAATGAAGATGTCATTGAATATAAAGGCAGAAAATTCTATGCGTTTCCCAGCCCCGTGACAATACACAGGTTCCATGAAACCTGCGTGGACAACTGCAAGGCGGGATACAGGGCGCAGTATATAAAGGACAGCTGCGGCATGATAATGAGAAAGGACGTGGATCTGGAAAGGCTAGCCGGGCTTGGCTCGAACGAATGCAGAAAAGAGCTTATGAGGCTTCCGGGAGTGGGGCCGAAGGTTGCTGATTGCATAATGCTCTTTGCGCTTCAAAAATTTGATGCGTTCCCTGTTGATGTATGGGTAAAAAGGGTTATAAGCAGTCTGTACAGCCAGGAAGATATGAGTCTCAATAAAATGCGCGAATTTGCGCAGGGGAGGTTTGGAGAGCTTGCGGGTTTTGCGCAGCAGTATCTTTTTTATTATGCCAGGGAAAATGGAGTAGGCAGAAAGTAGGGGAGCATTGATTATGACCACGAGCGTTTTAGCATATTATATAATAGGTTTTTTCGTGCTGTCTGCTGCATTTGTGTCCATAGTGATATTTCTTGAAAACAGGGATCCTTCGAGAACTATAGCGTGGCTGCTTGTGTTGCTTTTGTTTCCGGTGGTCGGATTCGTCATATATATCCTGTTTGGACAAAACATCAAAAAGAAAAAGATTTTCAAGACACAAAAGCTTTTTTCTGAAATCAATGCCAACAAAATATTCGAAAGCATACAAAATTTTGAAAATCTGATTTCCATACAGAAGCAGGCAATAATGGAGGACCTTGTGTTCTATGATCCAGAGATAAACATAAAAAGAAGGATTATGAATTTGCTCTTGAACACGGGAAGATCTCCGTTCACTCTAAACAACAGCGTAAAAATACTAAACAGCGGAGAGGAGAAGTTCAAGGAGCTGTTTGAGGATATAAGAAATGCCAAGCGGCACATACATATGGAATACTACATAATAAAGGATTCAAAAATAGGCAGGTCCGTAAAAGAGCTGCTTATGGAAAAGGCCAAAGAAGGAGTCCAGGTGCGGCTGCTGTACGATGATGTCGGCTGCTGGAATCTTTGGTTCAAACGCAGCTTTTTCAATGAAATGAGAGAATGCGGAATAAAGGTGGCGCCATTTTTGCCTGTAAAGCTACCGTTCCTCAACAGGAGGCTAAACTACAGGAATCACAGGAAGATTGCGGTTATAGACGGCAAGATAGGATATGTAGGCGGCATAAACATAGGCGATGAATATTTGGGCATGGACGAAAAATTCGGTTTCTGGAGAGATACTCACATGAGGATAGAAGGCGAGGCTGTCTACATGCTTCAGCTCACGTTTCTTCTTGATTGGTATTTTTCCACAAGGGAAAAGCTCTTTTGCACATGCTATTTTCCGGCGATATCCTACTGTGGACATAACGTCATGCAGATAGTAGCCAGCGGGCCGGATTCTGACTGGGAGGCGATACACCAGGCTTATTTCACTGCTATTTCCCAGGCTAAAAGGATTATATACATACAAACGCCTTACTTCATACCTGACGATTCTCTACTTGTGGCCCTGAGAACTGCCGCGCTGAGCGGTGTTGACGTGAGGATAATGTTCCCGGGAAAGCCTGACCACAAGATTGTTTACCATGCGTCGCTTTCCTATTTTGAATCAATACTCAAATCAGGAGGGAGGGTGTTTTTGTATGATGAGAAGGGCTTCCTCCATTCCAAGGTCATGGTTGTGGATGACGACATAGCGTCCGTTGGAACTGCCAACATGGACCTTAGGAGCTTTATGATAAACTTTGAGATAAATGGCTTCATATACGACAAGGAGATAGTCGGTTCACTCAAGCAGGATTTTCTTAACGACCAGCTAAGCTGCAAGGAGATTACGCTGGAGAAATATCAGAACAGGCCGATGCTTCAAAAACTCAAGGGCTCGTATGCCAGACTTTTTTCTCCGATACTTTAAATTTAAAAAAGAAGAAAAAATATTTAAAAATGAGTAAATAACATAAATATGAAGAAAAACAACCATAAATGCTCTAAATCGACTTAAATCGCCTTTAAAGTATATTGCCAATGAAAAATCTTTTTAATAGTATATTATATGTAGTTAGCACTCTAACTCATAGAGTGCTAAAATAAAAATATGTATTTCTGGCACATCTTAAATATAACAAATTTTCAAGGAGGGTTACATTAATGAAAATAAGACCACTTGCAGACAGAGTAGTAATCAAAAGACTTGAAGCAGAGGAAAAGACTAAAAGCGGGATAGTGCTTCCAGGAAGCGCCAAGGAGCAGCCGCAAATGGCAGAGGTAGTTGAAGTAGGGCCTGGCGGAGTAGTAGACGGCAAAGAAATCAAGATGGAGCTTGCAAAGGGAGACAGGGTTATATTCTCCAAGTATGCAGGCACTGAAGTAAAGATTGACGGCGAAGAATATACCATATTAAGACAAAGCGACATACTTGCAGTAGTTGAATAACAGACAGCATATCAATATAAACTATGGGAGGTTACAGTAATGGCAAAGGAAATCAAATTCGCTGAAAGCGCAAGAAAAGGACTAGAAGCTGGTGTTAACAAGCTTGCAGATACAGTAAAGGTAACTCTTGGACCAAAGGGAAGAAACGTAATATTAGACAAGAAATTCGGTTCTCCGCTTATAACTAACGACGGAGTTACAATAGCCAAGGAGATAGAGTTCGCAGATGCCTACGAGAACATGGGAGCCCAGCTTGTAAAAGAGGTTGCGACTAAGACTAACGACGTTGCGGGAGATGGAACTACTACTGCTACAGTTCTGGCTCAGGCTATAATTAGAGAAGGACTTAAGAATGTAGCTGCAGGAGCTAATCCTATAATAATAAGAAAAGGAATCTCTAAGGCTGTAGACACTGTAGTTGACGAGATAAAGAAGGTTTCAAGATCCATACAAAACAAGGAAGAAATAGCGCAGGTTGCAGCAATATCTGCAGGCGACGAGGAAATAGGAGCGCTTATAGCTGACGCCATGGACAAGGTGGGCAAAGACGGCGTAATAACAGTTGAAGAGTCAAAATCTATGATGACTGACCTTAAGGTTGTTGAAGGAATGCTGTTTGACAGAGGATACCTTTCTCCTTACATGGTTACAGATGTAGAGAAGATGGAGGCTGTAATAAGCGATGCCTACATACTTATTACAGACAAGAAAATCTCAAACATTCAGGAAATACTTCCTGTTCTAGAGCAGATAGTGCAGCAAGGCAAGAGACTGCTTATAATAGCAGAGGACGTTGACGGAGAGGCTCTGGCGACTCTAGTTGTAAACAAGCTAAGAGGAACATTCGAGGTTGTTGCAGTCAAGGCTCCTGGCTTTGGAGACAGAAGAAAGGCTATGCTTGAAGACATTGCTATACTTACAGGCGGAAAAGTTATATCAGAGGAAGTTGGACTTGAGCTTAAAGAGGCTACAATGGCAATGCTGGGAAGAGCCGAGACTGTTAAGGTTACTAAGGAAGAAACCACAATAGTAAACGGAGCCGGCGCTGAGTCTGACATACAAGACAGGATAGCTCAGATAAAGAGACAAATAGAGACTACAACTTCTGATTTTGACAGAGAGAAGCTTCAGGAAAGACTTGCCAAGCTTGCTGGCGGAGTTGCCGTTATAGAGGTTGGAGCCGCTACGGAGTCAGAGCTCAAGGAAAGAAAGCTGAGAATAGAGGATGCCCTGAATGCTACTAGAGCTGCAGTTGAGGAAGGAATAGTGGCAGGAGGAGGAACTGCTCTTGTAAGCGCTATACCTGCCCTAGACAAGCTTGTAGAGGAAACAGAGGGAGAGGTTCAAACAGGCGTTAAGATAATAAAGAAGGCGCTTGAAGAGCCTCTAAAGCAAATAGCTATTAACGCGGGTCTTGAAGGAGCTGTAATAGTTGAAAAGGTTAAGCATTCTGAGCCGGAAATAGGCTTTGATGCACTCAAGGAAAAATACGTGAACATGGTTGAGGCTGGTATAGTAGACCCAACTAAGGTTACAAGATCAGCCCTTCAAAATGCAGCGTCAGTTGCCGCAGTATTCCTTACAACAGAAGCTGCAGTAGTAGACGTAAAGGAAGAAAACGAGCCTCCAATGCCAGGCGGAATGGGCGGCGGAATGCCTATGATGTAAGACAATCTGAATATCGATTGTTGCGAATGCTGGAATTTAGAGGTTTGACGAGTTAAAAAACTATTGATTTGCCACCATTTTGCCACCACGAGGTAGAAAAACCTATTTCGTGGTGGCAATTTTTCTTTGTAAAAGACTTTCGAATTGATTGACAGCTTGCTCTTCAATCTCTTTTGTAACGTGTGAATATGTGTCCATGGTTATGCTTATGTTTGAGTGACCCAGTCTTTCCTGGACTACCTTTGGATTAACTCCAGCCTGCAACAATAGAGTCGCATGCGTATGCCTGAGCATGTGGAAGTTCATATCAATGCCAACTCTCTTTGCTATGTTGCTAAGCCGGCTAATTGTTTTAGTCGTCACAGGCTCGCCATTCTCTTTTGTGCTGACAAAGTCGGTATCGGTATAGTGTACACCGTACTTCAATTTATTCTCTTTCTGTCTGAGCTTTTGGTCCTTCAGTGCGCGTGCAAGTTCCCCGCCTATCTTAATAGTCCGGACAGAACTCTTTGTCTTTGGGGGATAGAACTCCCACTTGTCATTTGTTGCCGTGAAGTCCAAGCGCTTTGTTATGCTGATAGTACTATTTATGAAGTCTATGTCTGTCCATTGCAAGGCTGCTATTTCGCCGGCTCTCATCCCTGTATGCAATGCAATCATTGTCGGAATGTAATGGTGAGAATTCGAGATCTTATCTAGCAATGTTTGAATCTGCTCATCAGTTAATGTCTTGACTCGCTTTTCTTCCTCAACTGTCTTTTTGGGTTTCTTAACCTTAAGCATGGGATTGGTTTTAATAAATTCCCATTCATACGCCATGCTGAAAGCTATATTGAGCGTTGCGTAGATGAGGTTCATATAGTTTCGAGAATAGTTTTTGGCTTTCTCAGAAACTATATTTTGCAGTATGGCTGGAGATATGTTGCCTATGAAGACATTTCCTATAGCGGGCAGAATGTGGTTCTTGATTATATGCTTACGAGCTCTTTGTGAGTTTTCGCGCATATTAACCTCGATATAGTTTATCGTAAAATAATCCATGTATTCAGCCACGGAAATCTTCTTAGGCTCTATTACTTGGCCAGTAGCATTAAGTTCCTGCAGGGCCCTGTTGAGAGCCTCCTGGGCCTCCTTCTTAGTCCTAAATCCAGACTTTTCTTTCTTGACCCATCTGCCGTTTACTTTGCCGACCCTAAAGTAATACGACCATTTCTCTCCTCGTTTCCTTACGGATCCTTGCATAGTATCACATCCTTTTTTAATGTTACAGCTTCAAAGGCTTGTGATATAATAGATTCACAAGATAATTCACAAGCCAGTTTAAGCTGGATAAGGAGCCCACCCCCATGGACTCCTTTTTTATTATACAGCAAAAAGAACACACGTTCAGGAATTTGAGTAAAGAAAAAGAGCGGCAACGCTCTTTTAATATACATGAGACTATTTGCAGATATATTTTATATATAGAATCCATAAATCAATATTATCAATGTATTCTTGCGTATTTAAATTATCAACTACATCAAATGTGTAGACGTCTTTTAGAATCTGCATATATGTTTTTCTGCCCTGAAGCTTGATTTTTCCTACAGGATATCTAGCATAACTTACACTAATAGCTCCATTTGCCATTCTATGTAATTGTAGTTGAAGATATTGCAATTTATTATTAATAAGTTTTTGAATAAGAGCTTTCACGAAAAACTCCTCGTCACTCGAAATCTTATATTTTTTTGATGAGTCACCTGTCATACAATTGGTAATGTAGCGATATTCACATTCCGTAGTCGCTTTATTCTTTTTTGGTCGTAGAAATTGAAACATCTGTTATCATCCCTTCAAAAGCCAATGTAAATTTTCATTCCATATATACCAACCAGCCCCAAATTTTAAACGCACAGACTTTTAGTATTGATTTCCATGTGCAATAGAGGTACAATAAAACAAACAGGTGTTCGATTGATTATAAATAAAATTTATTGCATTATAAAATAATTCTATAGTAAAACTTAAATATCATCACAAAATACAATAAAACACGATAAGCCCCCGTAAGATACTGTGGGACAAAAAGCGGATTAATCTAAAATAAAGAACAAAACCATCGGAATGTTTGAAAACGCTAAGTTTTACATAAAAATTGATTTTAAATTGCCACCACGGCGCGTTTCTGCATGGTTTTTTAAAAACTGATATAATAGGGGATATAAAATACTGGGAGGGGACTTATGAACGAAGAAAAAGACAAGCTCGAAAGCGAGAAACCAGGCGTAAGCATATCGCAATACATAAAAAAATGTACGATTAATGGCGATACATACGAAAATGAAGAATATAGAAAAGAGCAGGGTAAGTAAAAAACTTATTCCTGCTCTTTCTTTTTGGCTATTTTCATAAGCTCTATGAACTTTTTCATTTCTTCAACTGATATATCGCTTAATTCTAATTCCTTTGCAATTTCGATATATTCAAGTCCCAAGTCTTTAAACTTATCTGGTATCTGGTCTTTTTCATATATCTTAATTTCTTCATCATCTGTTCTTCCCAGTAAGTAATCCACAGTTACATCGAAGTAGTCGGCGATTTTGTTTAAAATTTCAAAATCAGGAGTCCTTTTATTTGTTTCATACATTCCGATAGCTCCTGCTGATACGCCGAGTATTTTTGCTAAGTCTTTCTGATATATTTGCCTTCTCTCTCTTAACCGTCTCAGTCTATCTCCAAACAAATCAATCCCACCAATCGTTGTTTTTACCTGTAATTGTAACATATCGTTAGCTCCTTTGAAATATAACTCAACAAAAAGTTAAAAAGTTTCAACAAATAGATTGACAATTAACAAAACGTTAGATATACTATCCTTAGAAACAACGTAACGTTAATTGAAAGGGTGGTGATAAAAAGTGGTTAACTTAAAAATTGCAAGAATTAAAAAAGGATACAGCCAGCAAGAATTCTCTGAAATGCTTGGAATCCACAAGAATTACTATTCCATGATTGAAACTGGATCCAGAAACCCAGGCTTCAAGCTTGCGAAGAAGATTGCGGACATTCTTGAAGTCACAGTCGATGAAATTTTTTTTGACGACTCAAACAACGAAACGTTAAGCGAAACTAACTCATATTGAATTTATACCCAAATTTAAGAGGAGAGAGCATATGAACAATCTAATTAATTTTCAAAGTCAACAAGAGCAACTAGTGTTGGACAGCAGGGAAGTGGCGGGAATGATTGATAAAAATCACGCGCATTTATTAAGGGATATCAAGTGCTATATAGAGCACATATCAACCAATCCAAAATTGGATTCGTTAGAATTTTTCAAGCCTTCCGACTACGTAGACAGTAAGGGTGAAAAGAGACCTCGTTATGAAATAACAAGGAAGGGCTGCGAGCTTGTTGGGAATAAACTCACGGGTGAAAAAGGGACAATATTCACAGCAAAATATATCAACAAATTTCACAGCATGGAAAAGGCAATGGCCGGCATATACCACATATCAGAAACGGCAATAGTCAACAACATAATGGGCAGTCTTGAAAGCAAGCTTTTCAGCCAGATAGACAAGCGATTCAGCATGTACGAGGAGAACTACAGGCCGACACACGCCAACAAGATAGATATTAACAGGTATATCAAGAATATGTTGGGCGAAGATAGAGAAGACGATGAGGTTGAAAAAGTGAAGGAAAGAGTACTGCTTCTTCTGGATGGCGAGAGCTGGCAAGATATCCCGTACAAAAAGATTATTGATAACCTACATCTTGTGGACGAAAGCGTTAGGTCGATTATGAGGTTCAGAGTTAAAAGGCAGCTAAGCTTGTTTGACCAAAACTAATATCCAAAGGAGGGAAGCGGATGCAATATTACGGATTTCAATTCGGAGTCGAAAAGCAAGGCCATGACATAATCATTGAATGCGGTTGTGGGCACATATTCAATCTTAGTAGAACAAATTATAACAGCAAAGCACCTAATCTAAGGCGATGCCCTGAATGTGACTGTTTATGGCATTTAGATAACGAGCGAGTGATACACCCAAAAACAAATGTTACGGTCGCAATAAAAGACATTAAATAGGGAGGAGAATGATGAACAATCTAACAATTATCAACAACAGAGAGAACATACCAATGATGAACGAGCTAATCGGCATCCAAACAAATGAAAGCCAAGAAGTAATTGTAAATGGCAGAGAACTTCATGAATTTTTAGAAATCAAAGAAAAATATACCGAGTGGTTCAGTCGCATGGTCGAGTATGGATTTATTGAAAATCAAGACTTTGCATTGGTTTCCGAAAAAAGAGAAACCAATAATCCTAAAAATCCATGGACTACAATTCAGAACCACGCACTAAAACTCGACATGGCAAAAGAGCTTTCGATGATACAGAGAACTGAAAAAGGCAAACAGGCTAGACAATACTTCATCCAGATAGAGAAAGACTTTAATAGTCCAGAAAAGATAATGGCCAGAGCTTTGCAGTATGCCAACAGACAACTGGAAACTTTATCTTTTACAGTGAGGGCTCAGGAGCAACTAATAGGAGAGTTGAAGCCAAAAGCAGATTACGTTGACAGAATACTAAACAACAAAGGGCTTGTAACTATTACACAAATAGCAAAAGACTACGGCATGAGCGGAACCGCCATGAATAAACTTTTGCACCACTTGGGAATACAGTACAAGCAAGGAGAACAATGGCTGCTATACGCGAAACACCATAGCAAAGGCTATACGCACTCTGAAACAGTCGACATCATGCGTAAAAATGGAACGCCTGATGTAACCATGAATACTAAATGGACTCAAAAAGGCAGATTATTCTTGTATGAATTGTTAAAAGCCAACGGACATGTGCCGGAAATAGAAAAAATAGGGAGGAATTAATAATGGACACAATTAAAAGGCAAGATGCAGCGGCAATAATCATGAATAGATTTATAAAATTGACACTGGATATGTCAATAGGCGAGGACAGCATAGCGGAAATATTGGCAAGAACTCAATCGGATATACTTACAGATTTATTGTTGTATATGCCAAGTGAAAAAGTCTTGAGTGAATTTGATGAAGCAAGAGACATATGGCACATAGTTGATGGAATTGTTGAATCAGTGGAAAGCTGCAACACGGAAGATGGAGAGGATTTGCTAACAATCGCCATTAGGAAGGATGATCAGAGCTACACGATAGCATTCAAGGACGGAGAATGGCTCAGCAACCATATAAGCGAAGAAAACTAGGGAGGAATTGACAATGATACAAGAAATTAATTTCGGCATAAGCGCAATAGATTTTTCAGAGAAGTTCGAGATTGGGCTTCAACAAACATTGAACTTGTTCAAGGATGCAAAACTTAAGTATGAAACGCTAGATTCGCCTGGAGACATTCTGATTATGCCGTCTGACTACACAGCTTTCTTCATCACACTGGAAAACATATTAACACAAGTCGACGATTTAGCAATGGAGGACATATATCTCGAGCGTGAGGCCATGACCGTGAGTGAATATTGGAAGACAATGCTTTCGGTTGAGTGGAAGCCAGTGCTCACTACTAGATAAGGAGGCTCACATGTCAAAAAAAATAGAAATTCCAATAGTCCCATTTCCGTTTGACTTTTCGGGGCTGGATGAGGCACTAGAGAAAATGGAGCAACTCAGCAGGATGTCCAAGGAAGTCCAGCCTTTTAGGCCTCCCGCTGAGGACCACCTTTACACGGTAGCTGAGGTGGCAGCTATATTCAAGACGAATGCTAATGCTGTCTATAAGTTGATAGACAAGGGGCTTTTAGCCTGCTTGAAGCTAGGCAGCTTAAAAATACGAAAAAAAGAAGTGGAAGGATTCCTTGAAAGAATGGAAGGCATGGACCTAACAGACTTGGAGAACATTAAATCAATTGAAACCCATAGGAGGTAGAGTCATGGACGAATGTATATTCTGCAAGAATGAAGGGAGAAGCATTAAAGGGATGTACTACATGGGGCAATGGATATGTCCGGAATGCATGAAGAAAATCGAAAAAAGACTTGTCGAAGAATGCAACGGAGAGGAGGTGAAATCATGTGGGTAAAAGCCAGAGAAGTTCTAGGGTTCGTCATGCTAACGGGAGCGATGTTCGCAATCATGTGGTGCTTTCTCTTGGCAATATAAAAGCCCCTCAGCCTGGCAGGGCATAGAAGGGGCGCAAAACAAATCACATGAAAATTATATCACATAGGGAGGTAAGTGCAAATGCAGGACGTAAAACTCGAAACATTGGCAGGTGGAGCGATAGCAGAGAGATTCAATGATGCGCTCCAAGAAGTACTAAACAATATCGTGGACCCTAACACAGACCACAAGAAAGTAAGAAAAATAAGCTTGTCGGTGACGTTCAAGGCGCGTGAGGATAGGGACTTTGCAATAGTAGGATGCGATGTCAAAACCACCATAGCGCCGCCGAAAGTAGTTGAAACAGGCATAGTGATAGACACTGACGGCAGGGGCAGAGCTGTAGCAGCTGAGTACGCAAAGCAAATCCCAGGCCAGATGGATGTTGAGGAAATGCCGGCACAAAACAAAGTCGTTAATATCAAATAATTTGAGGGGGAATTGAAAATGATTAAGAATGCGCTTGAGTATATCGTAGGACTTGGAAGGCCAGAAACAGTAAATATAAACGACAGAGAATATTCAACAGAAAAGCTAAATCCAGTGTTGGAGCCTACAGCGAGCACACTAAGAGTAACAACGCTGGATGCACTTATCGATTACATTAAATCGAAAGTTGATGTGGATATGGTGCAGCCAGAGCTGATACATGTTGAAAGTCCGACGTCAGTGAAGCTATATAGCCCAATCTACGGCGACTTCCAACAAAGAGAATGCTACATAGCAGCTGAGCCACTACTTCCGGAAATACAATTCGGCAGGTTCATGGATTCAGAGAAATTCATCATATCAATGCAAAGCAAATTCGAGAAGACAGATGATCTAGAGGCGATACTCAAGATTGTCGGAAATATCAAGGAAGAGGCAGTCAAGAATGTCGGAGACGATGGAATCAGCCAGGCTGTGACGGTGAAAACAGGCATAGCAAAAGTTGAAAATGTTGTGGTGCCTAATCCGGCGGTACTCAAGCCCTTCAGGACATTCACCGAAGTTGAACAGCCAGAATCCAAGTTCATATTCAGAATGCAGTCTGGTCCAGAAATGGCGCTCTTTGAAGCTGATGGCGGTGCATGGAGAACTCAGGCAATGAAGAACATCAAGGCGTATCTCGAAAAAGAGTTGAGAGGCTGCGAAGTAAATGTCATAGCATAGAAAAACAAAAAGGCCCTGAGCTCCGGACAGAGCAAAAGGGCCACTTACTAATAAAATCAATTAGATTATACCACACGGAGGTGCGTCAATGAAACTTATAGAGCTTAAATTGAGAAATTTCAAGGGCATCAAGGAACTAACGATCAGGCCGGATGGCCAAGACTTGAACATATACGGAGAGAATGGCTCTGGAAAAACAACTATATTCGATAGCTTTATGTGGCTGCTTTTTGACAAGGACAGCGCCAACAGCTCCAACTTCAATGTTAAGACGCTCGATGCACTAGGCAATCCTGTTCATATGCTCGAGCACGAAGTTTCAGCAGTGATAGAACACGCAAGCCAACGCATAGAGCTGCAAAAGATACTCAAAGAGAAGTGGACCAAGAAAAGAGGTCAAGCGGAAAGTGAGCTCACAGGACATACAACCGAATACTTCATCAACGGTGTGCCGAAGAAACAAAAGGAATACAAGGATTACCTCGCTGAAATCATAGATGAAGACACATTCAGAGTGCTTACAAACCCGCTGTATTTCAACAAAATAATGGACTGGAAGAAACGCAGGGAGATTGCTATGAGTCTTTGTGGTGAAATGTCAGACGAGGATATCATCAGGGCAAATGACAAGCTTTCTAGTTTAAGGGACTTACTTGAATACAAAACAATAGAAGATCTTAAAGCAGAAACCGGAGCTGGGAGAAGAAAGCTTAACGATGAAATCAAGTCCATACCATACCGTATAGACGAACTTACGAGAGAATGCATCGAAGAGATAGACACAGCTGCAGTAACAGCTGAAAAGAGAGGTTTGGAGGATAAGCTCAAGGAGCTCAACAGTGCAGAAGGTACTGACTATACGCTTCAAATAAGACGTATTGAGAGCGACCTGCAAATTCTCGACAACAGAATAAAAGAGCTTGAGCAGAATATGACTCGAGACATAAGAACTAAAATAAATGCGGCTATGGAGAAGGACAGCGAACTAAAAAGCAGATATTACACGGTTAAAGGCGAATTCGAAAAAACAGATGCAACAATATCAAAATTTGAGGAACAGAAGAAAACCATCCAACTTGAGATACTGGAGCTCAGAGAAAAATTCACAGAGATATCAGCAACTAAGTACATTGAGGGTAGCAACATATGCCCTACATGCGGGCAAGAGCTGCCGCAGGATGAAATCCAAAAGCACATAGCAGAGTTTGAAGAATGCAAGAGCAGACAGCTGCAGGAAATCAACCAGAAAGGCAAAGATAAGAAGCAGACACTAGAGCATCTGACAAAGGAAATAGAACGTCTCCAAAGCGTATCAAACAAGCATAAGACTGAGGCAACACACCTACATGCTGATATGCTCCAGGTGGCCAACGAGGTCAAGGCTCTGGAAGAGCAACTAAAAGCCGCCGATGTGACTTCTCTGGATGAATACAAGAGCATACAAGAAGAAGCGGCAACTAAGAAATCAGAAATTCAAAACATTAAGGAACTTAGCAAAAAAGAGGATAATTCAGAGCAAACCAAAGAGCTGCAAATGCAAATAGATGCTCTAAGTAAGAAGCTGGCTCAATCAGACTTGGCAACAAGCAATGCAAAGAGAGTAGAAGAGCTCAAATCAAGAGAGCGAGAGCTGGCCAACATGATTGCAGACCTTGAAAAAATCGAGTTCATGTGCGACCAGTATGTAATAACAAAATCAAACATGCTCGAAGATAAGCTCAATATCAAATTCAAGCTTGTAAAATTCAAACTGTTTGACGTCCAGGTTAATGGCGGCATCAGTGAAACATTTGTAGCCACAGTGGGCGGAGTGCCTTTTGACGACCTGAACAATGCAATGAAAATCAATGCCGGTCTGGACATAATCAACACGCTGACAGAATACTACAACTTCGAGGCTCCTATCTTCATAGACAACAGAGAGTCTGTGAATAAGATAGCGGAAATAAAGAGCCAGATCATCAACCTTGTAGTAACAAAAGACGCAAAACTTAAAATTGAGATAGCTGAAAACAGGGAGGTAGCGTAATGGCTGAGAACAATCAAAATCAAATGGTAGAACAGAAGCAAAAGGAAACGGTAGCAGAGTTTGTAGGTAAGGTGCAGGACCATCTTAAGACGCTCAACGAGGAGAGTACAATAACCCTGCCGCCAAACTATAGTCTTGGAAACGCAGTAAGAAGTGCATACCTGAAACTGCTAGAAACAAAGGATAAAAGCGGTAAAAATGCACTGGAAGTATGCACTAAGCCGTCAATAACAAACGCCATGCTTAGCATGGTGATACAAGGTCTTTCGCCTGCCAAGAACCAATGCTACTTCGTGGTATACGGCAATCAGCTTACACTGATGAGGAGCTACATGGGTACTGTGGCTGTGACTAAAAGACTTAAAGGTATAAAGGATGTAAAGGCGTACTGCATATACGAAGGTGATGAATTTGAAACTGAATACAACGTAGATACAGCAACAATTAGAATCACAAAGTTCAATCCTAAATTCGAGAATGTAGACATATCAAAAATAAAAGGCGCATTTGCTGTGATAGTAGGCGAAAACGGTCCTGTTCATACTGAAATAATGAGCATGGCTCAGATACAGAAAGCGTGGAATCAGGGATATTCAAAAGGTAATTCTGGAGCACATTCTAACTTCACAGAAGAGATGGCCAAGAAATCGGTCATTAACAGAGCTTGCAAGATGTTTGCAAACACGTCAGATGATGCTGACATACTCATAGAGGCATTCAACAGCACTACGGAAAACGAAGGCATTGACCCGGTCAAAAGCGAAATAGCCGCCAATGCCAATCAAGAGCTGCTGGATTTCAAGGAAGAAGCGAGCGTGCCCGAGACAAACAAAACTAATGTTATTGAAGCAGAATTCAAAGAAGTAAAAGAAGTCCCTGAACCAAAGCAAGAAGCAATAGAGATGGATTTTTAACATGGAACTGCAGATAATTGCGAGCAGCAGCAAAGGGAATTGCTATCTGCTCAAAGGTGAAAACGGTGGGAGCCTGCTTTTGGAGGCGGGGCTCCCTTTTAAAAATATAAAACAGAGACTTGGATACGACATGAGCAACATACAAGCTTGTCTTGTCACTCACGAACACCAGGACCACGCTAAGGCGATTTTGGATGTGGGCAAGGCAGGAATAGACGTTTATGCATCAAACGGCACCCTGGAGGCTTCTGGTGCATCAGGGCATAGGTTCCATTCTGTGGGAGATAAGACACAATTTGAAATAGACGGATTCATGATATTAGCTTTTAGCGTAGAGCACGATGCCAGGGAACCGTTAGGCTTTCTGATACAGGAAAAAACGAGCGGGGACAAGCTGCTATTCGTCACTGATACATACTATGTCAGATACAAGTTTTCCGGGCTTACGCACATAGCTGTTGAGTGCAATTATAGCGAGCATATTCTTGCGGAAAATGTGGCACACGGTATAGTTCCGGTGTCATTGGCCAGAAGGATTAGAAAGAGTCATTTCAGCTTAGAAAACGTCATTGATTTTCTTAAAGCGAATGATTTAAGCAGCTTAAAGAAGTTATATCTACTGCATCTATCTGATGGCAACTCGGACGAGAAGTTGTTTGAAAATGAAATCAGAAAAGTATACAAGGGCGATTTGTTAATAGGTGAATCTGGAGGTGTGGTATGCAAGACAAATGCAGATTTTGCGAGACCGACAGCCAGCAGATAAACGGTATGTACTTCTTTGGATACTTTATTTGCCGGCACTGCCTGGAGAAGATCCAGAGAAAGCTTATACAAGAAGGCTATCAGTTCCACCATGATAACGATGATAAAGCAGGTGAGTAGATGGCAGACGATAAGAAATACTATTATCTCAAACTTAAAGACAACTTCTTTGATGGCGATGAAATGATAATACTAGAAAGCATGCCAGATGGCTATATGTATTCCAATATCCTGCTCAAGTTATATCTGAGAAGCTTGAAAAACGAAGGGAAATTGATGTTCAATGAAAAAATCCCATACAATCCAACTATTTTAGCGCAGGTAACAAGACACAGTGTTGGAGTAGTAGAAAAAGCACTCAGGATATTTCAAGATCTAGGACTTGTAGAAATACTGGATAACGGAGCCATATACATGTTGGATATACAGAATTTCATCGGGAAAAGCAGTACTGAAGCAGACAGAAAAAGGGCGTACAGAGACAAAATTGAAATCGAAAAAGGTAATAAATTAATAGAAAGCCGTACAAATGTAACACCAACAAACGGAAAAAAGTCCGGACAAATGTCCTCGAAATGTCCAGACAAAACTACACCAGAGATAGAGATAGAGATAGAGAAAGAGATAGATATAGAGATAGAGACAGAGAAGAAAAAGGACATTTCTTCTGACGCTGCTTTTTATGATGAAGACTTCAAGAGAGTAGTTCAAGCATTCGACCAAAACATACATCCAATCACACCAATGGAAGGTGAGAAGCTTTCTATCTGGATGAAAGATGTGGAGGCGGATGTAGTCATAGCAGCCATAGGAGAAGCCGTGACCTACAACAAACGCTCATATGGATATATAAACGCAATACTTAGAAACTGGCACAAGAGCAACATAACCACCATGGATGGCCTCAATGCTTACCTGAGGGATAGGAGGGACAAGCAGAATGGAAGCGATAACTCAAACACTTTCGAAAATGATCAATACGCAGACGTCAAATCAATCAAGTTTGGAAGTTGATTATTGCCTTGAGTGCGGAGAGAAAACATCTACGATTGTCGAATTTATGGGCGCCAAGAAAAAAGTTCCATGCATGTGCAAATGTAAGCGTGAGGAGTATGAAAAGCAAAGAGAGCTGGACATGAAAGTTGAGCAGCAAAGGAAACTAGACAGGCTAAAAGAATATAGCCTTATGGATAAAAGCTTTATGCAATACACATTCGAAAATTTCAAGACAGATAAATACAACAAAGACCTGTATAAGCTTGCGGTGGAATACTGCAACGAATGGACAAGGATGAAAAAAGAGAATACAGGAATGATACTCATGGGGCCTCCAGGAGTAGGCAAGTCTTATCTGAGCTTTTGCATAGCAAATGAATTGCTCAATAAGTTTGTCCCGGTCATAGCAATATCAACCATAGGCATAATCAACAAAATATACTCGTCGTATAACAGCTATGGCGATGAAGGCGAAGCCCATATAATCAACTCGCTTAAAAACGCAGACCTTCTAGTGCTGGATGATCTGGGAGCGGAGCACACATCTGCAAGAGGCAAGGAAAAACAAATAATCTACTCGATTATAGACAGCAGAGTCAGACAAGGGAAGCCCATTATAATAACAACGAACCTAAACAAGCAGCAGCTAAGGGAAAAGTTGATTTCTGAGGATAGGGTAAATAGGAGTTTCGACAGGCTTACGGCAGTAGCTCCAATAATCGAAATTAACGGACCGTCAAGAAGGAAAGAAGAAGGCAATAGAAGGTTTGATTCCCTGATGGGTTTGTTGAAAAAGTAGGAGGCGATAGCATGAACCAAGTTGTAAAAAGATTAATAGATGGCTCAGAACAATACAGAGAAGTTATCGAAGAAATAATTGCTGAAACCAAATGCGATGATTGCCATGTGAATTTTAAAGATGGCAATTACAAAACATGGGCGTGTAGGTTTTGCAGATTGGAAATACTTGAAGATTTAAGTGAAAACTTATTAAAGCTTGAACTGGAGGCAGAATAATGAACTGTGTAGTGATTATAGGAAGACTCACTAAGGATCCAGACCTTAAATATCCACCAGGGATTGAAAAAGCAGTGGCAACATTTACGGTTGCCGTGAATAGAACGTTTAAAAACAAGGAAGGCAACTACGAGGCGGACTTCATACCTGTGCAGGTCTGGGGGAAAGCAGCTGAAAACTGTGCGAACTATCTTCAAAAGGGAAGGCAGGTAGGAGTGAGCGGAAGGCTGCAGATAAGAAAATACGAGGACAAGGATGGGAATAGCCGCTGGGCGACTGAAGTTGTTGCAGATAGAGTTGAGTTCTTGGAATATGCTGACAAGAAAACTGACGGAGGGCAATCAGCAAGCCAAGGCAAGTACACAGGACTAGATCCAGAAGGATTTGAGGCACTGGACGACGATGATATCCCATTCTAAGGAGGGCAATATGTTGGATGTGAAATTCAAGGCACATGATGGGCGGTGCCCATATTTCAGATATCGCGATACGCTGTATTACATTCAAGACAGGGAGGACAACGGCAGCCCTCAATACTCATTGATGGCATGGCGGCTCTTGGAAAAAGTTGAAACATTTGAAGAAGAAAGTCAGGCTGTGAAATGGGTTGAGAACCAAACAGCAAAGCAGCGGACAAAGTGGGACGAGGGAAATGGCTGGATGTTGTGCCAGACAAGCAATCGCTTTTATGTCATAAAGAGCAATGAAGTAACTGTAAAAGAGACGCCAACGCCGCTAACGGGCGAGTTTGAGAGCTATCTAGATTGTCTCAAGGTTGCAAAGGAACGTGTGCAAGAAATCATCGAGGAAACAGAGCCAAAGCAGATGATGCTAGGAATTTAAGGCGCAATATGAATAAATTGCGACAAATAGAAGCTTAGTGCATGAAGGAGGAAATGAAGTGAAAGAACATGTATATGCAAAACTAACAAATATGCAGGTAGAAGACTTGAATGAGTGT
>Ga0302252_1000367_pt1 | contig 42755 bp, 35 predicted proteins | sample AAG_RA_Leu_MG_FD_193511 | JGI IMG/M metagenome (GOLD analysis project Ga0302252, IMG submission 193511) | Enriched activated sludge microbial communities from anaerobic digester in WTTP, New Holstein, Wisconsin, United States - AAG_RA_Leu | ecosystem: Engineered > Bioreactor > Anaerobic >... | reverse complement strand
GAATTACGATTCACGGGTGTTCTGCCCTTCTTACCTTCTACTCTTCTGCTCTCCGTTGCCTTTCTCTCACGTGGGAGTTGACCGATTGTAATAAATAATGTATTGCTCCCTCAACAATTTCACCTACGAACAAATAGCTCCGATGGAATGAAATACTGAGAATTACGGATAGTAATAAAGCGTAACATGATGATCAGCCAGAGCTGGATCTATCGGCGATTAGCCGGATCAACTCGTTAGATGCTAACAATTCACAGGCCCAAATACCTCCAAAGACTTATCCCTCGTAAACGTTATCTCCGGCAACCCCACTTTTTGACCATTGATTTCAAGTTCCGGAATCCTGACCTTTAGCACATCTGATTTGGGTGCCTTAATCTTTGCCTCCATGCCATAAAACTTGCCCAGGAATAGCGACCTGAAGATTCCCTTAAACTCCCTTGTTTCCCCTACCATAGCGTCGCCAATACTCCACGGGGATTGGTCATGATAAATTATTGGATTCAACAAGCCCTCCAACGGCGCGGAATTTGATGGAATTGACACAAATACAATTCCATTCAGAAGCCGAACTTCCCTGTCTTTGGGAATATGCACTTGAACAAACACGCTTAGTTGATCTCCCATATCGGTGACCTTTACCCCTATGGATACATCATTTCTTACGAATTCAATCATATCCGGCGGACCGGCAGTCTCATTGCACTGAGATTTCTTTACAGTTCCGCCTTCCGCATTAGGGCTGTAATATGTATTTACCCAAAGAGGGACGCAACCAACAAGAGAAATTATGAAGATCAATGCGATTATTCCATATCGTCTATTCATGTCTTCCGCATCTAACACAAAGTTGAGCCAGAGGCCGCTTTATAGCCGATTGGCTCCAATGACGGGTTATACGGTCTTAAAAACATCCTTTTAAATACCTCGTTGTTGCTGGCCTCAAAGCGTCATAGCGGTCCCTTCTGTATGCAGACGCAAAGTTAATGGCCCAATAGAATAGATCTTTGAACCTATCCGATGACATGTTTTCAAGATACTTCCAGTCAGCGATTTTTGGTGACGGCGTGTAGAAAAGAATCACAAACTCATTTAAGGTTGTGAAATAGTCATGTAGCATTTCTATTAGATAAGATGAGTGATAAACAATGCGGTTCGTCTTCAATTCCTCTCGGAATGGCTCCAACAGATGGAGTACCTCGGATTCCTTAATGTCATGTCCTGTTTTGTTGCAGATTTGAAACAGCTCATCGAGCACCCCGGTTAGCCGGAAGAGGTTGTGTTTGGATAGTAGTTGTGCGAATCTCAGCATTTTCCGCCGTGAAAGACTAAACTCAATATGTTTCGAGATGTCGCCGCACCAAAAAGAGAACATTGGTCTCTCTTTGAGCCAGGCGTCAAGCCTCCCATGAGCAGCAATGAATCTTGAAGAATCCCAGGCATCCTTATGCCTGTCGACCAACCATCTCGCTCCCGTGAACAGGGATAGCCGAAATGATTTGCCCGGTAACTCGACGGAGTTTTCGGCAAGCAACTCGAAAACATGTATGCAAAACAAATCAAAGCAGGAATCGGAATGGAAGTAGACGTTTTGATCTGGAGGTGTGCCCGTTACTTCATATAGATCGTTGTTAATTATTGCAGCAAAAGCGTCTTTGTTTTCGCTGAGAATTACAGCTTCGAGGTCTTCTTCGCACTTGAATATGTGATCATTCATAGTCGTCGTCTAACGAAAAGCTCACCCGGAGCGGCCCATAGGGCCGCGATCAGGTGCAGCGACTGGTTGGCGACATTATTTTGGTGTTCGCTTGCCGTCTTCGTGCACCCAACCTTCTCTATCGTGCAATTCCGTATGGCAGTTGAGACAATAGACATCACATTTATCCACTTCTTCTTCGAGCCTTTTTCGAGAAATAGCAGTTAATCGAGTGCCGCTAATATTGATTTCCTTTTCGTCTGGATTCCGGTGATGAAAGCACAGTGCAGATGCGGATCTCGAATAGCCGCATGCTATGCATTTTCCACCACGGCGTTTCAAGAGTTCGAGCTTTATTCGTTCTCTCCGCTGTTTATTGGTTTCTGCCATAATAATATTCACCGCCAACGCAAAAATCAGCCAGAGCCGGATTTATCGGCGATTGGCTGGAGCGCCTTGTTAGCACTTCATTTGTCATCAGTCTGCCTGCATTTGGGACACACTCGTTCCTTTTCTATAACCGAAAATCTCTGCCCACACCGTGAACACACGCTGATAAGCTCTACGGAGAATTCGTCATGCAGGGAGATGCGTTCTTCGATACCCAAGAATATTTTATTAAGAAATTGCATCGCGAACTCAGAAGGCGTGCTGTTGGCGCTCAACTGTACACTCACAATTTTCTCTGCATGGGCCACCTTTTCGGCTCCCTGTTGCAGACCAAAAGGACTCACTATAAGCGCTCCAGTCGCGCCTGTGTCTTGTATCCGATAGGCGAGTGCAGCAATCTTTTCCTGACTTTGTTTCGACGAGGTATACCGGCGACACTCTACAATGATAAACCCATCGTTTCCTTCGCGTACGCCTTTCGCGTCTATTTCCCATGCGGTATGTGAGCGGAGACCTGGCACGCTTTGTTTTCCTTCCACTCTTGATAGACCAAACTCACGCGCGAATTGGTTCAGTAAATAAGTTGCCACTTCTTCATAGGATTGCCATTTAGTCATCGTCATTCCCATCGCCTTTGTGGGGTGCTAACACTTAATATACCAATTTGGTTTTTTCTTACATGATATACCGAGGCAGATAAAAATCAATCAAAATATTCATCACTTTTCTACATAATTCTGTATAAAATGGTGACGTTAAATGGATCTTGCTTGTTATTACATAGCAAAAGCCAATATACTTTTTTGTAGTTTTTTGCGCAAAGAGACGAGATGAATTGATTACCACGTGTAATCGTGTATGGACAAAAAAATCGAAAAAACAAATAGTACAGGAAGGAGTTTGCAGCCGCCTGTAACACTTACAAGTCGATAGAATCAGGTAAAAAATTGCTAAGGATTACCGATTTAAACGAAGCATAACGCCTGCATAACCGGGAGCGGCCCGACGGGCCGCGATCCGGTGCAATGTCGGGTTGGGCAATTGTTTATACAAATCAATAGTTTGTCCTTTCCAGTTGAATAACTGGATGTCCCTAAAGCTCCTTAGGGTGTTCCTCACGTCTTCCCTCGTCTTTCATTCGGCTCTTGAGTCTTGCCGACGCCGATCTGCATCAGGTCCTCCCCGATGATAAGCTTCCCCGAGAAGTTCTTTTGCGCCTTCTGGAGCCGCGAGATCGGAGTGTTTCCGGGGCCGATGTGGCTTAGGACCAACGTCTTTGCGTTGCAGTTCTCCGCCACTTTTCCGACATCACTGATCAACGTGTGGGAGGTGATAACATGGCGGTAGAACGGCCAGGCCGGATCCCCCTCCTTGACTCCCTTGAATGTGTAATTGACCCACACGTCATCGACGACCTCGTGCACCAGTACATCGGCACCCTTCGCCAGCTTCTGCATGTTTCCCTTCGTGTCGGGACCGGTGTCGCCGGAGATCACTATTGACCCGTCGCTGGTGTCAAACCGGAAGGCGAAGGAGGGATAGACTTGGTTGTGATCCACGAGGATCGCCGTGACGCGGACCAAATCGTCCTTGTAGATCTCGAAAGGATCCATCGCCGGACAGGTTTGCGCCGCGGTCCACGGCTTGGCAGGATCCGGCGAGATGAAGCCCTTTGGCCACGGAACGCCTCGCGGGTCGCCGATGTCCTTGACCTCGATAATCTTGGGAATGTCGGGGTACCCCACGTCGCGTGCGCAGTCCTGGAAGTTCTGGGCAAAGGCTTGCAGAAGGAGGTTTGTCATCTGTTGGGTTCCTGGTGTTGGGGTGATCTGTGTTGGATCAGCGCTGTCAGTCTTGACGATCGTGCCCGAATACTGGGCGATGTTCTCGTCCAGCCTTCCTCGGTTGCAAGGGCCGAATATCTTTAGCTTCTCCTGTGCCCCGAAGCCCGCCCGAGCGCCGATCTGAAGGAAGGTCGGGTAATCACCGAGATGGTCCATGTGAAGGTGCGTAAAAAAGACTGCTCTCACATCCTTGAGGAAGAGGCTAAGCTCTCCCTGCGTCTCTTCCCCGTTCATTGTGACGAACGTCCCATGGTTGAAGGCCTCGGCGAGGCGCTGGGTGGCGCCAAACCCAAGGTCGATGATATACATGGCGTTGCCGACTACCAGCACCTGCGAGGCACTCGCACGCTTTGAGCGCGGCCACCAAGTCATCCCGCCGGTCGTGCCCAGGAGAACGAGCCGGGTGCGAGAATTGCTTGCACCCCGTTGTGTCGGAGTAGCGGACGGAGAGGCGAATGCAACCCCACCTCCAAGGCGCATTACGAGCGATGCCAGCGCCAGAGCCCCTGCCCCCTTGAGCATCGAGCGGCGTGTCACCCTTCGCTCAGGACAGGTGTTGGATCCCGTACACGGTTCTTGACCTTTGGATTTGTCTTCCTTCATAGAGTCTCCTTTGTCATGCCCAACGCCCGGCATGAGCGTCGCGCGGTTTTTTACGCGTCCTGCTCAATGCCGATGTTATAGGTATTTGGGGTATTTGGGTATTTGGGGACGTTCTTAAATAAGTAAATAAACTCTCCCGCTAAGATTTTCCCCATGGCTCACCTTTTTCTCCATTTTCCTCCTATTTCATATATTTTGCAAGAAGGCTCTCAGGGACGTAGTTGACTAACGTGACTTGTCCTCTCTTCTTCATAATCCGGGACACACCCGAAGTAGTGGGCACAGCCCTCTGTGGGGGTGCCGTGTCAAGTTAGTCAACTACGTCCCTGATTGTCGACGGTCCCTGATTGTCGACGTTGGCCGCAATCCCCGTTTCCCGGCTCATCACGAGACGGATCAGGCAACTCCACGTATCCGCCGCCCTGATTGCGGAAGGAGACCTCTCCCACAGGGTTGTCGTGCGCGGCAGGGATGAGATCAGCGATCTTTCCAGGACGTTCAACGACATGGCGGACAAGGTCGAAGGCATGATAAAGGGCAGAAAAGAGCTTACCGCGAACATATCCCATGAGCTGCGGGCGCCCCTGACAAGAATTCGGATTGCGGAAGAGGTGCTTCATGAGAAGGCAACGCAGGGGATTACAAATGCGGAGGACCTGGCTGCGCATCTCGACGGGATCCGGGAAGACATAGATGAGCTCGACGGCCTGATCGGCCGCATCCTGGACCTGTCGAAGCTGGACATGGGACAATCCCCGCTCAGACCAGAACCCCTCGATCCGTCCGATCTGATAGGAGAGTTGATGGAGAGATTTCATCCTGTCATAGAACGAAAAGGCCTCCACGTCGTTGCCGACCTTCCCCAAGGCGGGTCCTGTCTTGCCGACAGAGAGACGCTGCGCCTTGCGCTCAAAAACGTTCTCGACAATGCAACCAAATTCTGTCCTGACGGAGGGGACATTTTTGTCCGTGTGGCGTGGGAGCCAGATGCGGCCGGGATTCGCATCATGAACACCTCTGAGGAACTGTCCCTGGAAGACCTTTCCCGGATCTTCGACCCCTTTTACCGGCCACAACGGTCTGCCGCCTCCGGTTCGGGACTGGGTCTGACCATCGCCGGGAAGGCAATCGAAAGACTCGGCGGCACGATCGAGGCGGCAAACAGGGAAATGGGGCTTGAGATCACGATCACCCTGCCGCGCCGGTAACCCCCTTTCCCGAATACCCCGCTACTTCTTCTTCGAGAGGGTCTTGCTTTCACCAAAAGGGACCACAGGAAATGTCTCAAATATCATGATGTCCACCCATGCAGCCCTGCTCTGAATAAGCCCTTTCTCGTCGGTATCCACGACATTGATGACCCTGCACCCCTGGAGGTCAAAAAACTCACAGACCACTGTGACGCCCTTTGGCCATTTCCATTTTGCCCTTCTTTTCTCAATCTCCTTTTCATCCTCCGGTGCCCACGTACAGATATTCATGAAGTACATAACGGCCTCCTTTCGATGAATTTATGTCTTCTACGATTAAGTATAGCACGGCTAACGGATTTCAGGCGTTGAACCTTCGGCAATTTCTGATGTTGCCGGTTGAAATACCGGAGATGGCAAAAAAAAAGGGAAAGGATCATGAGCACGTTACAAAAGTTACCAACGTCCCCGACTGTGATACTCGTCGCTGGTCGCTCGATGCTCGATACCGACAGCTTTTTAGCTATCAGCGATCAGCTTTCAGCAAATCAGTTCTTCCGGTCTATTTTGCCTATCCGGCCTGCCTGGTTACAACCAGAGAAACTGTTATTAGCCTGCTGACGGCTATCTATTTCCTTTCTTGTCCTTGCCGCTGATCCAGCTCTCTATCTCGTTGCGCTTGTTATATACGACGAGGGCGGATACGAGAAGGAGGATGCCGACAGTTAGGTTCGCAAGATCCCGGTACCCTTCTCTCAGGAATATCGCCGAAGAAAATACGCCGCCAAAGATATAGATCCATATAATACTTCTGACCATCTGCCTGCAACCTCCCCTGCCTGACTGCTTTCACCTGATTGTGTCATATCGGCAGGCGATTTTCAACAATAATGTCCAGCTCCCCCGGTTATGTGCTGTGCAGCTTTTCATTCTTTCCAAGCCTCAACGAAATGCGTATAATGATAATGTTACACTCGTGAGGGTAAAGGGGATGAGCCCCGTGAAACGTGAAAGGTAAAATGTGAAATGTTTAACCTTTTCACTTCTCAAGATATCAGTTGATAGCGGTTTGCTGAAGGCCGATAGCTGACCGCTGGTCGTATGAATATAACAAACCGGAGGTGCACTATGAAGAAATTGGTCTTATTTTTTCTCGCCGCAGGCATTGTTCTTTTTGCAGGTACGGCCGGCGCGGAGGTAAAGGCAGCCCAGGCCGTCGCAAAAGAAATACGCTGGCTGGGCCACGATACCTTCAGGATACAGGGAGAGAAGGTCGTCTATACGGACCCCTTCAAGATTAAAGGGAAGGATACGGCAGACATCATCCTCATCAGCCACGACCACTTTGACCATTGCTCTGAGAAGGACATAAAGGCGGTCCAGGGCGCAAACACGGTGATCGTCACGCCGCCTTCATGCGCGAAGGGGCTTGCAGGCAACGTAAAGGTCGTCAAAAGGGGCGACACGATCAACGTCGGCGGCATCGCAATAGAGGTGGTTCCGGCATACAATGTGAATAAGGAGTTCCATCCGAAGGCAGCCGATGGGGTGGGGTACATCTTTACGGTAAAAGGACAGAGGATATATTTTGCCGGCGATACCGACCATATCCCGGAGATGAAGGGGTTCAGGAACGTCAACATAGCGCTTCTCCCTGTCTCCGGCACATACGTAATGACCGCAGAGGAGGCGGCCAGGGCTGCCCTCGATATAAAGCCGGACATCGCCATCCCGATGCACTACGGCGCCATAGTGGGGACAGAATCGGACGCCAACAGGTTCGCCGAAGGCCTGAAAGGAAAGATCGAGGTCATTATCTTGAAGAAGGAATAGCGGCGGCAGGCACCGGAGCCCATTCTTTGGTTGGGAATATCAGTGGATCGATCTTATTCCGTCGGCCCCGAACCGTTCTCGATCAACTTCTTGCGGTACTGGACATAGGCATCGCGCATAGCGATGTACGGGTCGATGGCTGCCTCTTTCAATATTTCATAGTCCCCGATGTGGAAGGAGAAATCGTTGACCTTCTCATGGACATTAAGGCCTATCGTTTCAGGGTCCAGCAGGTCCGAGCTGAGATAGGTAGGCGGCTTCAGAAAATGGTCCCCGACCAACCCGACAGTGTCGCGGGGGTTGGAAGGGCCGAGGACAGGCCACACGATATAGAACCCGGAGCCTATGCCGTACTTGCCGAGCGTCTGGCCGAGATCGGCTTTGCGCCCCTCAATGTGGAAGCAGTCCTTGGCGCAATCCCGGAACCCGGCAACCCCGACGGTGGAATTGATGACGAAGCGGACCAGCTCGCGTCCCGCGTAATCCGGCCTCCCCTGGAGCAGGTTGTTCACGAAGCGGACGGGCATCATCAAGTTCTCGTAGAAGTTGCTGAATATTATCCTGAAAGACTCCGGTATGGCGAACTTGTAGCCCTGACCCACAGGTTTAAGGAGCCAGAAGTAAAGCTTGTCGTTAAAATGGTACATGGCCCTGTTCCACGGCTCGATGGGGTCGGCGATGGCAGCCCCTTCGGCTGAGACGGCTACCTCTTCGGTAACGTCGCCGTATTCATCGGGCAGCTTTTCCTGTGCTGCTGCAATGCCCTGTGCCGGGGCAAAGGAGAAAAGCAGCGAGATGAGGCATACCAGGCATACAGCCGTTCCTGAAAAATATCTGCTCTCCCGGCGGCTCATTTCTTACCTACCTTTTTGCGGAGGGTGTCGAGCAGCGTTGACGGCGGGTTGTTGCCGAGTATCTCCCTGAACTGGGTACGGTAGTTGCCGATAAGGCTTACCCCCTCGACGATAACATCGAATACCTTCCACCCACCTTCTTTTTTGATAACCCGGTAATAGATAGGCACGTCGGCCTTCTTTGTGGTGACGATGCTCTGGACCTCTACGATGGTTTCCGAAAGAGGCACCTCCTTGGTATAGTTGATCTTCTCATCGGTGTAAGCGGTGAGCTTATCGATGTAGGCATCCTTGAGGATCGTCTTGTAGAGATCGACAAATTCCTTGCGCTGCTCAGGCGTGAGCTTGTTCCAGTTAAGCCCGAGGGTCCTCTTCGAAAGCTCCACGAAATCAAAGAGCTTTTCGGCGGCGTCTATGATCTTCTGCTCTTTTACCTTCTTGCCCGCCTCTCCTTTGAGCTTGGGGTCCCGCATCACGTCGATCACGCTGCTCACGTTTGAGTTGATTGTGTCGAGCGGGGCGCCCGCAGAGACAAGCAGCGGGGCCATCGTAAAGATCAGCAGCGCTGCTGAAGCAATCCATTTTTTCATAACCATTCTCCCTTGTTACTTGTCTGGTTTCTCCGGTTCTTTCTTTACGTCGCCGAACGCATATTTGCCTATCAGGTCCTCAATGTCCGACGGCACGGTGGTCTGCGTAATCGTTCCGCCCGGCTTGATCGGTTCGCCTGATCCTCCCGGTTCGATCCTGACATATTTATCGCCGATAAGGCCCGCAGTCTTAATGGTTGCAGCCGCATCATCGTATATGGCAACGCCTTTCCTGATCTTCATCGTGACCTTGCCCATCTGCCTCTCTGCGTCTATGCCCAGGTTTGTTACGCTGCCAACCTCAATGCCGTATATCTCGACCGAGCTGCCTGCCCGAAGCCCCGAGACCGATGCGAACCGGGCATGAAGCGTGTAGGTATCTTCCCCGAACAGAGAAACTTTGCCGAGCTTCACGGTCATGTATCCCACGCAAATGAGACCGACCAGAACAAAAACGCCTACCGCTGTTTCCATGGAATACTTTTTCATTGTATGCTCCCTTCGCAATTGCACCGGTGAGTTGCGATGATCTCCTGGCCTGCCTCGGCCCTCTCGATGATCTGCTCGATCTTGTCGTTCGGCAAGACCTCTGTGATCCCCGCCCTGATGTAGATATCGAAGCCTTCTTTTGCGTCTATCTTTGCCTGGGCAGCGCCGTTTATATTGTCAAGGATCCCTTCCTGCAGTTTCCGGGCAAACTGCGATACCAGCTCTTTTGCTTCTTCAACGGACGTGTGAGGAAATATGGTGAGGATCTGGTCCCTGCTGTAGCGTGCCGAAAATCCTCCTATGGCATTAAAGTGGCTGTTCGTGTATTCGCCGAGGGCCTTCAGGACCTCTACGGCAGGCTGAGGCCCAAGGGCGTCCTGCAGAATGTTGAGGCGGACGCTCAGCACCGCGGCTGAGATCGCCACGGATTTCGCAGTGCCGCCCAGCATCGTCGTGTAGTGCATTCTGAACGCCTCCCTTGAGAGCAGGCCGGTCAGTTCGTCCTGGAACCCGTCGAGGCTGCGCAGGAACTCGTCGATGAGCGGGATCTTCATTTTCGTTAGCTCCTCGTAGGTCCCTTCGAAGCCTACCTGCCCTTCCCAGAGGATGATTATCCTGTCCGAGATAAAGAAGACGTCCGGAATGTCGTGGCTGATGATGACGGCGGTAAACCCGAATTTTCGCCTGTAGTGGGTGATCATGCTCAGGATCATATTCTTCCGGATCGGGTCCTGCCCCGTGGTCGGTTCGTCGAAGAGGACTATCTTCGGGTCTTCGACGAGCGCCCGTGCCAGGGCCACCCTCTTCTGCATCCCGCCCGAGAGCTCCGACGGATATTTGTAGATTGCCTCGGTGAGCTCAAGGTCTTCGATCCTCTTCAGCACCCTGTTCTCGATCTCTTTCTTGTCGAGGCTTGTTGTCTGCCTGAGAGGAAAGGCAATATTTTCGAAGACCGTCATCGAGTCAAGGAGGGCGTTATTTTGAAAAAGGTATGCGATGGCGCTCCTGTATTGTTCCCATTCGCCCTTTTTCATTGCCCTTACGGATTTTCCCTGAAAGAGGATGGTGCCTTCGTCGGGCTTGAGGAGGCCGATGATGTGCTTGAGGAGTACGCTCTTTCCGGTGCCGCTCTTTCCGATGATCGTCGTGATCTGGTTCTCGTATATCCTGACGCTAAGGTTATCCAGCACGGTCTTGTCGCCGAACCGCTTTGTGACATTCTGGAATTCTATCAAAGGTATTGGGTCCATTGCCTGTCCTACATGAGAAATGATGTTACCACATAATCGGCGATGAGGATCAGCACGCAGGTGATTACGACAGCAGAGATGGTGGAAAGGCCGACGGCCTTCGCGCCGTATCCGTCAGACCGCATATGGCAGAAATAGCCCTGGTAGCAGCAGATGCATGACACGATGACGGCGAAGACCAGGGATTTTATAAAGCCTCCCCTGACGTCTACCATATCGATGGAGGATTGGACCCGGTAAAGGTATGTGCCGCCATTTGTGCCCAGGAGAATTACCCCGGTAATGTATCCTCCGATTATCCCGACAAGGTCAAAAAAGGCGGTGAGCAGCGGAAAGCTGATGATCGAGGCGGCGATCCTCGGGCTGATGAGGTAGCGTACCGGATCGATCCGCATGGAATAGAGGGCGTCGATCTGCTCGGAGATGCGGAGGATCCCGATCTCCGCGGTCATGGCGGACCCTGCCCGCGCAGTGATCATAATGGCGGTGAGAACGGGGCCCAGCTCCCTGACGAGGGAAAGGGATACGGCAGACCCAAGGGCGCCGACAGAACCGAATTTCACCAGAGTGTAGAAAAGCTGCAGCCCCAGGACCATGCCGGTGAAAAGGCCTACGAGCATGACGATCAGCGACGACCCGGCCCCGATATAATAGACCTGCCTTACGATCTCGCGAAGCTGCTTGCGCTTGAAGATATTGACAAAGGCAAGGAAGAAGAAGATGGCGATCGCGCCCAAATTGCCGACGAGGCGGATAGCCCACCTGCCTGTGGCAGGGAAAAGAAGCGCCAAAGGATTGTTCTGTCCTGTCGAGCCCGTTCCCGTCAAATCCGCTCCTTCACCTCTCTGTATGTCTTTGGACTTCCGTTAAAGATGATAAGGACATTTTACCTATTATCCCGCTGAGGTGCAACCTGTTTTTGCTTCTTTCTCATAGGTAATGTGAAAACTTGTCCCTCGTTACTCGTTGCTTGTCGCTGGTTTGAACCAGTATCCAGTGACGAGTGACGAGCATCTGCTCCTCCCATCCTCTCATTTTCCCATCTCCCCATCCTCTCATTTTCCCTGTTTTCCTCATTTTATCCGATTCGACACTAATAATGGCTTGCCGGACACATTATTGTTTCACGGCCACTATGGAAGAAATACAATGTGAAATTGATGAAAAAGGAAAAAGGTGAGAACCTTGTCCCTCGTTACTCGCTGCTTGTCACTGGCTTGAACCAGTATCCAGCGACGAGTATCGAGTATCGAACGACGAGTTTGCCATGAGCCGAGGGCTGATCGCTGACAATAAAGGATTTAACGGGGGGAAAGAGTATGCAAATGAACAAATTATCCTTTATCGGGATCATAGGCGGGGCGTTGTTTCTCCTTGTCGCCATGCCGGGAGTTTCCCGTCCTGTTTACGGCCAGTTGAAGATCGATAACGAACGGACAGGAACGGTGGCTCTGGACGCGGAACCAACCTCCGGTTCCAACATGACGGCTACTGTTACGGATACGGGCTATGTGCACGTTGGCTGGTCGCAGACGGCCATAACAGCGAACTCCGATGGCTGGACGCTGCAGGTCGAGAAGAACGGGAAGGTGGAGAGTGTTGGCGGCAAAGCCGTTTCCTTCGCGAATACCGGGACGGTAAACAATGACGGCGCCATCACCGCCCATACGGACCTGAGTGTTGGAGTTTATGACTGCCATAATGCCGTTGAAATGAAGTACGGCACGGTAACAAACACCGGCTCAATAGAGAGCGGAAGAAAAGATGCGATCCATTTCACGGGGTATGACCCTAATAAAACCAATACGGTCCATAACACAGGCGCGATCACGGGCGCGGCATACGCGATTTATTCCCTATCCGCCCTGAATGTGACAAACGGAGTCGGCGCATCAATTAATGGAAATATTTATCAGATGGGGTCTACAACGGCGGCGAGCGATTCGGCGGTAACGAACTATGGCCGTATTGCCGGACCTTCTACGGCCGGCCATGCTGTCCGTGTGAGATCCGGGACGGTTCAGAATCTCGGGAAGGATTCGCTGATCGAAGGGGCTACGGGTGTCGTCATTGAAAAAACAGGGACAGCGGAGAACAAAGTAACGAACGAGGGTACGATAAGGGCGCACGCAAACATAGGCGTAACTCTCAGCCGCGGGGGGACCGTGGAAAATAGCGGCACGATAATGGCCACAAGCGATTTTGGGGCGGACGGGGCACATAAGGCAACGGGCATTTATGCTAATGACGGCAAGGTCACGATCATAAATAGCGGAACGATAAGCGGAGAGATCGGTATAAGGCTTTCCCGGGGTACCCACAGCTACGACGATACCCTCGACAACTCCGGCACGATCCGGGCCACCAAAGCCAATGGCGACCCGGATGCCGACGGTACTGCCGTCGATATGGGAGCCGGTAACGATACGGCCAGCTTCCGCAGAGGAACCATGATAACGGGATGGGTGGACGGAGGTGACGGTACGGACATCCTGGAACTCAACGACGCCGGGACGCAGAAGGATTTCAAGACCAGGAACTTCGAAACGCTCAACTTCACCGGCGGGGAAACCATCCTTACCGGCGCCGGCAGCAGCGTAAACGTTGGGAGAGACACAACGGTCAAAAGCGGCGCAACCGCAGGCATAGAGGGTTTTACCTTCAACACCGGCGCCCTTAAGGTCGAGTCAACAGGCAAGCTGATCAACAGGGGCGGCGTCAATGTCACCAGCGCCTATACCCAGGGGTCGGACAGCGTCTATGAGGTCGGCGCTGCCCCGGACCACACCTTTGCGAAGGTAGGGGCCGACAAAGCCGATATACAGGGCGGCACCATTATTTTTAATACCGACAGCGTCAGGGGCGGGAAACATCTCATAGTGGGGACAACATCGGGCCTCAACGGCACGTACGACCAGCATGAATATAATACGGGCAACTACGTCCATATGTCCCACGAATATGACCCGAACGGCCGGGACATGTACGCCATTGTGGCCTCGGTCCTCACCGGCGCTGCCCGTCCCATGACCCGCAACCAGCGCGCCGTGTCCCGTTACCTCGACGATACAAGGAACTCTCCTTCCGCTTTCATATCCGATGATATGTGGGGAGTATACAATCTCCTGAACGGCCTCGACGTCCCCTCCGTCCGGTCCGCCTTCGACCAGATGGGCGGCGCGAGCCACACGGCGTACACGGTCATCGACATCTACCGGACGGCAAACTTCTACCGGAACCTCTTCCGCCGCCCCTCCTCCCTTACTTCCAATGCGGTGGAAGGCCGGGGCAATCCCCTTACGATGCTTGCGGCGAACATGAATACCCTGACCGATGGGGACAACTCGTATATAACAAAGGACGGGAAGAAAGGCCCCTTCAACCTGTGGATAAAGGGATACGGCACAACCGGTCACAGGGACGGCGATGACATCGCCTCCCGGTATGACTTTACCGTCGGCGGCACCATGGCCGGTATAGACTTCCATCACAGCCCTACCGCAAGGGCCGGATTTGCCCTGGGATACGCGAAGACGAACATGGACATGAAGGACCTGAGGGACAGGGGGAGCGAGGACAGCCTCCAGGGAGCGGTCTACAGCTCCTATACCCCCAAGGGCAGCAGGTGGTACATGGACCTCGCCTTTGCCTACAGCAGGAACAGCTATGAGACGAGCCGCTACATCAACTTCGGGACAGTCTCGCGGGCAGCAAAGGGGTCCTATAAGGGGAGCGATCTCTCAGGGTATATAGAAAGCGGATACCGGATACCCGCTACCGGAAGCTTCGCCGTCACCCCCCATGCCTCATTCCTTGCCCTTCAGAACTACCGGGGCGGCTTCACGGAAAGAGGGGCGCAGGCCCTGAGCCTCGTTACGGACGGCGTAAAGACCCTGTCCCTCCAGGGCGCACTCGGCGTCCGTGCGGCAAGGGACATTCGTATCACAAAGACCTTCCTTCTGATCCCCGAGGTCTCCGCCCGCTGGGTACACGAGTTCGGCGACGACGAAGCGCTCCTCGACGCCCGTTTCGCCGGTACGCCTTCGAATTACTTTACCGTGTACTCCGACCGGTTCGACAGGGACAGCGGGGCCTTCTCCCTGGGGATAACGGGAAAGGTCAGGGACGACTGGGGCTTCTTCCTCGCCTATGACGGGCAGTTCAGGTCAAAAGAGTGCGTCCATGCAGCAACAGGGGGAGTGAAGTTCAAATGGTAATGGAAAGACCAGCCGTCAGCTATCAGCAGCCAGCTAAAACAAAAAAGGTCTTGAGCTGACAGATAAAGGAAGGAGAGATCGTGGCAAAATACAGGGTACGGCAGTATGGGAAGGAACGGGATATCCGGTTTGATCCTGCAGGAACAGTGATCACAGGAACCGAAGGCAATGATATCCTCTCCGGTACTGACGGTGACGATGTGATCTATGGCCTCGGGGGCGATGATACCCTTTACGGCTACAATGGCATCGACTCCCTCGTGGGCGGCGACGGAGATGACACATACATTATTACTTCAACCGATGACACCGTCATCGAATATGAAGGTGGAGGCATCGATACGGTCCTGTCCTCAATCAACATAGACTTTGCAGGCAAAGAGGTACGGGGGAAACCGATCCCCTGTGTGGAGAACCTGATCCTCGAGGAAGGCAGCAGTGCCGTCTACGGATACGGCAACGACCTCGATAACGTCATCACCGGCAACAGCAATAACAACCGGCTCTCAGGCAACGGCGGCAACGACATCGTCTATGGCGGCGCAGGCAACGACACGATGTGGGGCGACACGGGCGACGACACGTTGTACGGCAATTCGGGCAATGACTCGCTTCTTGGCAACGACGGCAAAGACGCCCTCTATGGCGGAGAAGGCAACGACGAGTTGTGGGGTCAGGCAGGAGACGATTTCCTTGACGGCGGCGAAGGCGCGGATACGATGTGGGGCGGCGAAGGCAACGATACATACGTGATCTACGATTTGAACGATATCGTATGGGAATATCCGGACCGCGGCATCGATACCGTCCTGTCCTCAATCAACATGGACTTCCTGGCCTATAAGTATTTTATGGAGCAGTACCGACAGAGCTTCATCGATGTGGAGAACCTGATCCTCGTGGAAGGCAGCGATGCCATAAACGGATACGGCAACTACCTTGATAACCGTATCACCGGCAACAGTAAAGACAACTACCTCAATGGGGATTATGGCGATGACACCCTCGACGGCGGCATCGGCGCGGACAGGATGTACGGCGGCGAAGGCAATGATACCTACGTGGTAGACAATTTGAACGATAAAGTGACCGAGTATAAAGATGAAGGCATCGATACCGTCCGATCCTCCATCACCTATACCCTCGGCAACTATCTGGAGAACCTGACCCTCATTGGGACCGGCGCCATCGACGGATATGGCAACGAGCTTGATAACCGTATAGCCGGAAATCACGCAGATAATGTCCTGGGAGGGGCCAAAGGCAATGACACCCTCTCGGGCAACGACGGCAACGATACCCTCTACGGCGGTGAAGGCGACGACTTCCTCTACGGCGGTGAAGGCGACGACCGGCTTTATGCCGACTATGACAATGCGGGCAACGACGTCCTCGACGGCGGAGAAGGCGCGGACAGGATGTACGGAGGCGAAGGCGATGATACCTACGTGGTAGACAACGCGGATGATAAAGTCATCGAGAAAGAAAACGAAGGCATCGATACGATAAAGTCCTCCATCACGTACGATCTTGCCGATGTTAAAAACGTGGAGAACCTGGTCCTCATAGGGGATAAGGCCATCGACGGGACGGGGGACGATCTTGACAACACCATCTACGGCAACGACGCAGGCAATGTCCTCAAAGGAGGCGCAGGCAACGATCGCCTCGGAGGCTTTAAGGGCAACGACACCATTGACGGCGGCGAAGGTAACGACGTCCTCGACGGCGGCGAAGGTAACGACATCCTCGACGGCGGCGAAGGCGCGGACAGGATGTACGGAGGCTTAGGCAACGACTGGCTCCAAGGTGGTACAGGCAACGACACCCTCGACGGCAACGACGGCAACGACTCCCTCGATGGCGGCTTAGGCAACGATACAATCTACGGCAACGACGGCAACGACATCCTCTGTGGCGGCGAAGGTACGGACAGGATGTACGGCGGAGAAGGCGATGATACCTACGTGATAGACAATGCAGATGATATCGTCATTGAGAATGAGAACGAAGGCATCGATACCATCATATCCTCAATCAGCATCCAATTCTTGTTTGTTAAGGAAGGGGATCGCTGGGCATGGGACCACTGGATCCGCAATGTGGATAACCTGACGCTTAAGGAGGATAGCGATGCCGTCTACGGATACGGCAACCACCTCGATAACGTTATCACCGGCAACAGCAACAACAACTGCCTTAAGGGGGAAAATGGCAACGACACCCTCTATGGCGGCATGGGCAACGACACCCTCTATGGCTGTGGAGACTCCGAGGGCAGCCTCGTGGACCTTAGAGACAACGATTTTCTCGATGGCGGCATCGGCGCAGACTGGATGTACGGCGGCAAAGGCGACGACACCTACGTGGTAGACAATGCAGACGATATGGTCATTGAGAATGCGAACGAAGGCATCGACACCGTCGAATCCTCGATCACCTACACCCTCGGTGACCATCTGGAGAATTTGACCCTCACGGGAGATCAGGCCATCAACGGATACGGCAACGATCTTGATAACTGTATTACCGGCAACGGTGCAGACAATATTCTCCACGGTTTCTATGGCAACGACACCATCTACGGCGGTGAAGGCAACGACACCCTCGACGGCGACGCAGGTACGGACAGGATGTACGGCGGCAAAGGCGACGACACCTACGTGGTAGACAATGCAGGCGATACGGTCATTGAGAATGCGAACGAAGGCATCGATATTGTTGAGTCATCGGCCACCAATTATACCCTCAGTAAAAACGTGGAGAACCTGACGCTCAAGGAAGGCAGCGCTGCAATCAGAGGGACAGGAAACAATCTTGATAACGTTATCACCGGCAACAGCAACGACAACGATCTCTCAGGCAACGACGGCAACGACACCCTCTACGGCGGTGAAGGCAACGACACCCTTTACGGGGGCGCAGGCAACGACACCCTTTACGGGGGCGCAGGCGATGATACCTACGTGGTAGATAATAAAAACGATATAATCATCGAGAATGCAAACGAAGGCATCGATACGATAAAGTCCTCCATCACGTACGATCTTGCCGATGTTAAAAACGTGGAGTACCTGGTCCTCATAGGGGATAAGGCCATCAACGGGATAGGGGACGATCTTGACAACACCATCTACGGCAACGACGCAGGCAATGTCCTCAAAGGAGGCGCAGGCAACGACACCCTCTGGGGCGGCTATGGCAATGACACCCTCTACGGCGGCTTAGGCAACGATTGGCTTGGCGGCGGCACCGGTGCGGATACGATGTATGGCGGTTCAGGTAGCGACTGGCTCGACGGCGGCTTAGGCAACGATTGGCTTGGCGGCGGCGACGGGAATGATACAATCTACGGCAACGACGGCAACGACTGGCTCGAAAGTGGTACAGGCAACGACTGGCTCGAAAGTGGTACAGGCAACGACTGGCTCTACGGCGGCGACGGCGCGGACACGATGTACGGCGGCATGGGCAACGACACCCTCTACGGCGGTACAGGCAGCGACTGGCTCGACGGCGGTACAGGTGCGGACACGATGTACGGCGGTGAAGGCGATGACATATATGTGGTAGACAATGAAGGCGATACGGTCATTGAGAATGCAAACGAAGACATCGATACCGTCCGGTCCTCAATCGCCTATACCCTCGGTGACAACCTGGAGAACCTGACCCTCATTGGGGCTGATGCCATAAACGGATATGGGAACGACCTGGATAACCGTATCTTCGGCAACAGCGCAGATAATGTCTTGGGGGGCGGCAAAGGCAATGACACCCTCGACGGCGGCTTAGGCAACGACACCCTCATGGGCGGCTTAGGCAACGACTGGCTCGACGGCAGCGCAGGCAGCGACGCCTACGGTTTCTCCCTCAATGACGGGTCAGACATGATCAACGATACCGGTTCCGACGGTTCGCAGGATACCATCGCCTTCGATGCCTCGGTCTCTCAGGATACCATCGCCTTCTTTAAGGACGGCGCATCTCTCCATATTGCATACGGAGATAGTGACTACATTACCGTACTCAACCAGGATACCACCGGTATAGAGGAGGTGGAAACCTCTAACGGTCTCTTCCTCACCGACTCGGACATCAACAAGCTCATCCAGGATATTGCCTCCTATGCGAATGACCACGGCATCAGCCTCACATCCGTGGATGACGTGAAGGGAAACCGGGAGCTAATGGAGATTATCGTGAACTCATGGCACCAGTAGAGGCAGCTCATGGCTCATGGCAGAAGCAAACGAAAAAATAAAGGCAGCCGTCAGCGATCAGCGATCAGCCGTCAGCTAAAACAAAAGGGGCTTAGAGGCGGTGAAAGGTGAAAACCTTGTCCCTCGTTGCTGGTTTGAACCAGCAACGAGTAACCGGTATCCGGTTTTTCTGCCGTGATCCCCTTACGCCTAACGCCTCACGCCTTACGAGGTTCAACCAGTATCCAGCGACGAGCGACCAGCAACGAGTATCGAGCATATGTTGCCATCCTATAAGAATCCACAGCCGATACAACTGAAGAAGCACTGGGAGCGGCTCGTCTCACAGAGACAGATAGCCCCGGACCTCGATCCCCTGGTGGCGGGCTCATGGCAGAGATGCGGTTTTCTCCTGAACCCCAGGGGCAGGCCCCAATGGACCTATCTCAGCGCTGACGCGTTGTCCTTTACCCTGAAAAGGCACGATGCCTTTCGCGCCGTTGCTCGCCCGCTTATGGAGGATATTCACCAGCATATTGAAGGCGCCGGCGCCCTCCTGCTGCTCATCGACAGCACTACCTGCGTCCTGGAGCTGATAGGCGGCCTGCAGGCGATACAACATGCCCGGGATCTTGGGTTCAGGGTCGGGGTATTTCTCAGCGAGAACGGCATCGGCACTACCGCCTTCTCTATCGCGCTGATCGATGGCCTGCCGTCACTGGTGGCAGGGGCAGAACATCTCTTTATGTGTTTTCATGCGCTTGTTACTGTGGCGGCGCCGATCTTCGATCCCGAAGGCCGGTCTGTCGGGGCCATCGGGCTGATCGAACGGCTCCCTCAACACAGTTCCCAGGCCTTGGGCATGGTTGTGGCGGCGGCAAAGGCCATTGAAAACCAGTTGCAGGCAGAACTCATCATCAGGGAGGCAAACGCGAGGGCGAGCGAACTGAACGCAACGCTGGACACGATGTCCGAAGGTTTGCTCGTGTTGACCGCGCAGGGCACCATCAGGCACCTTAATGAATGCGGCGGCGAACTCCTCGGGTTGAAGCCGAACGCCGTAAAAGGCCGGCTGCTGACGGAATACCTTGTCCTCCCCGAAACCCTGGCACGGGCTATTTCGCGCGGCGAGGAACTAAGCGATGTCGGGGTAAGTTTTGTCGTGAACGGGACGGCACAGGAATTTCTTGTCAGTCTGCGTATAATTCGCCAACAGGACAGAGAGCCCGCCACCTCTATCGTAACCCTTCGCCGCATTGCACAGGTGCATCAACTGGTAACGCGGCTTGTCGGCGCACAGGCAAGGCTCACGCTGGATGACATGGTCGGCCGCGGACCCTCGGCACGCCACGTACGCCGGCAGGTCCTTGCTGCTGCAAACGCAAAAGGCTGTGTTCTCTTAAGCGGTGAACCCGGGACCAGCAAGAACGCCGCAGCACGGGCTATCCACAACAGCGGCCGACGCGCCGGCGGACCATTTCTTGCATTGAATTGCCGGGCCATACCGCGCGAGCTCATTCTCGGCGAATTTCTCGGCTTTGAAGCGGGGGCGCTCAATACCGCCCCTTCCACCGGCCAGCCAAGCAAGTTCGAACTGGCGGACGAAGGCACGCTCTACCTCGACGAGGTGGAGATGCTGCCTCTGGAGGTCCAATCTGCCTTGGCCCGGGTCATAGAGTCCGGAGAGGTTATCCGTCTTGGCGGCAGCCGGCTTATTCCCGTGGATGTTCGCGTCATCGCGTCGACGGAGACCGACCTCGAGCTGCTCGTGGCCGAAAACACATTTAATGCGAACCTTTTTTATCGTTTGAGCACCTTTGTGATCAAGCTCCTGCCATTGCGCGAACGCACCGAGGACATGGGCTTTCTGGTCGGGCATTTGCTGGACCGTCTGAGCCTGCAAGTCGGCCGGCAGGTAGGCATCAGCAAGGCCGCACTGGATGCAATGCATCATTACCCATGGCCCGGAAATATCACGGAGCTTGAATCAGTGCTTGAACGGATCACCCTGCACTGCGAGGGGAAGACGATCGAATTGGAAGACCTACCTGAAGCCATCAGGCAACGGCGTGCCAAGATACCTGGACGGTCCGTGAGCGAACCGGTAAAAAGGCTGGCCGAAATGGAGAAGCAGGCAATCATAAACGCAGGACGGGCATCCCGGGGGAACCTCGGCAAGGCCGCGAAGCTTCTTGGCATCGGACGGACAACCCTATGGCGGAAGATGAAAGAGGCGAGGATGTCAACGGAGGACTTAAAAAAGATTTCTGTTTCATAATGAAACGTTCTGTTACTTTCCTTGTTCTAATGTGAAACGAAATCATGAATCGTTTTGATATGAACGGGATAACATATTTATCGTAATGGCATGATCAATGATGCGCTACGGGAAAAAACGAAAGGCATACCGGCATCAAAGGCAAGTCTGCATTACAAAAAGGAGGTAAATTGTTATGTCCCCATTTTTAGGTGAATTAGTCGGCACAATGGTTCTTGTTCTTCTGGGTGACGGCGTCGTAGCCAATGTCCTTCTCGGTAAATCCAAGGGGCAGAACTCGGGGTGGATCGTCATTGCCACCGGGTGGGCCTTTGCCGTATTGGCCGGTGTTTTTGCGGCCATCGCCCTCGGCAGTCCTGATGCACATATCAACCCCGCAGTGACCCTCGGTTTCGCCGTAAGCTCGGGCGACTACAGCAAGATCCCCCTGTATCTTCCTGCACAGCTGATCGGTGCCTTTCTTGGCGCCATGCTTCTCTGGCTCCATTATTATCCCCACTGGAAGGAGACGCCCGATCCGGGGCTCAAGCTTGCATGTTTCTCCACCGGGCCGGCGATCCGCAGCACCATACCCAACCTGATAAGCGAGATCGTGGGTACCGCAGTGCTGGTTCTCGGCGTGGCGTCGATCTTTTCCAAGGCTGCTGACAGCGGTGCAACTCACGGTCTCGGCCCCTTTCTCGTGGCAGCCCTCGTCTGGGGGATAGGTGTGAGCCTGGGCGGCACCACGGGCTATGCCATCAACCCCGCACGGGACCTCATGCCCCGTCTGGCGCATTCTTTATTACCCATACCCAACAAAGGCGGTTCCGATTGGAGTTACTCCTGGATACCGGTCGCAGGTCCCCTGCTGGGCGGTGCATTGGTTGGAGTGTTCCTCAAGGTAATCTGAAATTGGCCCGGGACAAGCTATTCAAGGAGGAGAGAGCAAATGAAAAAATTGATCAATGAACCGGAACACGTTGTTTATGAAGAGCTTCAGGGCATCGCGGCAGCCCACCATGACCTGGTGGAGGTCTGTTTTGATCCGAATTATATCGTCCGCAGAGGCGCACCGCTGAAAGGCAAGGCAGGTATTGTGTCCGGCGGCGGCTCCGGGCACGAGCCGATGCACGGCGGTTTCGTCGGTTATGGCATGCTCGACGCTGCATGTCCCGGCGCAGTCTTTACCTCACCGACACCCGATCAGATGCTTGAGGCTACAAAACGGGTGAACGGCGGCGCCGGCGTGCTGCATATCGTAAAGAACTATACCGGCGATATTATGAACTTCGAGATGGCGGCAGACCTTGCACGCGATCAGGGCATTGAGGTGGAGAGCGTTGTCATCAACGACGACGTCGCAGTAGAGGATAGCCTTTACACGGCCGGACGGCGAGGCGTCGGCGCCACAGTCCTTGCGGAAAAGATCTGCGGCGCTGCAGCGGAGGCCCGCCGATCACTGAAAGATGTTGCCGATATCTGCCGCAAGGTAAATGACCGGAGCCGCAGCATGGGTATGGCGCTGACGTCCTGCATTGTGCCGCATGCCGGAAAACCCACTTTCAGCCTCGCTGAAGACGAAATGGAGATAGGCATCGGAATCCATGGCGAGCCGGGCCGCACCCGTATGAAGCTCAAATCCGCAGACGAGATCGGGGTATTGCTCATGACGCCCATCATCTCCGATCTGCCATACAAAGACGGCGACGAGGTGCTTTTGTTCGTGAACGGCATGGGCGGCACGCCTTTGATGGAGCTGTACGTGATCTATAAGAGGGCGTACGAGATAGCGACCAGGAACGGGTTGAAGGTAAGCCGCAATCTCATTGGGTCTTATATTACATCATTGGAGATGGCAGGGTGCTCGGTCACGCTTCTGAAAATGGACGATGAACTTACGAGATTCTGGGATGCTCCTGTCAGGACAGCGGCGCTGCGCTGGGGTATGTAGAGACAATGAAATATGCAGGGAGGACACCCATGACTATTTCGCGAGATGATGTTCTCGGTTGGATCAAAAACTGCGCAGCCGCCCTGGCAGACAACAGGGACTATCTCATAGAGCTGGATTCCACCATCGGCGACGGCGATCACGGCGCCAATATGAACCGCGGTTTTCAGGCGGTCCTCGGCAAGCTGCCGGATATTGCAGACAAAGATATCGGCACGATCTTCAAGGCGGTAGGCTTCACCCTTATATCGACGGTCGGTGGGGCAAGCGGACCGCTCTACGGTGTATTATTCATGCAGATGGGCGCTGTTTCGGACGGCAAGATCGAGCTTACCCTGGCGGACTGGGCGGAGGCCGTCGAGGCGGGCCTGAACGCTGTTGTCCTGCGCGGCAAGGCAAACCACGGCGACAAAACGATGGTAGACGCCCTGATACCGTCAGTTGAAGTGTTGAAGGCAGCATCTGCCAACAATATGTCCCTCCCTGATGCGTTGCGGGAATGTGCTCATGCGGCCGAAAGGGGCGTGCAAGATACTATACCCCTTATTGCGAGGAAGGGCAGGGCGAGCTACCTGGGGGAACGAAGCATAGGGCACCAGGACCCCGGCGCTACCTCATCAAGCCTGTTGCTCCAGGCAGCCGCTTACACGTGGATAAACGGTTCATAAAGATTGGGAGAAAAATTATTATGGTTGGTATAGTCATCGTATCTCACAGCGCCAAGCTGGCAGCCGGAGCGGTTGAACTGGCCCGCAGTACGGCAGGCCCCGACGTAAAGATAGCCGCCGCAGGAGGGCTCGACATGCCGGATTCGCCCCTTGGTACCGATGCCGTCTTCGTACTGCGGGCTATCGAAGAGGTTTATTCCGATGAAGGCGTTCTCGTATTGATGGATATGGGAAGCGCCATTCTCAGCGCCGAACTGGCCGTTGACCTGTTGTCGCCGGAACGCCGTGCAAAGGTGGCGCTCTGCGCGGCGCCGATCGTTGAAGGCGCCGTTACGGCAGCCCTCCAGGCCCGCCTCGGTCAAACGCTGGCAGAGATCGCGGATGAAGCGCGCCGTGCGCTCGATGCGAAACGTGCCCAGCTCACAGAGACAGGAGCCTTTCCCGATGCATCTGCAATCAGGCTGCTGCCAGACAGGACAGAGTGCGAGACCTGTCTGCCTGTTCATAACCCCCACGGGCTGCATGCGCGTCCTGCAGCCCGCCTCCTTCAAACGGCAGCGCAGTTTCAGGCACAGATCTGCCTGTCTAATCTTACCACCGGCCGGGGTCCGGTGGGCGCCAAAAGCATTAACGACCTGATGATGCTGAACGTTCTTCAGGGGCACAGATTACACGTTTGCGCCTCCGGACCTCAGGCGCGCGAGGCGCTTGAGGCGCTGCAATCCCTTGCCGCGATGAATTTTGGCGACGGAGACGGGGCTGTTGGGACAACAGCTGCAGAACCAAAGGCAGCGGAAACCGCTGCAACGCAAGGCATAAGAAAGCCTGCAAGGATCTCTATCGCAGGGGCCGGGAAAGAGCATCTGCGAGGAATACCCGTTTCCCGCGGAATCGCTATTGGCCCTGCCCGGTTGCTGCGCGCTGCGAGGCCCGACATTCCACGCGACCAGGCGCGCGATCCGCAGAGAGAATGGGAGCTTTTGGCTGAGGCGTTGGACAAAACACGACAAGAGATCGAATGTGAGCGTAAGCACCTTTCATCCCGTGCGGATCGGGACGCAGCAGGACTCTTTGATGCCCACTTGCTTCTGCTTCAGGATAACTCGCTGCGGACGTCGGCCCGCCGGGCGATCTTTGACTCAGGCCACAACGGAGCCCTGGCCTGGCATCTCACGGTGGAGCAAACAGCTGCTGAGTACGCATCTCTGGGAAACGAGTACCTGCGGACCCGCTCAGCCGACGTCAGGGAGGTGGGCGGCAGGGTGCTCCTGAATTTGCTCGGTCATGCCGTAAGCGGCGACAACCTGAATAGACCGGGTATCCTCATTGCGACAGATATCGGTTTGGGAGAGATTGCGCATATTGACCCGAAAGTGGTGCTCGGAATCTGCACCGGGCGGGGCGGAGCAACTTCGCATACCGCGATCCTTCTCGGCAATCTCGGCATACCTGCCGTCATGGGGCTGGGTGACCGGCTGTCAACGATCGGAGAGGGCGTTATGGTCATTATTGATGGCGAAAAAGGGACCGTCATCGCGAAACCGTCATCGGAGGTGCTCGATGATTATCAGGGGCGTCTTGAGGCGCTGCATGCTGCGCGCGATCAGGCCAGGCGGGAAAGCCTTGACTTGGCTTTCACGCGTGACGGGAAATGGGTAGAAGTGGTAGCAAATATAGGTTCAACGGCCGAAGCGAAGGCAGCGACTGCTAACGGAGCAGAGGGCGTGGGACTGTACCGTACCGAGTTTCTCTTCCTTGCCCGGCAGATACCCCCCGGAGAGGACGAACAGTTTTCTGCATATCGGGATGCCGCCCTGGCCCTCGAAAAACGGCCTTTGATCATCCGTACCCTCGACATCGGCGGAGATAAGTTCCTTCCCTACCTCAAGCTCGAGGCAGAGGCAAACCCGTTCCTGGGCGTTCGAGGCCTGCGCCTGAGCTTACAGCACCGGGATCTTTTCAAGACGCAGCTTCGTGCCATTCTGCGTACGGCTGCCGGGTTTCCCGTCAGGATCATGTTCCCCATGGTCACGACGCCGGCTGAATGGAGGGAAGCAATAGCGCTCCTGTCAGAGGCACGTTCAGAGGTCGAGGACAGGGGGGTATCCCTGCCGCCAAGGATCGAGACCGGGATGATGGTAGAGGTCCCTGGCGCGGCATTACAGGCGGAACAGTTTTCCCAGCTGGTCGATTTCTTTTCCATAGGCTCCAACGACCTCACACAATATACGCTGGCTGCCGAACGGGGAAATGCCGCGTTGGCAACGCTTGCCGACGGTCTTCATCCGGCTGTTCTGCGGCTCATTCAGTATATTGTGGAAGCAGCGCATCGTCACGGTAAATGGGTCGGCATCTGCGGGGAGATGGCCGGCGATGCGGCTGCCGTACCGCTGCTTGTCGGGCTCGGGGTCGACGAGTTGAGCATGAACTCCTCCGCGATCCCGCTCATTAAACGGCTTATCCGCACGCTCGACTTCTCTGCCCTGCAGGCGCTCGCAAGAACATGCCTTACGCTCGAAACCGCCGGGGATGTACGCGCACTTGTCATGGAACAGGTGAGCGGCGAACAGTAAATAGCAGAACGCCGACGCTTGACTATTGACCGGATGGGGCATACATTTCAATATGGTCAATAAAAAGGCTTGCAGGCAGGGCAGGGGGCCGGTCTCTGTCGAGGTCGTTACCGTTATGCCGGTCATGCTGAGCAACTGCCCGAGCTGCACACTCGTTTTTCATGAGTCCGGCGTTGAGAAGGAGGTGAACAAGGAGATACTTGGCGAATATCCTGTTGAGATGAGAGAGTCTCTTGACAAGCTCTCCGACGCTATCCGGCAGCTTGCCGATATATACGGAGAGCAGATCAATATCTCCTTCATCAATGCCCAGTCTTTCGCGGGCATCTACAGGTCCCTGGTCCACAGAACCCGCACCTATCCCGCCTTTATCATCGGAAAGACTGACGTGTATACCGGACTGGAACTCCCGGAGATCAGGAAGATCATAGATTCTTACCTGGAGAAATAAAAAATAACCAATCACCAAGCATCAATCACCAAACAATACCCAATGACCGAATACCCAAACAGGAAAAGATATCGGCAATCCTTTGTTTGGTTATTGAATATTGGGTATTAGTGATTATTTGGAGCTTGGTCATTGGTGATTGGTTATTCCCGTTCACCTTTCACTTTTTCATTACCCTCTATAAAGCAATCATGATACAATGAAATATCTAACAGGAGGTGCGGCGATGAGATCAGCGATGCGCATCATGTTGCTTCTGGCTGTTGCATGTTGTCCCTTAACGGTCACCGCGGCGCCCCAGACGATCCACATCCCCGTTACGCTCGACCCTTCCTTTGTACGTTCGGAGTTTGTTCGTCAGGCCTTCAACCTGCCGGGCGAGAAGGCCCTCCCTTTGAACCTCAACGAAGGCTGTTCCCGCATCGAGCTGTGGGATCCCGAGGTGGGGACGGAAAAATCCTTTCTTAAGCTGGGGAGCGCCATCAAGGTCCAGGCCGGTCTGCCGCTGAAGAACGTGTGCATCCCGCTGGCCGGCTGGGAAGGCAATATCGATCTTTTGCAGCAGCTTGTTTTTGACCAGAAGACCAACCGGCTCGGCCTGCAGGTAATGGATTTCAAGACCCTTGGTCCGGGCGGCAAGCAGACCGGCCTCGACAAAAGCCTCGTGAGCCTCATCCAGTCATATTTGAACCCCTATCTGGGCAAGGTGAGCTTCGATATGTCGGGCGCGGTCAAGGGCCTTCAGAGCCTCCTGCCGCTCTTTGTGAAGGATCAGGACAGGCAAAGCTTCGGGTCGTGGCTCGGGACCTTAAGGGTCGGCGGGGTACAGATGAAAGAAGGCGCTGTGATCCTTGATGTCCTGATGGACGTGGATGCGCCGGCGCCTACCGGGGAGAGGGAAGGGGCTTCGCTGCCGGCAACAGGCATTCAGGCGCTGGTCAAGGCATGGGAGGACTGGGATGCCTTTTTTGTTAACCAGATCCAGGCGCTTATCGGCCAGTCGGTGACCGAGGACGAGAAAGGTACCTTGCTGGAGGCACTCCTTGACAGGCGCTACGAGTTCGTGAACTCGCTCGAAGAAGGCACTATAACGCAAGACCTGGTAGCGCGGCAGTTCACGGAAACGTGGCAGACGCTCGGCTCCATATTCAGAAAATACCTGTCAACAAAGCTATCCGGTTCGCCGGCGGACTACCTGTCATTTATAGCGACTGCCGACGCGATCGTTTCATTGAGCAAAAGCGGGGCAAACGTGATGCCGGATATCAACCGCAACGGGCTTTTGCAGCTTGCGAAACTGATCGGCGTGAAGGAGGCGGAGCCCGCATTGAGCTATTCTCTGGCTGTGAACAATCCGCTGAGGAATTTCTTTGGCTTTGAAGATCTCCCTGACGATAGGGGGCCGGCATATGAAGGGCTTGAGATGGATTTTCCTGAGGAGGACATACAGGGAGGAATGCCGGCTATTCTCCGGGCTCTTCTGCCCTTCCACGCGCCGATGGCGCATGCGCAGGCCCAGCAGTCCGGGATCGATGAAATGAAGCTATGGGTCCTGCCCAAGGGGAACATCAACCCCTATTTGAGCCGCGTCAGGATGGTACTGGATCAGGCCGCAGAGAACGTCTTGAAAAAGAAGAAGCTCGGCGCGGCGTATCACGACCTCTACCGTTCCGCGGTCCTTGCCACGGCGTGGCAGGAGAGCTGCTGGCGGCAGTTTGTCGTAAAAAGCGGGAAGATAGGCCCGATCACCTCGTACAATCAAAGCTCCGTTGGGATGATGCAGATCAACGAAAAGGTGTGGAGGGGCATCTACAAGGTCGAGAACCTGCGGTGGAACATCCGCTACAACGCCATGACGGGGTGCGAGATACTGGAGCTCTACCTCCGTCAGTACGCCCTCAAAAAACCCGAATCCAAGGGCCTGGACAGCAATACCCTGGCGCGCTCTCTATACGCAATGTACAACGGCGGACCAGGGCAATTCAAAAAGTTCCTTGCACGGAAGGCGAACAACAAATTCATAAAGGTCGATCAGCTGTTCCGGGAAAAATACAGCCTGACGACGTCAAACCAGCTCGACAAGATATCGATCTGCCTTATCGGGAGGTAGGCAAGGCGCAGGCAAAAAATCCGTTCGGCGTAGCGCGTTTGGCGTTCGGCGAGAATTACCACTTATAGTCCATGACTGAAAATCATATTTCTCTGCAATCCCGATATACAATATACGAACTACGATATACTATCATTGCCCAGGTTAAAGTTTTTGCGTTATTGTCCGATGATATTATTGGGTTGCCTGGAGCAACACTACGTGAGGTTAATTGTGTGATAGAAAATTTTGCTGAAAAGATTGGGCATGCAATCAATTACCTGCCCCCTGTGCCTGTCGTTATGGACGAGCTGCTCAAGGCGCTTAACGATGAGGATGTGGATATAAATACACTGGTCAGGATCATCTCGAAAGACCCGTTAATGAGCATGAACGTACTGAAGGTGGTGAACTCAGCGTTTTACAGGCTCCCATACCAGGTCTCGGCAATTGACCATGCGCTGCGGATGCTGGGGCTGAAAGAGATCACCATGATCTGTATAGCCTGCGGAGCCTACAAGGCGCTGGCGCCGCCTCGCAGCACCCAGACCTTTAACTTTGACGAATTCTGGAAGCATTCCGTGGCAACCGGCGTGATCGCGAAAAGGCTATGCAAAGAACTGAAGATCGGGGATAAGGATATTATCTATTTTTTGGGCCTCCTCCACGATGTCGGCAAGGTTATACTGGACAGGGTTGCCCATGATATATACACGATGGTGCTCCAGACAACTTACGACGAGAGCATCCCTGTACGGGAGGCGGAAAAACGAATTATCGGCGAGTCACATGACGCCGTGGGGGGATTGATCATGAAGAAGTGGAGGCTGCCGCCGGTATTTTCTCACGCCGCACAATATCATCACGCGGTCCAGGATGCCCCGGAAGAAAACAAAAGCGTTGTTGCTATAGTGTCGCTTGCAAACCAGATGGCAAGGGTGCGTTTTCTGGGTTTCGGCGGCGATATGAGTGGCATCGTCTTCTCCGATACAGACGCATTCAAGGTGCTCGAGGCGGCCTCTCCGGTCATCGGCGAAATGGACATAGTAAAGTTCATATGGGATCTGGAAGAGGTGGACGAGGAGGTCATCGAGATGGAAAGGCTGATGAGCAGCTAAGAACAGTAGATAGTATCTCGTATATAGTACATGGTAAATTTATGCGATATTCGGTATATCGTCAGTTAGTGGCTGATAAAAAGGAAAAGCAGGCCCGGGAAAATCCGGACCTGCTTTGTTGGCTTAGAGTTTTACTACATTTGCTGCAGCAGGACCCTTGGGGCCGTTAACGACGTCGAACTCTACCTGCTGGCCTTCAGAAAGCGATTTGAAGCCGCTGTCCTGGATGGCTGTGTAGTGAACGAAAACATCGTCGCCGTCTTCTTTGGTTATAAAACCAAAGCCTTTTGACTCGTTGAACCATTTCACAGTTCCCTTTGCCATGGGGCTACCTCCTTTGTAGAATGTTGAAGAATACGGAACTGTGTTAAGAAGATGCTACAAAAATGAAGATTTTTGTGGATGCAACTAACAAAATATCCGATCTTCAACGTTATTATCATATAAAGTTTTGTAAAAGTCAAGAATACAAAAAAACAGATGATTCCGGCTCAAGCCATCGAATCAAGACCCGTTTTTCTAAATTGCCTCAATCGTTGACGGCGGCTTTCTCGTAATATTATAGGTTACGCTTACAACCCCGGGCACCTCTGCCGTTATCCTGTCGCCGAGCTTCAGGAGCTTATCATAGGGGAGCTTCGTGGGGACGCCCACTTTTGCGTCGGTGCTCTCCCAGCACCTCACCTCTATCTGAAGCCCGAAGTCCCTTTTGCTCTTCCGTATCCCCGTTACGCGGTCTTCGTGAAGGATCGCCAGGTACTGGAATGCCCCTGTCGTGTACAGTTCCTCTTCAACTATCTTCGTTGCCTTCCTCACTACCTCGACCCTTTGCGGCGTTACCTCGCCGATGACCCTTGCTGCGAGGGCAGGTCCGGGAAACGGCGGCCTCTTGTAGATCTCTGCCGGGAGCCCGAGCCCCTGGCCGACCTTGCGTATCCCGCTTTTTCTCAGCCGGATAAGGGGCTCGATCACATGATACCCGTAGACCTCTTTCGTGTCGATGCCGAGCTGGGCAAGGATGTTGTGCTGCCTTTTTATCCCCGCCACGGTCTCCTCCACATCGGTATAATTGGTGCCCTGGAGGAGGTATCTGGCGCCGCTTTTTTTCACAAGTCCGCCGAAAATTTCTTTGTAAAAGACGTGGGTGATCGCCTCTCTTTTTTGCTCCGGGTCTACGAGCCCTTTCAGCGCCTTAAAAAACCGGTCCTTCGCATCAACGATTTCTACAGGAACCCCTAATTTCCTGAAGATCGAAAGGACATATTGGGGCTCTCTGTGCCGCATAAGGCCGCTGTCGATAAAGTATGTTTTAAGCCTCTTGCCCAGCGCGTTGAAGCCGAGCAGGGTCACGACCGATGAATCGACCCCTCCTGAAAGGGCATTGATGGCAAGGCCATCGCCCACCGTGTTTGAGATCTCGGCCACCTGTTCTTTGATGAAGTCTTTGACTTTAAGCTTCTGTAAAGGTATTTCTTTGATGTTACCCATGCAACCCTCCTTGTTTTGATATATCAAACTATTGGCTATGAATCCGGTCTGTCTGATTCGTTTAGTCTATTTCGTCTATCTGGTCCGTTTTTTTTTCTTAACATTGTGAACATTGAACATAGAACGTTGAACAGTTTTTATGAGCCATGAACTATGAGCTGCCTTTAGCACCTTACTATGGCCATTCCCCGCTCCACTTCGTTCCTTTTCTCGCGGCCGTAGAGAAGCTCGACGAGCATAAGCGAGAACTCAACGGCAGTGCCTGCGCCGCGGCTTGTGACAAGGGTGCCGTCAACGACGACTGCTTTGTCCTCCGGTTCCGCGTCCTTTATGAGATTCGCAAAATTTGGATGACAGGTAAAGCGCAGGCCCCTGAGAAGGCCGTGAGGATAGAGCACAACTGCCGGTGCGGAACAGATGGCTGCGTAGAACCTCCCCTCATTTTTCTGTCTTTGCAGGGTCGCGGCCAGCTCTTTTGCATCGCGCAGGTGTTCGGCCCCCGGCATGCCTCCCGGCAGGACGATAAGATCGTACGATTCTTCGAGGCATTCAGACAGCAGGCAGTCGGCGAGGAACTTCACGCCTTTTGAAGCGGTGATCTGCAGCTTGTCCGCGGACGCCAGGACAACGCGGGCGCCCGTCCTTCTCAGGACGTCTACGATCGTAACGGCCTCCAGCTCTTCCGAGCCTTCGGCAACAGGCACAAGGACACTTCTGTTCTTTGTCATTGCCTTATCTATCTCGCCTTTGCGATAGCGGATCTTATTGAGCCGGCGACCTCCCGGCTTAATTCTGCAAGGGCATCGCTTATCGCGTTGACCACCACGTTATACCCTGTTCCGTCGACAGGCCTGCCGATGCTTGTCTCTTTGATAACGGTTACTGTTTTGCCGTCCTTGTCTATGATGCTGAACTGCGCTTTCAGGTAAAGGCTCCCGCCGGGCGTAACATCAAGGCGCGTGATCGTCAATGGCACCCTGTATGCCCCCGGCGCGAATTGTTTCCACGGCACGACGGTAATGTCCCCGGCGATAAAGATCGATGAAAGGTTTTCAATGAGCACACGGCTTACATCATTTCTGAGCGAGCCTCCCCACCTGTCGAATTCGGCGATAGCAAGCTCGCTTTGGCCTGTCCGTGTCACGATCTGCGGCCTGTCCAGGTAGTCGGGTATATCCACAGGACCGATGCGAACTACCGTGTTGATCTTTTCTCCGGCAGGTTGCTGCAACGGCTCTGCAGGCTTGAGCGAGCTTAAGGTATAGAACCTGGAGGGAGCTGTGCTGCCGCACCCTGAAACAAGGAGCGCTATGATCCCGACAGACAATATGGTTATACGGAACAATACATGGTCTCTCATGTCATTCTCCTTTGCTGTTCTTCTTTCCCGAGATCAAGGATTCAGGATGCTGCTCGAGGTAGTCTGTGAGATATCGGGTGGAGCGGGCAGTTTTCGATACCTCCTCGAGGGTCGTATTGATCTCGTGGGTTAGCACCGAATTCTCCGAGACAATTTCGCGGAACGATACGAGCGTCTGCTCTGCCTCCTGCAGGGTTTTCCTGGCGGCCGCCATAGTCTGCTCAACCTGCTCAGGTATCTTATCGCCCTTTGCAACAACCTTGCGGATATCTATTGTAGCGTCTTTTATAGCTAAAAGGACAGGCTTGAGCTCCCTGCTTGCCTCGTCCAGCGACTTGATGCTTGCGGTGAACTCCTTGGAATTGACCGCTTTATCGATTCCGTCAACGGCGTTGCTGATCTTATCAAACAGCTTCTTCCAGTTGATCTCTTCGGCCGTCTTCAGGATCTCATCTATGCTGGAAGGTATCGTCGGGATCTCCGGGCACCTGTCTTCGAGGCCAACAAGCCTGATCTTCTTATCGGGGAAAAAGTCGAGATAGATCATGAGCTGGCCGGTGACGAAACTTTGCATCTGAAGCTGTGCGCGGAGGCCTTTTTCAATAAGCTGGGAAAACTGGTCCTGCCGGCCTGACGACAGCGGCCTGTCGGTAATGACCGCCCTGGGGTCCAGCTCTACATAGACGGGGATGAGGAAGGACCTGTTGGCATAGCTGTATCGCAACGCAATGTTTGTAACAGAGCCTATCTTAACGCCCCTGAACACTACCGGAGAGCCTATGTTGAGCCCCTTTACAGAGCCGTCAAAGAACAGCACGTAAGGTAATTTATCGACAAAGAACTTGCCTGAGCCGAAGATCCAAACGGCCAGAATGGCAAGCGTGAGGGCGCTCACAACAAATGTGCCGATCAGGGTCTTACTCGCCTTTTTCGCCATCGCTCTTCTCCTTTCTCAGTTATTTCCTTGCCCCGTTTTACCTGTGATGTCCTGCTTTGCGGAATGCTCCGGCGCAGGTTCCCTATCCGGTCTTTGCCCATCGGGTCCGCTCCTGGTGAGAAAACTGTGGACCGTAGGGTTTTTGCACTCGACAAGGAGTTTTTGCGGGTTTCCTGATGCTATCATAGTCTTTGTGTCCGCGTCGAGAAATACCGAGTTGTTTCCTATGGCAAAGATGCTTGCCAGTTCATGCGTTACGATGACGATCGTAGTGCCAAGGCTGTCGCGGAGCTCGAGGATGAGATCGTCGAGGAGCTTTGCGCTGATAGGGTCCAGTCCGGCAGATGGCTCGTCGAAGAAGAGTATATCGGGATCGAAGGCCATTGCACGGGCGAGGCCGGCACGTTTTTTCATGCCGCCGCTGAGCTCAGAGGGGTAATAATCCTCGAAGCCCGCGAGGCCGACGAGGGAAAGCTTAAGCGATACGATCTCGTCGATCTGTGCGGGGCCGAGGTCGGTGTATTGCTCAAGCGGAAGGGATATGTTTTCCGCGAGCGTCATTGAGCTCCAAAGCGCGCCGCTCTGGTAGAGGATGCCAAAGTTTCTCATGAACTGTTCCCGCTCGTCAGGGGCGAGGCTCCAGAGATTCACATCCCCATATAATATTTCGCCCCCGGCAGGCTCCTTCAAGCCGATCAAAAGCCTCAGGAGCGTGCTTTTGCCGCACCCGCTGCCGCCCATAATAATAAAGATATCGCCCCGGTTGACCGTAAACGTTATGTCCTTTTGGACCACGTGGTCCCCGTATGCCATCGTCAGGCCGCGTACGATAATGTGGGGCTCGGGGGTTCCTGCGGCAAACTTATCCTTTTCCATCATATCCCCAGCACGTCGCATAGTATGGTAATGATCGCGGTAGCGATGACAATGCTCACGATGCTCGTCACAACTGCCGACGTCGTTGCGTCGCCGACCGCCGAGGCGCTCCTCCCGCATTGCATCCCCCGGAGACACCCGGTAAAGGAGACAAGAATGCCGAAGGTAAAGCTGCTGAAAAGCCCTATCCATATGTTGGCCATGGCAACCGCGTCTTTTGTCTCCTGGAAGTATTCATTCAAGCCTATACCGAACCCCGACACGCCGACAATAAGCCCGCCGAGCATGCCCATCAGGTCAGCGTAAAGGGTAAGGAGCGGCATCATAAGCGTCATGGCTATTACCCTCGGGAGGACAAGGAATTCGACAGGTGATATGCCGGCGGTCTTCAGGGCGTCGATCTCTTCGTTGACCTGCATGGTGCCGATCCTTGCCGCAAATGACGCGCCGGTGCGCCCCGCCATGATGATCCCCACCATGATGGCCCCCATTGCCCTTGTCATGGCGATGCCGACAAGGTCGGCAATGAAGATCTGCGCCCCGAACATTTTGAGCTGTATGGATCCCACAAAGGCGAGGATAAGCCCCACGAGTATGCTGATAAGTGAAACGATGGGAAGGGCGTCTGCCCCGCATTCTTCAAGGACCAGCATAAAATCGGACCTGCGGAACCTGGCCCTGCCGGTGAAGAACTTCAAGAAGGCTAGGGAGACCTCCCCGAGAAAGCTCAGGGTCTCGAGGACGGAGTGCCATATGTTTCCTTCTACCTGAACAATATGCGTCAGCAGTGATACGCGGATCGATTCCCTGCGTGCCTCTTTCCGCTCCGGGATCACTGATGAGAGGTCGAGAAGACGCTGGACGCCCCTGGGCAGCCCTCCAAAATCTATTACGGTATCCTTTCCGGAACAATGATGTTTCAGCCTGATGAGAAAGGTCAGGAGCCCGCTGTCCCATCCCCCAAGGGCCCGCGCATCGAAGACTATCCGCTGCGGAGGCGTTGCCCCATCGATCTCCTTTAAAAGGTCATCGGAGGATGGGAGAGCATCTGTAATCTTCCAGTCCCCTGAGACATTGATGGTAATGATGTTCTCCGGCGACCTCTCGAAATTCAACTCACCTTGATTCAACGTTTTGTCTCCAAGGTTTTGATATTAGTCACTCCGCAAGGACGATGAAGTAATTATATGGTAAGAAGGTTTTCAATTCAACAAGTTGTTGTAAAAGCCCTTGAGTGAGGTGATCCCCCGCAGCGTGCTGCAGGGTGATACTGTGCCCTCTCCCCTCGCGGGAGAGGGTGGGGTGAGGGGGCATAGTCATGCCGTTTCTATCCTCTGATATCTCGCCGCTTGTGCTCATCGCGATCACAACACGCTTTGAACATTCGATATTCAGATTTTGAAATTGTTCCGGGCCCCGATATTAGGATTCAGTGCTTTGTGATGTTATCAGCTATTTCTCCCTGCTGAGCATATAATTGGTGAGTCCCAGGAGGGATTCTTTATATTTTGAATCAGGAAAGATCTTTAAATGTCCTATGGCGCTTTTCGTATAGTTTTCGGCGGTCGCAAGGGTATAGTCGATCCCGCCATGCTTCTCGATGATCTTTCTTGCCCGCGCAAAATCCTTTGCTGTAATGCGGGGCTTGCCAATGATCTTCTCAAGGTATGATCTTTCTTCATTGTCGGCAGACCGCAGGACATGGATCAGGGGAAGCGTTATCTTTCCTTCCTGGAGGTCTGTCCCGACGCGTTTGCCGAGGACATTATCAAAGGAAGTGTAATCGAGGATATCGTCCATAAGCTGAAAGGCCATGCCGAGGTTGTAGCCGAACTTGCTCATTTCCTTTCTTTTTTGCCGTGCGCAGCTTCCGAGGATCGCCCCGATCTCGCAGGCCGCGGCAAAAAGCACAGCGGTCTTGTTGCCGATTATCTGCAGGTATTCCTCCTCGGTGGTGCCGATGTCCGCTGTCTTTACGATCTCAAGGATCTCCCCCTCGGAGAGGGCGGTTGTTGCCGACGATATGACCTGGAGGATCGTATCGTTCCCTTCGCGGGCCATGAGCTCAAAAGATTTTGAGTAGAGGAAGTCACCGACGAGCACGCTCGGCTCGTTCCCCCATACGGTATTGACCGTTGAGAAGCCTCTCCTGGTCTTTGCGTTGTCCACCACGTCGTCGTGCAAAAGCGTCGCCGTATGTATGAATTCGATGATAGCGGCATAGGGTATATGCTTTTCTCCTTTGTAGCCGCAGAGCCTGGAGCTCAGTATGACGAGGATCGGCCTGACCCTCTTCCCGCCTGATTTTATAATGTAGTTAACGATCTCCTTGATGACGTGTATCTTTGTCGTGATCAGCTTGTCGATCGATTTTTCAAGCTTTTTGAGGTCTTTTTCGATCACATCTGCAATGGCTGCCATGTCAGTTCCTTAAAAGATAGTAGCCTTCCACTTCTTCTGTATAATACCCATTTTTATAAATATAGAGAGGCGGTTCTACGGTAGTTCCGATGCCGCCTTCTTTGATAAATTCAGCGAGGAAAAGGTTCGAAGGTTCATTTTCCCTTGGGTGGATGAACCGCAGCCTTTTCGGCTCAAGCCGATTTGCCCGGGCGCTGTCTATGACCTCCCCGAGCCTTTTCGACGGGTATATGACGTAGAGCCTCCCTTTTTTGAAAAGCAAGGCCGATGATGAGGACAGGAGCATGTTAAGGTCGAGATAAGACTCATAGCGGGCGATCCTGCGGGAATCCCCGGGGCTTTTTCTTCCGGTTTTTGCTTTTGTGTATGGTGGATTGGACAGCACAACATGGAAAGGTCTCCTCTTGAGCCCTCCGGCGAGGGAGCCTATGTCTCCCATTAAAAAACGCACATTGTCACAATTATTTAATGCTTTATTTTTCAGCGCTGTTTCAAAAAGCTGGCCCTGGATCTCAACGCCCACCATTTCATTGCCGCAGCCTTTTTTTGTCATATAGACAGGTATGATACCACAACCGGTCCCAATATCCAATAATCTTTCATTTTTTTTGAGAATGACGAAGTTCGCAAGAAGAATGGCATCTATGGAAAACCTATACCCTTCTTTTTTCTGGACAAGCTTTAGTTTTTCTTCACAAAGGAGATCTAAGGTTTCGTCGTTGGACGGTATCATCCATATTTGCAGAATACGAGGCCCGTAAGTATCTTCGGATAGAAGAATGTCGATTTTGGGGGCATGTAAAGATTGTTTTCCGCGATGTTCTTTACTTCTTCGACCGTTGTAGAGGGAAGAAAGAGGGCGAGGTCGAGAGACCCTTGCTGTACGAGATCAACAGACTCATAATGGTCCTGAGTGAATGAGATCTCTTCATCCTCTGCCCCGATGAGCCTCTTCAGGATATCATTGTGGAGTATGTTGACCCTTAATTTTTTCAATACATCGTGGACATCCTTGTCCGTATCGATAGGCGCCGTTTCGGTGAGCTGGTATATATGCGACGGATCTTCGTGGGAATAGAGAAGGAATGAAGGCTTTTCCGATTCGTTGATCATTGGGAAGGCGGCCTTCAGCGAGGCCTTGTCAATGTAATCGTGTTTTGTGACCTCAATGAAGCCTTCCATGGAGCTTAATATCTTCCGGAGGCTTTTCTTTTTCGCAAATTGTATGATCCTGTGGTAAGGGAGGATGACGATCCCCGGCGAATACATGTTGGTGAGGTAGAGCGGCACGTAGGGTATGTTGAGCCGGTATGAAACGTCCAGCCTGTGGTGCCCGTCTGCTATATATATCTTTTTCCGGTCCATTATTGATGTGAGCTGCCTGATATCTTCCGAATCCGTCATCCTGTAAAACCTGTTTCTTATGGATTGTTCGTCGATGAAATCGTAGATCTTCTCTTTCTGTGAAGATGCGAGGATGTTCTCGATCTCCTGCTCCCCGTCTTCGTATAGCCCGAAGATGAGGCTTGTAAAGGTTTTGAGGGTGCTTATCAATTGCTCCCTGTCGGCCTTTGCCTTTTTCCTCGTCTCTTCGTGCGTGAGTATCCGGTCCCGGCTAAGCTTATGGGTGGCTATGAACCCCCTTCTTATGTAAAACGCGTCCTCGATAGAGAATTCTTGCTCATAAACGTAGATGGTCTCTTTGTCTTCCTGCTGCAGTATGCCGCTCGCGATCCATCCCTCCATGGTCTGCCTGGCGGTATTATATTTGTCCATGGCGGGGGTTGCCACCGGCAGTTCCAGCCGGATTGCATTCAGGCCGTCCTTCTCGTAGTAGGCCCTTATGTTGCTGATGACATCGTAGGGAGGGCAGACGCAGAGGGAGATATCCTTGATCTTATCTTTGTTATACAGGATACCCTTGAATGGTTTTGTCAGAGGCTGGGACATCGCAAATGTGTTAACATAGGGGGGTGCTGAATGTCAAAATATTTCAGGAAAGGCATGGTGCGCACTATGCATGCCAGCTATATATTGCGCTGCCATAGCCCCGGCAAATGAATATCTTGACATACCATGAGGAGTTATGCTTTAAATAAAAGATTGCCGAGGTAGCTCAGTCGGTAGAGCAGGGGACTGAAAATCCCCGTGTCAGCGGTTCAATTCCGTTCCTCGGCATTTCTTTTTATCGCAGGATGCCCCTTCCCCACCAAAAGACGCGCCATAGACGCAAACAAAAGAGAGCGGCACTAAAAATATATTGACAGGCAAAGGCGCTTTATATAAACTGAACATGTGTTCACATGAACATTTGTTCAGTTTCTGACAGGAGGTCCTTGGCGCTGATCGATGTACCTTTTGAATAATTCATGAAACTATGGTATAAAGGTCAAAAATGAAAATCATTTCCGCTGTTTTCATCATTATAGCTCTCATATCAGGCACAGCGTTCTCTATAACCCTCGACGAAGCGGTCAAAAGGGCCACCGACGGCTCATATCTCTTAAAAGAACAGAAGGAGACCATTGAAAGCTACCGGTTTTCATATATTTCCACGATCGACCCCTATCTGCCAAGGGTGGACATTCAAAGCTCATACATACGGTCCCTTAATTCAAAGAACTCCGTGAGCAGCTATTCGAGCTTCAGCTCTGCATCAGACGCGGGGTCTTCGCTGGACGCCTACACGTTTGCAGGCAGCGTCTCCTACAGGATATTTGACGGAGGCGAGCGGTACGCAAAGAGGAAAGGGTCTTATTCCCTTCTCGAACGGGAGAAGGAGAGATACAAGGGCATACGCCAGGACGTCATCTTCAGCATAAAAAGCGCTTTTTATACAGCCCTTGGCAGCAGGTTGATCGTCGAGCGAAGACGGGAGGCCTTCGATACCGCGGACAGGATTTACAAGCTCACGCTCGCGAGGTACCAGGAGGGGATAACAAAGAAAAGCGATGTCCTGCAGGCCGAGGTAAGGATGACAACGTCGAAGATAGATGTGCAGAGGGCTGAGAGGGAGTATGAGAAGGCGATAGAGGATCTTAAGTCGCTCATATTCATGAAGACCGAAGAGAAGACAGACGCCGATGGGCCGCTTGAGGAGCCCCGTTACAAGGCCGATTACGAAAGCCTCAACGGGCGGGCCATGCGCGTAAAGCCCGAGATAATCACCCAGGAAAAGGAAATAGAGCGGCTGAACATGGCCTACGTGGAAAAAAGGAGCGCCTGGTTTCCCAGGATCGACGCAGAGCTTCAGCAGACCAGGCAGGACAGAAGGTTCTTCCCTGAAGGGAGGAGCGACTCCTTCATGATCAACTTCACATTTCCGCTGTTTGACGGCGTCGGGAGGTACTACAATATGCAGGGCGCCTTGAGCAATGTGAACGCCGCCAAGCAGCGGCTTGAAGAGACAAAGCGCACTGTCAGCCTCGATATCATAAAGGCAATAAAGGACTATGAGCTTACCCTGGCAAACGTCATTTTATATAAAGAACTGGTAAGGGAAGCAACAACGACATTCAACCAGCTGCTCGGCGAATACAGGGTCGGCAAGGGCGATATACTGAGCCTTCTTCAGAGCGAGAAAGACCTTGCGTCTGCCAAAGAAAATGAAGTGGCTGCCCTTTACAGGGCCAATGTTGCCCTGTCATATCTTGAAAAGGTGGCATACGTCGAACATGAATAAAAGAACCGGATACATCGCTGGGGCCATCGCGGTCATCGTTATCATAGGGCTGGTCATATTCTTCGTCGCGCGGGGAAAGGGCAAGACCTCGCAAGAAGGGGAGGCGTTCGCGGCAAAGCGCGGCAATGTAACGCACTTCACCGAGCAGACGGGCATCATAAAGGCCCAGGTGGGCGCGATCGTCAAAGTGGGCACCAGGGCCACGGGCGTCCTTACCCGCTTGAAATACCAGGTCGGTGACTATGTAAAGAAAGGAGAGCTGATCGCCACCATCGACGACCGTGAGCTCCTTGCCAACAAAAGGAACCTCGAAGCGCAGATAGAGGGGCAGAAGAGGGACCTGGAAGCAAAGGTGGCGCAGCACGAGTACAACAAGATCAATTACGAGAGAGAATCCCGCCTGCTGGAAAAGGAATTTACGACGAGGGACAGCGTCGAAAAGGCAAAAAGGGAGTTGGACGTGGGCATGGCCCAGGTGGAGCTCGCAAAGGCAAAGGCCAAAGAGGTAACGGAGAAGCTGAAGGCCCTCGAGGTCAGTTTAAGCTACACAAAGATCTATGCCCCTATCTCAGGATTTGTTTCACAGGTAACGACCCAGGAAGGGGAGACGGTCGTGGCAGGGCTCTCAGCAGTGAACCTGATCACCGTTATCGATGCCACGAAGCTGGAAATGTGGATCTATGTCGACGAGACGGATGTGGGCCGGGTAAAGCCAGGCATGAAAGTGGAATACTGGGTCGATGCCTACAGGGACAAAAGGTTTTCAGGGACGGTCAGCCTTATCTACCCCCAGCCGGAGATAAAGGAGAATATCGTCTACTACCTCGCCATCCTGAAAATAGACCCGAAGGATACAACTTTCCTGAAGCCCGAGATGACCACGCACGTGAGGATCATTATCGATGAGAAGACAGACGTGATCGTCGTTCCCAACGGTGCCATACGGTTCGAGGAAGGCAAAAACGTCGTCTATGTGAGATCGAAGGACAAAGCCGAGCGGAGAGCGGTAACGACAGGCATCAGGGATGACAGGTTCACCGAGATCATATCGGGCGTCAGCGAAGGCGAGCGGGTCATAATTCCCGCGGTAAAAAAGGTTGGCACGCCGGGCTCCAAAAAGTGATCACCCTTAAAAATATAAAGAAAAGCTATTTCATCGGGGAGAGGGAGCTCCCGATCCTCAAGGGCATCAACCTCGAGATCAGGGAGGGGGAGTTCGTCATCCTCATGGGCGTTTCCGGTTCGGGCAAGACGACCCTGATGAACATCATCGGGCTCCTCGATAAGCAGACCGAGGGGGAGTTCTATTTCATGGACACCTATGTTGACGGCCTTGACGACGAGGCGCTCGCGAGCTTCAGGAACAGGCACATCGGGTTCGTCTTCCAGCAGTTCTTTCTCCTCCCCTACCTGAATGCCATTGAGAACGTCCTGATCCCCATGGTCTATTCGGAGAAGCAGATAAAGCACCCGAGGGACAAGGCGAAGCGTTTGCTCGAAAAGTTCGGGCTTCTTGAAAGGATCCATAACCGCCCGTCGCAGCTTTCCGGAGGAGAGCAGCAAAGGGTTGCCATTGCGCGGGCCCTCATCAATGACCCCGACCTGATCATTGCCGATGAGCCTACCGGGGCCCTTGACTCGAGGACCGGCAACGAGATCATGGAGCTCTTCGGTATGCTCAATGAGGACGGCAAGACCGTTATTGTAGTTACTCACGATCCAA
>Ga0302252_1000365_pt1 | contig 42904 bp, 25 predicted proteins | sample AAG_RA_Leu_MG_FD_193511 | JGI IMG/M metagenome (GOLD analysis project Ga0302252, IMG submission 193511) | Enriched activated sludge microbial communities from anaerobic digester in WTTP, New Holstein, Wisconsin, United States - AAG_RA_Leu | ecosystem: Engineered > Bioreactor > Anaerobic >... | reverse complement strand
CACGTCAATCTCGAGAAGCCTGAAGAGGTGGGAAGCACGCTCATCGTGCACGGAGGGGCGTTCGGAGAGTTCCTCGGCACGCTGAACCTCACACTTGGAGCCACTATCACGCTGAAGGGGAAGGATCAGGCCTGAGACGCCACAGTACACTATGATATAACACCGGAGGAAAAACATGAACCGTCTTACTGCCATTTCCGCTGCAATATTTCTGCTCCTTTTCTCTGTGCATCTGGCGGCATCGGCGCTGGATGGTGATTCAAAAGCCAGGACGATAGAGAAGCAGCTTCTCGATCTGCCCCGGTACATAAGCCCCAGCTGCTATTCAAGGATAGAGAGGATTGCCTGCGTCAAGGGCCAGCTTTCCAAGTTCATAGAGGTCCCGATTACATGCAAGGGCCAGACTCTCAAGGAAAATGAGAGAAAGGTTCTCAGAAAGCTCATAGAGGCCTCCAGGCTTATAGATACGCTGTTCATGAGGCAGGTCTTCAGGAAGAACGAGGAGATCAGGCGTCAGCTCCAAGCATCGCGCGACCCTCTGGATGTTCTGACGCTCCGCTACTTCCTGATCAACTACGGCCCCTTTGACAGGCTGAACGACTACGCCTCCTTCTACGGGGACTATCATCACTGCAAGGGCGAGAACTTCTACCCCGAAAACTTCACGAGGGAGGAAATGGAAGAATGGCTGAGCCGGCATCCCGAGGACAAAGATGCGTTTACAAGTGACTTCACGGTGATAAGGAGGAAGGGATCTTCGCTCGTGGCAGTTCCCTATTCGCAGGAATACGCCGATCTGCTCGGGCCTGCTGCAAAGGCCCTGCAGGATGCGGCCGAGCTCAGCGACAACCAGACGCTCCGCACATACCTCGAGCTGAGAGCCAAGGCTTTCAAGACAAACAACTACTATGAGAGCGATCTGGCCTGGATGGATATAAAAGACAGCCATATAGAGCTGGTGATAGGTCCTTACGAGGTATACGAGGATCAGCTCTTCAACTACAAGGCCTCCTTTGAGTCTTTCGTGATACTGAGCCTCCCTGACGAGGCGAGGAAGTTCACCGAATACACGAAGTATCTGAAGGATATGGAGGCGCATCTCCCTGTCGATGACTCGATGAAGAACCTGGATAAGGATTTCTCGTCTCCGATCAGGATAGCTCATCTGGTGTTCTCGGCCGGCGACGGGCGAGCGGGAGTTCACACATCGGCCTTCGCTCTTCCCAATGATGAGAGAGTCCGCAAAGAGCGCGGCTGCAAGAAGATCATGCTCAAGAACATAATGGCGGCCAAGTTCAAAGGGAGCACATTCCCGATCGCAAGGAAGATCATAGACGCGTCGCAGGTAGACCTCGCAAAGTTCGACGGATACTTCAGGGACACTGTCTTCCATGAGCTGTCGCACGGCCTCGGGCCGGGACTCATCAAGCTCTCTGACGGGACGGCTAAGGATGTCAGGATATGCCTGCGCGAGAACTATTCGTCGATAGAGGAGTGCAAGGCCGATACGCTGTCTGTCTACAACCAGCTGTTTCTGATGCAGAAGGGCGTCATCCCGAAAGATGATTTCAAGACTCTCTGCGTATCATATCTCGCCGGACTGTTCCGGTCAGTGAGGTTCGGCATCGACGAGGCGCATGGCAAAGGGTCGCTGATACAGCTGAACTGGATGATGGAGAAGAAGGCCATCTCGTTCAACGCGGCAAAGGGAACATACAAGGTCAACTTCGACGCCTTTGCAGAGGCAAACAGGTCGCTGGCGGCGCAGTTGCTCGAGATACAGGCCAGAGGAGACTACGAAGAGAGCTGCAGGTTCCTGGCCAGATACGCTGCCTGCCCGGGCCACCTGGTCGCTTCGCTCAAAAAGCTCTATGAGATACCGATCGACATAGAGCCTGTATTTGACATGAAATCGATCTGACGGCCGGGCATTGTTGACGAAAGCCGATGGATGTGCTTTTATATTAATGTGGCTGCTTTGCAGCAGAGCTGTTTTCGAGAACATCTGCAGTAATGAGGGAAGCTTATGAGCGAGCTTTATCCCGGCACGGTTCTGGAAGGGAAGTACAGGGTTCAGCGCCTTCTCGGAGAGGGCGGCATGAACAGGGTTTACCTCGTGGAGGACCTGGCAGCTACCAAGAAATGGGCGCTCAAGCTCACGAGAGGCACTGAAGAGATACAGTCCACCCAGCAGGACATGTACAACAAGTTCCTGAAGGAGATCTCGATCCTCACGACGCTGAAGCATCCCAGCCTTCCTGTGATAGAGGATTATTTCCCTCACGGTGCCCAGTACTGCATAGTCGAGGAATACATAGAGGGAGAGCCTCTCGATGAATATGCGAGGCACAACCTGCCCTCAGAGGCGGAAGTGCTCGACTGGAGCGTGACCATCTGTGATGTTCTGCAGCTCCTTCACAAGAACGATATAATATTCCGCGATCTGAAGCCTGGAAACCTGATATTGACAAAGACAGGCACGATCAAGATGATCGATTTCGGGATAGCCCGCTATTACAAGCACGGAAAGGCCGTGGACACCGAACTTCTGGGCACTCCCGGGTATGCGGCCCCTGAGACATACGGAAGAGCGCAGAGCGATGCCAGGAGTGACATTTACTCGCTTGGTGCCACGATGCATCATCTTCTAACCGGAGTCGATCCGCAGGACAAGCCGTTCCATTTCGAACATCCGTTGAAATTGCGGTCAGGCCTCTCCCATTCAACCTGCGCGATGATAATGCGGATGCTTGAGAACAAGCCTCAGGAGCGCTATCCCAGTATCTCGGAAGTGAGAAGGGAGATAGAGAGCATCAGAAAAATCCTTCCAGCCTCTGCAGGCCCGTCATCGAAGCCATCGTATGGAGCGGGAGCGTCGCCTGCTCCCCCATCTGTAAAGCCTTCCGTTTCATACCCTTCTCTGAGCCCTCAGCCGCAGTCGTCGCCGGTATTGAAGACGATAGTCAATATCGTTATATGGGTAGGAATTCTCTACCTTATAGGATTGTTCTTACATTCAGATAGGCAGCGGACGCCGGATCCAACCCCATACGAGTCTCCGAGAAGGACGCCTGTATCATCACCGTCGCCGGCTCCCTCTCCGGCGCCGATAAACCTGGATGCAGGCGACTTCAGCTCGACGAGCGTTCCGATTGCCCCGAGCACTCCGGGCCTCGAATGGATGCAGGACCGAGGCGACTGGTCCAGGCCGATGGGGAGCACGGCCAGAATCTGGCCTGATACATACTACACCTATCCGGCAAAGATGACAGACCCGCAGATAGAGCTGAGCAGCGATGTGGCACGGCCAGGCGAGTATCTGACCGTCAAGTTCAACTTCAAGGTCCATTACCACCCCATGTACAGCAAAGATCCATGGGTTCACAAGATATACGTCTTCTTCGCGATGCCCGACACCGATACATACACGATGAACGGCCAGACGGGCTGGTTTCAAATGATACCCGGGAGCGTTGCCCAGTACAGGATGGTCTCTGTTGACACGTTTTCCGGGAACTCCTCGATGGTAACGATACCCGTGGTCTCTGACGACCGGTATGTGTGCGGCGCGATCAGGTGGAAGCCTGATGACACAGTTCCGCCGCTCAAATATGATGCGACTTTGAAATGGAGGGGCCCGAGGGTGGTGCTTCATGTGGAGAACTCATACTACAGCTGGATATACACGAAAGGCTTCATCGTTGGAGCCAGGAAGAAGTGACGGAGCATCTGAGTGAAAGAGTTCGAGACCGGTGATCTTATCAACGATCAGTACAGGGTTATCCGCAAGATAGGCCAGGGAGGTATGAACAAGATATTTCTTGTCGAGGATCTCCACGGCGAAGGCAATTTTGCGATGAAGATAACGAAGGACCCGGCCGAGATCCAGATGAACGCTCCTGAGGCGTACAACAAGTTCCTGAAAGAGATCACCATCCTTTCCACGATCAGGCACCCCATACTCCCGAAGATCAAGGACTATTTCGCCTTTGAGGACAAGTATTGCATAATCGAGGAGTTCATCGCAGGCGAATCGCTCGAAGAGCATATCAACAACAACCTTCCGAGCGCGGTGGATGTCGTCAGGTGGTCTCTCGTGCTCTGCAACGTCCTCGAGACGCTCCACTCGAACAGCATCATATTCCGCGATCTCAAACCGGCGAACATAATGCTCACAGAGGATGGCCAGGTCAAATTGATCGACTTCGACATCTCGAGGCATTACAAGGAAGGCCAGCTCGTTGATACCATGCTGCTCGGCACTCCCGGATACGCCGCTCCCGAGACATACGGAAAGACTCAGAGCGATGTACGCAGCGACATCTACTCGCTCGGCGCCACCATGCACCATCTCCTGACAGGGATAGACCCGCAGGAGAAGCCTTTTCACTTCGAATCCCTCGATACGGCGCGGCCAGGGCTCACAGGCAGCCTAGTCTCTCTCGTCGGGTCGATGCTCTCTATAAAGCCTGAAAAAAGACCGCAGAGCATGAATGAAGTCCGGAACAGGCTGAACAGGGTTCTGCAGGAAATGGAGCGAGATCCGAGCAGGATGCCTGCTCCGCCTGATGCGCCGGTTTGCGAAACGGATGAGGACAGTCAGATGTCCTTCTTCGATCTGATCACCGAGGTGATATCCGGTTTCTTCGGCGCTCTAGAAGGTATGGCGGCAGGGAACTCGGAGTACCGGAAGTGCCATATAGTCAACGACAAGCCGGCGCTCACGATAGCGGATCGCAGCTCGTGGAAGCCTCCTGAGGGCCCTGTCGACAATGTCTTTCCCGACACTTACGTATGCTTTCCCCAGAAGGTCACAGACGTGCTTGTCAGCTTCAAGAGCATCCGCGTGACCAGGAAGGCGGCACTGAGGGTGAGCTTTTCCTTCAATGTCATCTATGGTGATTCAAGCGGAATCAAGCCCTGGAATCTGGATATGGGCATAATCGTCGGGATGCCGCTCGACGACGGCTACATCTCAGGCAGGCCCAGCTTCGGAATTATCCCGGGTACCGTGATGAGCTACGACATCGAATCGTCCAACAGCTGGAGAGGCGACTCGGTAAAGACGACGGTTCTGGTCATGTCTGACGGCTCTGTCGTGAAGGGCGAGTTCATATGGCAGCCCAGTGACGACAGCAAGGCTGTTCAGTATGCCCTGTCATCGCCCTGGCAGGGCCCGCGATTCGTGCTGTCTGTGAGCCAGGCTTATTACAGCTGGGTGTATACGAAGGGCTTCTACATAGTGCCGAGCCATCCAGGCCGCTGAGAGCAGGCGTAATGCGGCACCGGCCCTCCCGCCGGTATGGGATGATCTGAATATTAACATGTTGTCAATATTCTGTTCTGCGCTCATATGATAAAATGATTAAAGGCGCAGGCTGTGTCCTGTGATTGCCGGCATTCCGATACGGGCAGTCGCAGGGGCGCTGTCAGGCGCGTCAAATATGTGTGCCAATGGCGGATTGCGCATGTCTATCGATGGAATAAGAAATCAGCCGCTCTCAGGGCTCACTCCCCTGTCCGGAAGTCCCGCTCCGAGAGCTGAAAGCGTCTCCGACAGCTCACAGGCTGCAACGGCAGGAGATTCTGTTTCCATTTCCGGCAAGAGAGCCTCTGAATCAAAGAAGTCCTCTGCCGGAGATGAAATGAACGCTGCAGGCAGCAAGCCTCAGCCTGCCTCCGATGCGGCCGCCCTGTCAGTATCGTCGGCTCCTGCGCCTCCAGAGCCGTCCTCCAGCCCTTCTTGCATCGCGACTCTTGAAGAGCCTCCATCCGGCGAGGCACCTTCTCTCATATCGAGGATGGGCAGCACGATAAGCGGCGTGATCAGCAGCGTCAGGAACTTCATTACAGGAGCGCCCGATCTGGAAGAGTTCAGGGAGATCGCCAGACAGGTCGAAGTGCTGGCGCCTCAGATGGCATCCCTTTCTGACGGCGAGCTGAAGGCCAGGACGGCGGAGTTCAGAAGCCGGATCCAGGCCAGCCTTGCCGCCGGAAAGCAGCAGGATGCGGTTCTCGAAGAGATGCTGCCTGAAGCTTTTGCGGCGATGCGCGAGGCGGACAGAAGAGTGCTCAACATGGAGCCATACAGGGAGCAGCTGATGGCAGGCGTGGCTACTCACAGGGGCCTGATAGTGGAGCAGAAGACAGGCGAGGGAAAGACTCTGATGGAGACTCTCCCTGTATATCTGAATGCTCTCGCAGGCAATGGTGTGCACGTCGTGACAGTCAACCAGTACCTGGCCAGGAGAGACTCTGAATGGATGGGCAAAGCTCTTGATTTCATGGGCATCTCAGTAGGCGTGATAACTCAGGACATGTCCGCAGAGGACAGGAAAAAGGCCAATGAGGCCGATGTGACGTACGGCACGAACGATGAGTTCGGATTCCAGTATCTGCGCGACAACCTCTCGCACGACAGGGAGTCCCAGGCAGGCCGCGATCTCAGCAAGGTCTTCGCGCTCGTCGATGAAGTGGACAGCATCCTGATCGATGAAGCAAGGACACCGCTCATCATATCGAGACAGAGCGCGGAAGAGCCTCCTCCTTACGGCCTTTTTGCCGAACTGGCTCACCATCTGAGAGAGGGGAGCGACTACAAGGTCGACAGGAAGGACCACAACGTCACGCTTACAGAGCACGGCACGGCCATGGCAGAGAAGATGCTCGGCGTGGACAACCTCTATGCCGATGAGAACTCGCACATGGTGCCTTACGTGATGAACTCCGTCACTGCAAAGACGCTTTACTCAGCCGATGTGGACTATGTGAAGCGGGACGGCCAGATTATGATCGTCGACGAGTTCACAGGAAGGCTGATGCCGGGAAGACGTTACAGCGAAGGCCTCCACGAGGCGATAGAGGCCAAGGAGGGTGTGGAGGTAAGGCCCAGAACCGATACGCTCGGCATGATAACTTTCCAGAACTACTTCAAGCTGTACGGGAAGCTCGCAGGCATGACCGGGACGGGCAACACGGCGCGCGATGAGTTCAGAGAGGTCTTCGGCAAGGATGTGGCGGTAATCCCGACGCACAAGCCGGTGATAAGGCAGGACCTCCCTGATATGCTCTACAGGACCGAAAGAGAGAAGTTCCAGGCAGTGGCAAAGAGGATAGCCGAGCTTCATGCGAAGGGCCAGCCCGTGCTGATTGGAACCCGCTCGATTGAAAAATCCGAGCTCCTCAGCGGGCTTCTCAGCTCGATGGGGATACAGCACAACGTGCTGAATGCAAAGAACCATTTTGAAGAGGCCGAGATAATCGCCCAGGCGGGAAGGCCCGGGGCGGTGACTGTGGCGACCAACATGGCCGGCCGCGGCGTCGATATCAAGCTCGGCGGAGACGCGGAGAAGCTTGCGAAGTACGAGAGCGACAGGAATGGCGCTCCATATCAGGAGGTCCTCGCGAGATACACGGAGCAGTGCAACAAGGACAAGGCCGAAGTAAAGAATCAAGGCGGCCTCGCCGTTATAGGAACTGAGCGTCACGAGGACAGGAGAATCGACGATCAGCTCAGAGGGCGCTCTGGCCGGCAGGGCGATCCGGGCTCGTCGCAGTTCTTCATATCCCTTGACGATGAGCTGGTGCGCCTCTTCGGAGGAGAGAAGACGAAGCGCCTCGTCGAAAAGATGGGCCTCTCAGACGGGGAGCCAATCCAGAGCAGGCTCATCTCGAAAGCTGTCGAGGTGGCACAGCAGAAGTGCGAGAGAAGAAACCTCGATATCAGGAAGAACCTGATGAGATATGACTGGGTGATCAACAGGCAGAGAGAGACTGTGTTCAGCGATCGCGACGCCGTGCTCGACGGGGCGGACATGAAGCCCGTCGTGCTCGACATGATAGGCAGGGCTGCAGGCGCGATAGTAAACCACTACTGCGAAGGCAGCCACAGGGTGAATGCAGATATGCTCCGTGATATCGATCGCGACATGGCGGCCCTGATGTCATCCCATACAGGCCCCATAGGCTCGAAGAGCTTCAAGAGCGCTGACGAGCTGAAAGACTATCTCACCGCTTCATTGACGAACGCCTATGAGAAGAAAGAGAAGAGAGTCGGCACCGAGAGCCTCCGGTTCCTCGAGCGGGACATCTTCCTGTCAGTGCTCGACGAGAACTGGATAGGCGAGCAGACGAGCCTGAAGGACATCCGGGAGGGCATCTGGCTCAGGGCTTACGGGCAGCAGGATCCGGACATGGCGTATTTCAAGGAGGCCCACGAGTCTTTCGAGAGCATGAAGGACAACGCTTCCATTGAGACTGTGAGAACCCTCTTCTCGCTTCCCGATCTGGTCTCCACACAGGGAGCCAGGTAGAAGCAGATCAATCCCCCTGAAGGTATTCCATGCAGATTTATCCTTCCAGAGAACAGAGGCTGCTCCTCTTTGAAAACAACACCTACAGGCGCGACAGCACCCAGATTGTCATGAGAGAGTTCATGAGCGGCCGCTCAGGTATGAGCCTGTCTCCTGAGCTGCACTGCATCTGCGACGGGGATGTCACGGTGCTTTTCAGCGGCGCTACGCTGACGAAAATCAGGGGAGGCAGATCTCTGAAAGCCCTTTTCGACGCTCTTCGGCATCGCAGTGAGTTCGACTTCCCGACATTTAACAGAGCCGCGCTTCTCGTGGGCAATCCGGAGTATGTTCTCGAGCAGCTGCTTGAAAGAGGCTTTCTGATTTCCTCCAATGCCTGCAGTGAAAACAGCCGGCGATGCCATGAGCCCGGCCCTGATGAATCACCGGTCCGCCTCTTCATTAGGCTCTCAGATGATCCAACAGCGCCTCACCTCTATCATTTCAACTGTCCCGCCGGCATGCGGCCTCGATCTGCCGGCGCCGTTAATGTTGAGAGACTTTTGCAGACTCTCACCGATTGCAGCGGCCTGCTGGAACGGTCAGGATGGGAGGCAGTCGTCCTGTTCTCGCTTGGCGATGACGCTCCACCGCCTGAACTGCTGAGGCCGATGCTGCAGAGCATCGGGAAGTGGAGGGCCGCTGAAGAGAAGAGGCATATGCTGAGACTGATCGCTCTCACTACTGTTAAGGGCCTTGCTGCACTGGCCGATCTGGATGATATGCCTGAGAGATGCACTGTCTACCTGTCCATTGAGTCTTCCTGCCGCAGCGGTGATAACGAGCGATGGAGAGAAGCGGGCGAGCTGATGGAAAGGCTTGCCTGCCGTTTCGGCACAATCATCCCGATAGTACAGCTGTCTGAAGACGACGACTGCGATGACATCGGCGGGTTTATAAGAGCGGCATCGCCTGAGGTCATCAGGCTCCAGCTCCCTTTTCTGACGCGCCGCTGTCCGTCTGAAGAGAGGGCTGGGGCAGGCAGGGCAATGGCGGAGAAGGCCTTCAGGCTCTTCAAAAACCTTCGCAGGCAGGGAATAAGGGAGACCACGATCGGCTCGCTGGCTCTGGCATTGGCAGAAGAAACACCGAGGCGGAGCCTCTGCGCATATGGCGGATATGATGGCCCCGGCGGCTCCTGGAGGACAGGCATGTGTTATCTCTCCGACTTCCATGCAGGTTTAAGTGGCCGTGAAGAGCACCTTGCGCCTGCAGCGCCGGCGGCGGAGAAAGGAGAGGGCTGCAGCAGGGAATGCATCGCCTTAGCGCTCTGCCAGGGCGGATGCGCCTTCGCCAGGTCTCTGGCATTGTCCGGAGATGGCCCGCAGGACATCTTTCACTGCTCTCTATTGAGACACCTTACTGAATTAATCCTGCGTGACTGGATCTCGAAAGACCGGGATCGGAATGCCGGCCGCAGCGGCGCTGCAGATGTTTCATTGCCTTCCACTGATGTGAAGGCTGTCAGGGAGCTGGCAGGAGCTTCGAGTGAGCTTCTTTTCGAAGAGCTCTGTGGAGGTGCGTCGCTCCTCGGCAGAAGCTATTATGTCCCGCCTTTCGTCTTTCTGATCAGCAGGCGCGGGTATACTGCGCTGTATCATTCGCTGAGCCTCAGGAAGGTGTTCGGCGGCGGGCATCTGGAATCTGTCTTCAGGAAGAGCCGCGGAGCAGGAGAGACGTCGCCCCGCTCATTTCCTCTGGGCGAATACCTCGAGCTGCTCTCTGCCAATGGCGATATCAGGCGTGCCAGAGAAGATCTCGCCATGCTGATCGATCTCGAGATGCTGGTCCCTGAATGGCTCGATCCCATGGAGCCTCTCAGCAGAGCATCGGCTGACCGGATTTTTTGCAGGCACAGAATCGGCCTTCTCTACCTGCTGGTCAGCAACGAATGCAACCTGCGCTGCAGCTACTGCAGCATAGAGTGCGGAGAGCGGAAGCCTGAGCATTACATTTACAGCCGCATGAGCCCTCAGACTGCTCAGAAGGGTCTCAGCCTCTTCGCCGGGCTTCTCGACAGCAGCGTCAGGTCGCCACAGGTCATATTCTACGGCGGTGAGCCGCTGCTGAACTGGCCGGCCATAGAGGATTCGCTGCACAGGATCAGGGACATGGAGAAGGAAGGGCTTTTCAACGGCGCGGCTGTCGAGTGCTCGATAGTATGCAACGGCACCCTCGTTACGCCGGAGATCGCCTCTCAGATGAGAAAGCTCTCCCTTCGCGCTTCAGTTTCAATAGACGGCCTTGCGAGGCATCACGATCTGTACAGGAGATTCCGGGATGGCAGGGGCTCGTGGCATGAGGCTGTTAGAGGATACAGGCTGCTGAAGGACCACCTGGGTGAATGCGGCATCTCCTGCACGCTCGGATCTCATAACCTCGACGATATAGAGGAGATTGCCGAGTTCTTCGCAGGCAGCCTCGAATGCAGAGGCCTGGGATTCAATCTTATAAAAGGGCTTCCTGCGGGAAACGATCTGGATGTCCCGTCCGGACTCGTCACGGATAAGATAATCAGGGCCTACGGGATTTTCAGGAGATACGGGGTCTATGAGGACAGAATAACCAGGAAGATAAGATCGTTTGTGGACGAGGAGCCGTGGATATTCGACTGCGCAGGATATGGAGGCCAGATAGCCCTCTGCGCCGACGGAGTCACAGGGCCGTGCCACATCGCAGCCGATGCCCACCGCTTCATATGGGGGCACATCGACGAGGAGGACCTGGCGGGAAAGATAGCGGAAGGCTCTCTGACCAGGCAGTGGTGCAGGCGCTCGCCTCTTCTGATGCAGCAGTGCTCAGACTGCATAGGCCTCGGCATATGCGGCGGAGGATGCGCTGACGAGGCTTTCGTCAAAGGCGGCTCGATAGACGCCGTCGACAGGGCCTTCTGCGATCACTGCCGTCATCTGCTCGAGTGGATGTTTGACGATCTAGCCGCAAAGATGCAAGAAAGCGGCGCACTGACCTGCGCTCCGGGAAGGAGAATGGTCAAGGGCGTGTAGTATTTTCTCATATTGAGTAATAGAGAGGTGGCATATGAACAAATCAAAGTATCCCGTCGTTTTAACACTGCTGGCATTTCTTTTCCTCTATGGAGCGGCGATGGCACTGCCTGCCGGAGCGGCGCAGTTCGAGATATTCATCAGAAACAGGCCTTACACAGGCCCGCTCGAGCAGAGGGGAGGCTCGCTGTTCATCCCCATCGAGCAGTTCGCAAGTTATGCGAGATTGACAATACACAAATCAGACGATGCCGTGTGCGTCACAGACCCAAAGACAGGCGATGCAGACTGCCCTCTCGGCAAAGGAGGGAAGGGGATCTTCGTCAACGGGAAGCCGTATGAATACAACACCTACCAGAAGGATGGAATGAACTACGTCTCTCTCAGGAAGATGGCCGATCTTTTCGGCGCCACGTACAACGTGGATTCCGCAGGAGCCATCAACATAGGATTTCCGAAGAGCGGGGTCTCGCTTCAGGAAATGAAAAGCGCCGAGGACAAGGCAAAGAAGGGAAAGGACTTCACCTTTGTCTTCTACTGGAACAACACTGGCGGTGCCTGCGAGACAATGCTGGGCTATCTGAAGGAGATCGAAGGCAACTATGCGGACAGGATCGACTTTGTAAGAGTGAACCTTCAATCGCCTGGAACAGAGACATTCGAAAAGTACATCAAGATTTTTTCCCCCGACAAGCTCCCTGTGATAATGATGCTGGGCAAGAACGGCAGGATAATAAAGAAAAATGCCGGCCCGATGAAACAGACCGAGCTGGAAAACTTCATAAAGAACTACTCGAAGGAAAGATAGCCGGGACTGAAATCAGCGCGTCAGATATAGGAAGGCCTTTCTTTTGCCACGCCGGCAGGGAGAGGCTTTTTTGCAGGCTCCTGGCAGCTGATCGTGATCATGAGCGCGCAGGCGACCAGCGCCGATATGCCGCCGGCAATCATGGGATACTGGTATCCGTAAAGCTCGCCGATTCTGCTGAATATGAGCGCCCCGAGCGATGAGGCGAGTATATTTGTGAATGTCGCCATCGACGAGAGGCCGCCCAGCTTGCTCGATTCAAACAGCCTGGTGAGGCCGATGGCGAAGAAGAGCCCTGCGATGCCGTCTCCGGCTTCATGGATTATTCTCATCAGCATCGAGATGTGGACTTCCGGCACGACCATCAGCAACTGCCCGAGCCCCGACATCAGAAAAGCTGTCACGATGAACTTCCGCGGGTCCACTCTGTTCTTATCGGCTATCCTGCCCGTTATCAAGGCCGACAGGCCCAGAAAGCTGATCGGCAGCGCCATGAAGAGCCCGATCTGGTATTTGCTGAAGTTGAACTGCTCGGACAGGAAGAGAGACAGCGAGCTGGCCTCGGAGCCCCAGTGAAACGCGAAGACCGAGTAGATCAGGCAGAAGATGATTACGTCCCTGCTCCTGAAGTCTCTGATATACTCGAGGGCGTTTATATTGACGAGCATTGTTGTCTCGAGCGACATCGAGTAGAACGCGAGGACCCCATACAGAGCGGCGCCGCAGACCAGAAGCTGCATCGAGAACCCTGCCGTCATCAGCCAGCCTCCTGCCAGAAGCCCCATCGCGTAGGCCATAAAGGCATAGCCCTGGAACGCCCCCAGCTTCTCACCCTTTTTCTCTTCTCCTGTAATCTTCAGCGCGAGTGCCTGCAATGAGACGAACAGGAAGTTGTTTGACGCGCCGCCGAGCAGGAACAGAATGAGAAGAGGCAGGAAGCTCTTCGTGAATATCAGGCCTGCGAAGAAGAGCCCGTTCCCGATACAGGAGATCGAGATGAGGACCCTCGAATCGATCCTGTCGTTCATGATCCCTGCCGGGACTGAGATGAGCAGTGGCGTGAGCGAATACATCGCGAGCAGGATCCCGATGTCCCATCCGGAGAACCTGAGTTCCTTCAGTATTATGGCCAGATAGAAGAAGACGCATCCCTGCAGCAGTCTGAACAGTATGTTCAGTATCACTATTTTTTTCATAACCAGTGAGTGTTCCCATAAACAATGAAAAATCCTGCCGCCGGTGATTAGCAGCCCTGGCGTAAGTAATCCTGTTTCATTCGCGTCTTTCTTCTTGATAATTCGACTTATGCATGGTATTGGGTACGGGGTACAAAGTACGGAGCACGAGATCCAGGAAATGAATGTCATCAGAAAAAGGCTGCCAGGATTGCCATGACCCTGTACCCAAAGCCCTGTGCCCTAAGAGCTCTATCCAAAAAACTAATACAGTGCGTAACTCGTGTTAATATATGTGAGCTGAATAGAAGGCGGGCGATAAAAAAGCCCTGTTTCCAGGGCTTCATCTGTTGCATTCGTGCTTGTGCTGCTGTACTAATTCGAGACAGGGACACGATCCTTCGATATCATCTTGACGAGCCACGCTATCGTCTCTCCGAGGTCCTTCATGTTCCTGAGGCCTTCGTCGTCGTTTCCAGCCTCGCCTTTTTCCAGCCCGTAGCCCATGTTCCAGTATGTGGATCCGGGTACGATCACGCGCGACATCAGGAACATGTGGTTTATCGAATCCTGGACTGATGTTGCTCCGCCGCGGCGTACCGCGACAACAGCCGCTCCGACTTTGCGGCTCAGGAGGCCGCCGTTTGCGAGAGCCACGAAGCCGAGCCTGTCGATCAGCGCCTTCGTCTCAGCCGTCATGGCGGCAAAGTAAGTCGGCGATCCGATGATGATGGCGTCCGCCTCGAAGGCCTTCTCGAGCCACTCGTTGAGCTTGTCGTCGTCAAACACGCATTTCCTGTTTTTCGACTTCATGCATCCGAAGCAGGCTCTGCATCCTATTATATTCGTTCCGCCAACCTGGATCAGCTCTGTCTCTATTCCGGCCTCTTTGATCGGCTCCAGGACCTTCTGGAGCAACAGCTCTGTGTTGCCTCCCTTCCTGGGGCTTCCGTTAAATGCCACTGCTTTCATGTTCTCTTCCTCCTTTGCATTCCGTGTCTGTAATTATCGCCTGAAAAATTCTGACTGATTCCTGGGCGTTGGAGCCTGACCCTGTTTTAACATTATTCTTGCCTGCCTGTCCTTTATCCTGGATCTCCGGTCTCGGGCACGACTGGCGGCATCTCCTCGAGCTTTGCGCGCCCCGGGTGGAGCGATGCCAGGTTGTGCATGGCCTGGGCCGGAGCCTCCAGCTCAAGTGTCGCGTGTGGGATGTCGATACGCCTGAGGACGGCCATGCCCCGGCAGATGTTCTCCCTGTCGTAGAGGCCCATCAGCGTATTGTCGAAATCGCCCTGGAACAGCTCTGCCCACGTGATGCCCATCAGCGCGACTTTACTCAGCTCTACGAGATGGAGGGAGCTGCCCCTGAAGTATCTGCAGTATTTTTCAATTCTGGCTCTCTGCCGCTCTTCGAGGCTCCTGGCCCTGACCAGCGTTGAAACAGGGAGCCTCACCACTTCAGGCTTCGTCATCCTGGCGTAGGGTCTCAATATCTCTTCGAGCTCTTCCCGGCCTTCGAGGCATATTATCAGATCGGGGCTCTGCATCTCGAGCTTGGCCTGTTTATAGAGCTGCGCCTCCTGGCAGGCCACCCATCCGGTGGTGTTCACCAGGACAGGCATTTCCGGGCAGGCTGCGGCATACCGGAGCATGCGGTGGAATCCCACGAGGCATCTGGTCGTGTTTCCGCTCGGGCTGTTCGTGCCTGTGAAATACATCCCGTCCACGGTAAGCTCCTGATAATCCGCGAACGGAGAGCATACCCGCGAAAAGGACATCATCGCAGGCGGACCGATGTCTGACTGGCCGACATCGGTGTTGATCAGCGATACTGCGCTTCCCGCTTCCAGAATCACCGATGTCAGATGTCTTATCAGCGTCGATTTGCCTGTGTCAGTGGCTCCAAAAACGATCACCGAGCGGAAGCGGTGGATCTTCAGAGACAGCTCGCGCCACACGTCAGGAATCTGCATTGCCATACATTAGATTTCTTTGCGGCACTGTTTTTTCCCGCCGGCCTTTCCTGCATCTGCAGGGCAGAGTGACTTACCATATCACGGATGACTGCAGGGCAGGAAGCTCTACTTTTCTCAGGAACTCTGCACAGTGCTCAGGAAGGGATGTGTTGATCCACATGCCTGACCCCATCTCGAAGCCTGCAGGCTTCGAAAGCCTCGGCACGATGGCGGTGTACCAGTGAAAGTATTCCATCTCGCCCTCTGCCACCGGCGATGTGCGGATGCAGTAGTTGAAGTCAGGATTCCCCAGGCCGTAATACAATCTGGCCATCGTCTCCTTCAGAATCGCAGCAAAGCTCTTTATCTCGCCGGCGCTTATGCCGCCAAACGAAGATCTGTGAGTTTTCGGGATGATCCAGGTATGGAAGGGGGAGAACGACGCATAAGGCTCGAGGGCGGCAAAGCAATCGTTTTCCGCCACGACTCTTTCTGCAGATTTCAGCTCTTCAGCCATCATGGCGCAGTAGACACATTGGCTGTGCTCGTCGTGGAAATCGCGGGCGCTTCGCAGGCGGTCGCTGATATGCTTTGGCACTATCGGAGTGGCTACGATCTGTGAGTGGGGATGTTCGAGCGATGTTCCGGCAGATTCGCCGTGGTTTTTAAAAATAGTTATCTGGGCGAGGCGATGATCTCTTGAAAGCTCGAGATACCTCGCCTTATACATTTCCACTATCTTCTCGAGCTGGCAGATATCGTAAAGCGCTGTCGTGAGATTGTGCGCGCGGGACTCGATTATCACCTCATGCGCCCCGACGCCGTTCATCGTATGGTACACACCCCTGTCAGCCGCTTCGAGCCCGCCTTCGGAAGAGAGAGCCGGATACTTGTTGTGCACCGATCTGACCAGCCATCTGCCGTCATCATCGTTCAGAGACGCTATCTCGCCGCCGGCTTTTTCGGCCTCCATTCCAGAGCAGAAAGGGCATGTTTCGTGATAGGGAGGCAGATGCCTGTCCTCCTTTTCAGCGGTCCTGAACTCATCAGGCCTTTTCGCGCGCTCGGTGGAGATTATTACCCAGTCGTTGGTGGCGATGTTCAGTCGAAGTTCCGGCATATTCTCTCCCCTTTCATGGATTTTCGTCCCACCGGTCGGCTCTGTATCTTCATCACTTTCTTATTTCGGCGCGGGTTGATGCCTGCAGGGGATTCTGGCCTGTCTGTTTCATCTATGGCGAATGTGGGATACATGACTATTATAGCACAAGCAGGGTAGAGGCGCAGGATAATCTGCTTTTGCGGAAAAGTCCGGAATAAGGAATAACTTTGTTTTTTTGGATACTTATTATCTGTAGAATATGACGGAGGTGATCTGATGGACAAGAAAGTTTCTTCTCTGGCAGTATCGGCAGTTCTCATCATCTGCATACTCTTTTCAGCTGGAATGACAGGCTGTGGAAAGGACGGCGCGGCGCCTCCCGTGGCGGTCAGCGCTTCACCTTCCTCGACTGTTGCTCAGCAGGTGACCGTGCAGCTGACCCCTGCATCTCAGCAGACTCCTGTAACTCAGCAGATTCCTGTATCACAGCAGACGCCGGTTTCGAAGAAGACGCCTGTGTCGCAGCAGTCTGCCAATAACAGCGGCAAGACAGTCGATCTCGTAATCTGCCTCGATACGTCGAACAGCATGGATCAGCTCATCGCTTCGGCAAAGCAGAAGCTCTGGGATATCGTCAACACCGTATCTGCGCTGAAGCCCACCCCTGTGCTGCGGGTGGCCCTTCTTTCATACGGCAATACCGGCTACGGGCAGCAGACCGGCTGGGTGCGAATGGACACCGATTTCACAACGGACCTGGATCTGGTCAACGAAAAGCTCTTCTCCCTGTCGACCAACGGGGGAACCGAATATGTGGCCAGAGTGCTGTCAGATTCGCTCCACAAGCTGAGCTGGCAGAAGGGAAAGGACTCGCTCAGGCTCATCTATGTGGCCGGAAATGAGAATGCAAATCAGGACAGGCAGTTATCTATCAAGACTGTCTGCCAGGAAGCCAGGCAGTATGACACAGTCGTCAACGCCATATTCTGCGGCGATCAGGCCCATGGCGATCGTCTAGGATGGCGTGAGGTGGCCACGTTAGGAGGCGGCAGCTTCTTCGCGATCGACCAGGCCCGCGGCGTCGCGGTAATAAAGACTCCATACGATGAAAAGCTCGCCACTCTGAGCAATGAGCTCAACGGCACTTATGTCGCTTACGGGCAGGAAGGGCAGAAGTCCCAGGCCAGACAGTCGGCTCAGGACAGCAACGCCGCAGGCATGAGCATGTATGCGGCGGCCAGCAGAGCCGAGGCCAAGAGCTCAGGTCTTTACAACAACAAGGGATGGGATCTTGTGGACGCAAAGAAGGACAAGAGCTTCAAGCTCGAGAGTGTCAGGAAAGAGGAGCTCCCTGCAGAGATGCAGACAATGAACACAAAGGAGCAGGAAGAATACGTCAGCAGGATGTCAGAGAAGCGCAATAAGATCCAGAAGGAGATCCAGGATATATCGCAGCAGCGGAAGGATTTCCTCAAGAAAGCCGAACAGCAGAAGCCGGCCGGAGGAACTCTCGACAGCGCAATCGTGCAGTCCATAACCGACCAGGCAAAGAAAAAAGGCCTCACTCAATAAATAGTAAGCTGTCCGCAATTATTGAAAAAAAAGCCCCGGGAAACCCCGGGGCTTTTAAGCTTGTTCATGCGTCTGTTGTCTAGGTGTTCATCATCTCGCCGATCTTTCTCATCAGATCGAGGCGGTGATGCGCGTCTTTCTCGGCCTCGCCGAACAGCCTTTCGGCATCGCCGGGAGCCGTCTTCGAAAGAGACGTGTATCTGGTCTCGCCTTTCAGGAAATCCTGGAAATTGCCTGTGACTTCCTTCGAATCCCAGGTGAATCGCGGGCTGCCTGCAGGATTGTAACGGTAGAGCGGCCAGTAGCCCGCCTCGACGGCGCGCTTCTGCTCGGTCTGAGTCTTCATCATGTCGATGCCGTGAGCTATGCATGGCGCGTAACAGATGATAATTGAGGGGCCGTTGTAAGCCTCGGCTTCGAGGAACGCCTTCAGGGCCAGGTTTCTGTTCGCTCCGAGAGCTATGGAGGCTACGTAGACATAGCCGTAGGTCATGCACATGAGGCCCAGGTTCTTCTTCGAGAGGCGCTTCCCTGCGTTGGCGAACTTGGCCACCGCGCCAATCGGAGTGGACTTCGATGCCTGGCCTCCTGTATTCGAATACACTTCCGTGTCGAGCACGAGGATGTTGATATTCCTGCCTGAAGCCACCACGTGATCGAGGCCGCCGTATCCGATGTCATACGCCCAGCCGTCGCCGCCGAAGCACCATACACTCTTGTCCACGAAGTAATCTTTCAGCTCGTCGATCTTCTGGAGCAGCACTTTCTGCTCGCCTGAAGCCTTTTCAACCTCTCCGGCGATCTGGGCTTTCACGGCTCTCTGAGCCGAAAGGGCCATCCCGTCCGTGCTCTCCCAGAGGCTCAGGCACCTGGCGAGCGCTTCCTTCAGAGCACCGGCGTATCCGGTCTCCAGCAGTTTCTCTGCGGTCATCTTGAGCGTTTTCCTGTTGCTGTCAACGGCAAGCCTCATTCCGAAGCCGTATTCAGCGTTGTCCTCGAAGAGCGAGTTGCCCCAGGCCGGCCCTGAGCCTTCCCGTGACTTCGTATATGGAATGGTGGGGAACGTTCCGCCATAGATGGACGAGCATCCGGTGGCGTTGGCGATGATCATGCGCTCGCCGAAGAGCTGCGTGACCAGCTTGATGTACGGCGTCTCACCGCAGCCTGCGCAGGCACCCGAGAACTCGAAGAGCGGCTTGATGAACTGGGAGTTCTTCAGGTTCTTGGTGTCTGCTCCGACGTTGTCAGGCAGCGACTCGAAGAATCTGTAATTTTCGACCTGGCCTTCTTCGCGCTCTTTCTCGATCGTGCTGAATTCGAGGGCCTTGACCTTGGCCGGGCATGTTTCCACGCAGACTCCGCAGCCTGTGCAGTCATCCACGTATATCTGCAGTTTGAACTTCAGGCTCTGCTCGTTCTTCGTCTTCGAATCCACTGCGTTGAAGCTCTTCGGAGCATCCTTCAGATCATCAGGTGTCACCAGCTTCGCCCTTACTACAGCGTGCGGGCAGGCGTTGACGCACTGGTTGCACTGGATGCAGTTCTCAGGAATCCAGCGCGGGACTCTCGGCGCGATTCCGCGCTTCTCGAGGCACGCCGTGCCTGTCGGGACCTTCCCGTCGTAGGACATCTTCGATACAGGCAGTTCATCGCCTTTGAGGTGCATGAGCGGCTCGATCACCTGGCATGCAAATTCCAGGCAGTCGCTGGGGATGAGTGGAGCCGGCCTGTATGAGCTTTCGATCTTTTCAGGGATCTTAACCTGCACCAGCGCCGCAGAGGTTCTGTCCACGCAGTCCCAGTTCTTCTTTACTATTTCCTCGCCTTTTCTGCCGTATGTCTTCTTGATCGATTTCTTGATCATGTCGATTGCGAGGTTCTCTTCGAGCACGCCGGAGATCTTGAAGAAGGCAGTCTCCATGACTGTGTTGATTCTGGCTCCGAGCCCGGCCGCTTCAGATATCTTGAGAGCGTCTATGTTGTAGAATCTGATCTTCTTGTCTATGATTGTCCTCTGCATATCCTCGGTCAGGTGGTTGAAGACTTCGCTGCTGTCCCAGTTGGAGTTGAGCAGGAATGTCCCGCCTTCATGAATCCCTTTCAGCATATCATAGCGGCCTATATACGCCGGGTTGTGGCAAGCCACGAAATGAGGCTTGTTGATCACATATGGCGACTTTATAGTGCTCTTTCCGAAGCGCAGGTGAGAGATCGTTATGCCGTATGATTTTTTCGAGTCGTATACGAAGTAGCCCTGGGCGTTCAGTTCGGTGTTATCGCCGATAATCTTGATGGAGTCCTTATTGGCGCCCACAGTGCCGTCTGAGCCGAGACCCCAGAACGTGCAGTTTTTAACATCTTCAGGCTCTGTGAAGATCTCTTCCTTCACCGGTATCGAGAGGTGGGTTACATCGTCTTCGATGCCCACTGTGAAGCCGTGTGTGTTCTTTGTGGCAAGATGATCGTAAACGGCTTTGACCATCGAAGGAGTGAACTCCTTGCTGGCGAGCCCGTAGCGGCCTCCTATGATGGAAGCCTTCCTGCCTTCGAGCGCGGCGACCACGTCGAGATAGAGCGGCTCTCCTATGGCTCCCGGCTCTTTAGTTCTGTCCAGAACGGCTATACGCTCTGCAGATTCAGGAACCACATTTTTAAGAGCGTCGACTGAGAATGGCCTGTACAGTCTCACTTTTACGAGGCCGACCTTGCGGCCTTTCCTGAGCAGATAGTCAATAGTCTCTTCTATCGTCTCGCAGGCCGAGCCCATAGCGATTATGACTTCCTTTGCGTCTGGCGCGCCATAGTAGTCGAAGAGATGATACTGCCTGCCGACCTTTGCCGCCAGCTTGTCCATATACTGCTGAACTATCTCAGGCACTGCCTGGTAGTATTTATTGACTGTCTCTCTTCCCTGGAAGTAGACATCAGGGTTCTGGGCGCCGATCTTGGTGCAGGGCTGCTCCGGCCTGAGCGCTCTGTCTCTGAATCTCTTCAGATATTCGGGCTCAAAGAGCTCTTTGAGCGTATCGTAGCTTATCTCACTGACCTTGGCTATCTCATGCGATGTCCTGAAGCCGTCAAAGAAGCTCAGGAACGGGACTTCAGACTTCAATGTGGCAAGATGGCAAACCGTGGCGAGGTCCATTATCTCCTGCACGGATGCCGAGGCCATCAACGCGAAGCCTGTGTTGCGGACACCCATCACGTCAGAGTGATCGCCGAATATTGAAAGTGCCTGCGCCGCCAGGGAGCGGGCGCTGACGTGGAACACAGTCGGCATCATCTCGCCGGCTATCTTGTGCATATTGGGGATCATCAGCAGGAGTCCCTGAGATGCGGTAAATGTCGTCGTAAGAGCCCCGGCGCTCAGCGAACCGTGGACGGCGCCTGCTGCGCCTCCCTCTGACTGCATTTCTATCACTGAAAGGGGAAGGCCGAAGATATTCTTTCGTCCCTCGCTGGCCCAGGTATCTGCCAGCTCACCCATGTCTGACGACGGGGTGATGGGATAAATCGCAGCGACTTCGCTGAATGCGTAGGCCACGTGTGTTGCGGCCTGGTTACCTGTTATGGTGACCATGGTCTGCTTCTGCTTTTCCTGAGAGGAGGCTTCTCCGTTAATTGTTGCAGCCTGATTGGACATGTGCACTCTCCTTTTATATGGGGGGGTATGGCAAAAACCATTCTTTGCGATTATATCACAGCTGTAAAGTGATTGCAATAGTCTTTGCGGCCCACCGGGGATCACTCTGCAGTATGACATTCCGGCATGATTACGCTCCTGAACTGGGAAGTGGTCTCCCGTATTTCCGGGTGGTTCTTCAGTGATCCAGTTGTCGAATGGCCGAGGGGCCGAAGGAAGGAAGAAATCTTCTGATCCCTGATTCTCAGTCCAGAGTGGTCCAGTGAAAAATTCTTTTCCATTCCCTCGATCCATTGATCCCTGGATTTATTGATCCCTGAAATACACTGGATAACCTGATCTGAGAACATCCGTATTGGATTGTCACGGCATCATAAGTGTATTATAATTAATGAAGGGAAGGTGCCGGGTCGACATAGAAAGTATTCCTGATTTTCTCCTTATCATTTTCGTATCATTCTGGAGGAATCCCATGCCTGAAAAGACTATACTGCTCGTTGAAGACAATCCTGATGATGAAATGCTGACTCTCAGGGCTTTCAGGAAGAACGACATCTCGAACGAGGTTGTCGTGGCCAGGGATGGCGTCGAGGCGCTTGATTATCTGCTGTGCACAGGTCCTCACGCAGGGAGAAATCCTGAAGATCAGCCTGCAATCATCCTGCTCGATCTGAAGCTTCCCAAGCTCGATGGACTGGAAGTTCTGCGTCGTCTGCGCGCCCATAATTACACGAAGATAGTCCCGGTAATAGTTCTCACGTCCTCGAAGGAAGATCAGGATGTCGTCACCAGCTACAGCCTGGGCGCCAACAGCTATATCAGGAAGCCGGTGGATTTTAACAAGTTCTCGCAGGCAATAGGGCAGCTCGGTCTTTACTGGCTGGTTCTGAATGTTACGCCGCCGGCACTCTCGAGGAAGTGAAAATCTCAGTCCCTGATGAGCTCTATCGGTTCATTTTGAGCCGTTGAGGAGTTCGCGCACCTTCTGCAGCATCTCGCTGATCTTGAAAGGCTTTCCCAGAAATCCTGCAGCACCTGTTTTCAGGCATTCATCAGGGTCTGCATCGGCTGCATATCCGCTCATGATGAGGATTTTGATCCCCGGAACAGCCTCGACAAGCTTTTTCATGCAGTCCAGGCCTCCCATTTCGGGCATGCTCAGATCCAGTATCACAAGAGATATGCGCTCTCTGTCCGTGATGGCATATTCGAGAGCCTTCTGGCCGTTATCTGCAGTTATCACATTGTATCCGGCCTCCCTCAGAACTCGCTCTGCCATTGTTCTGACAGAGTCTTCGTCATCTGCGAGGAGAAGCGTCTCCGACCCTGTTGCGACATAATCCTGTAAGCCGTTAGCCTGCTCAGGAGCCTTAACGGATTTCGATGCGTTGAAATAGATGTCAAATCTGGTCCCGCTGCCCCGCCGGGTATTGCATGAAATGAATCCGTCGTGCTGCTGAACTATTCCGTATACTATCGCGAGGCCGAGGCCTGTGCCTGAGCCCGGCTCCTTTGTTGTAAAGAACGGCTCGAAGATATGCTCTGCCGTCTCACTTTCCATACCGCAGCCTGTGTCTTCCACTGCAAGATGCACGTAGTCGCCGGGCCTGCAGCCGAGAAAATACCTGCAGTTTTCCTCATCGAGCGTGGAATTTCGAGTCGTGAAGGTGAGATGACCCCCATCAGGCATGGCATCACGGGCGTTCAGCGACAGGTTCATTATTATCTGTTCCATCTGAGTCGGATCGGCACTGATCTCCCAGAGATCGAGAGAGAGGTCTGTCCTGATGTCGATCATCCTGGGGAAGGTGCGCTCGAGCAGCTTGATCGCGGAATTTACAGCTTCATTGACGTTCAGTGGAACGAACTTCGGCTCCACTTTTCTGCTGAATGTAAGCAGGCCCTTCACCAGTTCGGCGCCGTTCTTCGCAGCTTCCATTATCCTCTCGAGGTCGCAGGCTCTGGGAGTTCCCTGCTGCTCCCCCCTGTGCAGTATTTCTGAGAAGCCCATTATAATCTGCAGGATGTTGTTGAAGTCGTGGGCGATGCCGCCTGCCAGGGTGCCTACTGCCTGCATCTTCTGAGACTGGAGGAGCTGGTTCTGAAGCGACACTTCCCTTGTGATGTCCCTTTTCACCGCCACGTAGTTGATTATGGCCCCTGATTCGTCTTTGACCGGAGATATGGTCGCCTCCTCCTCGAAGAGTGAGCCGTCCTTCTTCCTGTTAATGAGGCGCCCGCTCCAGACTCTCCCCTGAGCAAGAATGTCCCACATGCTCCTGTAAAATGCGTCATCCTGGTTACCGCTTTTCAGTATCCGCGGATTTGCTCCCAGCGATTCAGCACGCGTATATCCGGTTATCTTTTCGAAGGCCGGGTTGACATATACTATGCTCCCGACGCTGTCGGTGATGACTATGGTCTCTGCCGACTGCTCGATTGCCGTGGCGAGGCGGGCTCTCTCCTTTTCGGCCAGCGTTCGATCGGTAATATCGACGAAGAGAGTGGAGAAGAATCCGGGCCTGGTCTGGTATGCGCTTACTTCAAACCACTTATCGATTCCTGAGGTATAGCTGACGAAGCACTCAGGAGTCCCGGTCAGTGCAACTCGCCCGTATCTCTCGATCCATTCAGGCTCTATACCCGGCAGTATGTCGAGGATTGTACGGCCGATTACGTCCTCTGCCTTCAGCCCTGTGAGACTCTCGAATGCGGGGTTTATGTCCAGAAAGCGGTAGTTGACGGCTTTGCCGCTCTCGTCGCAGATTATCTCGTGGAAGGCAAATCCTTCTAGCATGGTGGAAAACATGGAATGATATCTGTTTTTGCTCTCCATCAGCTCGTTTTCGATGATTCTGCGCTCAGTGACGTCTGTGTGCGTGCCGACAGCTCGGAGGGGCTTCCCTTCTTCCGTCCGGGATATGACCTTGCCTCGATCGAGTATCCATTTATAGCTGCCGTCTTTGCATCTCAGGCGGTGCTCGCTCTGGTAGACAGGAGTCTGCCCGTCCAGGTGCCTGTGGATTTCCTGATACACCCTGTCGATGTCATCAGGGTGGACACGCGTTTTCCATTCATCGAGCGAATTCTCTATCTCATTATCTTCATATCCCAGCATGGCCTTCCATTGATGTGAATAGTATACCTGCCCTGTCTCCAGATTCCAGTCCCATACGCCGTCTCCTGAGCCTTCAATCGCGAAGCTCCAGCGCTCCTCGCTCTCCCTCAGCTTTTTCTGATACTCGAAGAGCCTGAGGGCCATCTCAATCGACGAAATGAGCACTGCGTCCCCGCTGTCCTTCGTGACGTATCCGAACCTGGGGATATCCCTCACCTTTTCAACGGCTTTTTCATCAGAATAGGAGGTCAGGAATATTATCGGGACGTTGCGTATCTGCAGGATGGCCTGTGCGGCTACATTGCCGTCCATGCCTTTTCCAAGGCCTATATCCATCAGCACGAGGCTGACATCCGGATCATTCTTTATGATGTTGATTGCTTTTTCGCCTGATGAGACGCAGTTTGCCTCGAATCCATATCTTCTGAGAATATCTGCTTTTTCATATGCAATTATGGCTTCATCATCAACAATCAGGAGCTTTTTGCCTGTCTTATAGCTCATCTGAGATCCTTTTTGCAAACAAAGTGTGGCGTATGTAGCTGCTCCGTCACTCGAGGACCGGCGAATTGTAATGACAATTGTATTTCTGTATCAAACTGAAAGCCCCTTCTGACTGGGCACTCAAGTTTTCATGCAGAATCGGATCCCATATTTCGGGTAGAACTGAAGTGATCAAGTGACCGAGTGGCCGAGGGATCAATGGAAGGAAGAACCCTTTTATACTCTTGACTCTCTCGATTCCTAAAACTTCTGGTGTCAAGTGCTCAATGGATGAAATTCTCATTCAATCACTCGATCCCTGGATCTCTCGATCTCTGAAACACATGGAAAACTATATCCGAATCTTCCCTTACAGCCTTTGAAATAGTTGACCGGTTATGTTACAATTGAAATGGGGTGGTTCATCTGAGTAATCCAGAAGAGAAAGAAAGCCAGTCTGCCAGGATATCAGAGGATGGAACTGCCGGCGGGAAGAAAAGCCGGGAGGCATCTGAAGAGTATCATTCCCACGTTCACGAACCGCATGTCATACCTGCCGAGCAGGAGCGGAGAAATACCGACATCCTGCAGAGTTACACCAGGAAGAAGGCATCAGGCCTGGTTGTCATTGCAGGAGCCCTGATTCTCGTCATTGCCGTCATAGTCGTTCTAATGCTGGTTTCGGCGTCTGTCGAGAAGAAACCCGTTTATTATTACAGCCTGCAGGGCTCGCTGTCGGGATGGACAACGAAAGGCTCTCCACCGGGATTAATCGCGTCGGCTGTCGGACCTCCCAGGGATGGAAAGACATCGAAGTGCATGCGATACGTTTATAAAGCCACTGCCGGAGGCTTTACCGGAGTGGTGAAGATGATGCCTGATCTCAAGGGGCTGACTTCGATTGACTTCTGGATCTGGTCAAAGCTTGATGGCGAGTTCGTGCTGGGCCTCGAAGAGGACGACGGATCATCGTACATTTATATTTTTCAGGCTCCGAAGGAGAAATGGACTCATGTGGAAGCCGCTCCGGAGCGCTTTATGATGAACCAGGACTCTCAGGATGAGAACGGGATGCTCGACACAGACCAGCTCTCGTCACCGCTCTTTGTAGCAGATGTAAGCGGGCTGAGGGGAAAGGAATATGAGAACACCATCTATATGGCCGATCTCACGATCAGGAGAACTGTGCCAAAGACGGTGATAAGGATCAGGGGATTGAAGCGCCAATAGCTCCTCTCGCATCTGAAGCTCTCACCGGAATGGCGAAATGTTAACTTTTTTTCAAAGGACACGATCTGCATTTTCTGATATACTGTAGTGTGGCTGTGCATAAGTCTGTACCACAGGGAGGTCAACATGGATCCCAGGATTACTTCTTCATTTACGCCTCACGGAATTGCGGGAAGCGAGTCACTTAAGCGGAAACTGCCGGCAGATGTCTCAGGCGAGGCTCTGAATCAGCAGATTCCGGCTGACAGCTTTCAAAGCGATGCTGCTCAGACATCTCTCTCATGTGACGTTGAGTTGGCTGCCATTGCAGGAAATGAAGCCCCGGCCGCAGAGTCTGCGGAGGCCCCCGATCCGATCATGGCGGCTCTTGATATAAGGGAAAAGCTCGGAACTCTGAAAGGCGCGGAAAGAGAGGCGTACATAGAGAAATTCAGGGCAGAGAACGGGCACAAGATATTCGTCTCGATAGACATGCACAACCATCAGCCCATATACAGACCTGATGTCCACCCTGCAGACACACCTGAAGTTCAGCGCTACATCCTCGGAACAGGCGACGCAGAGAACAGGCGCGAAGTTTATCGTGATGCCGACGCATACGCCATCGAGGCAATGCAGAAGGATATGCCGAAATACCCTCACTTCGGCTTCCAGGTGTCGTTCACAGGCTCGCTGGCAGAGAATATGGAAAAGACAGCCGAGCGGGGCCTCTGGCCGGGTAAAGGATGGAACTCCCATTACAAAACGATAAGAGACACCAATTCCACGCCATTCGGCAACCCGAGGCTCGATCTGGTGAATATAGGATACAACCACCCTCTGATGGGCCTGATCGCTTCCGGCCACGATGACGGGAAGGTAAACTACGACAAAGACATAGAGCTGCAGATAAAGATGCATCAGCAGGCTATCGAGAAGCTTTTCGGAGGCCCGATCTCCAAAGGCTTCTTCCCGCCCGAGATGGCCTTCTCGGAGCGCATGGTGCCCTCCCTTAAAAAAGTCGGAGTTGAATGGGCGATGGTGGACAACCTGCACTTCGACAGGGCGAACCAGGACTACCAGAACCCTGGCGACGGTCTCAAGCCTCCGAACAAAGCCGATATGCGCAACCCGGGCTCCCACAGCTATGAGACTCTTCCCAACGATCTCGCGAAGACCCATCTCGTGTCGCCTGATGCTCTCCGCCCGCACTACGTCAAGCACACGGACCCTGTAACGGGTAACGAGGAGCTGATGGTGGTGGTTCCTGAAGAGAGATCGCTCTCTTCATATATCCAGAAGGATCGGGACGGCGGCAAGCTTCAGGAGATAATCACGAAGTTCCAGAAATACAACGGCGATCCCAGGCACCCGCTCTTCGTGCTGTATGCCACCGACGGCGACAACAACGGCTCGAACAGCGGCGAGTTCCACAGGAACGTGCCGATCGACATGGCCACCAGATACCCCAACGATGTGGTGTTCACGACAGTCTCGGATTACCTGGAGCTCTTCCCTCCGGAAAAGCCGAAGCTCGCGAGCGACAATAACGGCGTGAAGAAATACGAGGGCGGCGATGTGGTCCACGTGGAGGACGGCTCGTGGTGGGGCGCCAACCTCGGCGATCCGCAGTTCTCCAAGTGGATCGATGATCCGGCCTATACGGGCTATTCGCCGAAGAACAACTCGTGGGCGACTCTGACGGCTGCGAAGAATGAAGTGATCACAGCCGATCAGCTCGAGCCGGCTGGAAATACGAAGGAGAGCATAGGCAATATAATAGCCGGCAGCGGAAGCGAGACTGAAAAGGCGTGGCACGGCCTTCTCGTCGGGCAGACCTCATGCTATGAATACTGGGAGCCCGGAAACATTCTCTCGTATTCATCGGTGAAGGGTGCCAATATGGCGGTTGAGCACGCGCGCAACGTCATATCGAAGCACGGCAAAGAAGACGACAAGGTCGGCCCGAGCGTCTTCCTGCCTATGCATCACCCTTACAATCCCAAGGGTTTCCCAGGCAACTTCAACATCGTGACTTACGCTTATGATGTGAACGGCGTCAAGTCAATGAAGGTGAAATACAGGATAGACGAGGACGGAAAGCTCGACAGGCCAGAGGACTTCAGGTTCGACGGCAGGGACGTCAAGAAGTGGGACGGCGAAGTGACTATGAACAAGCTCCCGTTCCCGGATCTGCCGAACAAGCCTGATGTGTGGGTCGATCCCAAGGTCAGGGCGGATGTATACCGCGCCAAGGTGGAGCTGAACCTTCCTGAGAGCGCCCCAGGAGGCATGGTGCAGTATTATGTGGAGGCGGAGGACAACCTCGGCAACATAACCAAGTCGCCGCTGCAGAACGTATATGTCAATAACGCCCAGGAGAGCCCTGCAGAGATCTCGAACGACGAGCTTCACAACAGGCTCAAGTCAGGCGATCCAGGCGTCATCGCCGATACAGTCGCCTTCGTCTTCAATACGGGGCGGAACGATGTCAATATTTTCAATCATGTCTTCTTCCGGATGGAGAATGGCGACGCGGCACTGAGCCAGAGCCTCGAGGCGCTGGCGGCAAAGGGGAAGATGAAGGTCTCAGGCGAGCCAAAGTTCAAGGACGAGTTCATCACGAGGCTCGACAAGCATCTCGTAAAGCCGGCGAACGCCGCAGCCATAAAGGGGACGCCCCACTTCAAAGAGGCCCTCGTCGCGCCGCTCCATGACCAGCAGGCCGATCCGCGCGTCGCAAGAATCCTTGCCGCCCTGAAATAGGGACAGACTCCTATATTAACAAAGTCAACAGTGTTGACAAATCTGAAGAGACAGACACTCAGACAGACTGGTGTCTGTCTCTTTTTCCACCGGAGTCAGAAGCTCAGGTCCTCTACTATGCTGTCGAAGTCGCGCAATGTCTGCGTGTAGAGCTCCTCTGGCGAGGAGAGCGTCAGCGTCACTATCGTCTTGTCGCCTGCCATAACCGTGTTCTTCCCCCGGAAGACCCTGCCTTCTCTTTTGAATGTGAAAGGCAGTTCGTAGATATTGTATGCGCCGACCGTCTTCTTCTCGCTGGGGGCAAACTCGGCGTGGGCGAAGTCATCGCCCATGATCTTCCTGACCTCTTCGAGTATGATGGATGGCCTGTTCTGAGGTATCGAAAAGAGCGGGAATATGGTTATCTTCCTGTCCTGCGGAGCCTCCAGCACCATCTTCTGCGTGCCCATCAGCGTAACGTTCCAGCCCTGGGGCTTTATGAACGAGAGATTCCACAGCAGGTTCCTGCAGCGCGATCCGTCAAACTCTATGAACGACGACGGAGCTCTCAGGTCCAGCTCTTTTCCGTCTATTGTTACGGAGAGGAGCTCTATCGTTGTCCTGCCGAGCATCTTGGCAAGCTTCACTGTATCTTCCACGTTGGGCCTGCCTTCGGTATCGATTCCTATCTCGACGTAGCACGCAGGAAGCCCTGTGATGTTCATCGTCGCATCGACGCCCACCCACCCGTCGAGGTAGACTTCGGCCCACGAGTGGTATCCGAATGAGTCTCCTGTATACACCAGTCCTGTCACGACCCTTGAAGGAATGCCGAGTGCTCTTGCAAGTGCGCAGCACAGGACTGCATGCTCCGTGCAGTCGCCGGCCCTGGCCTTCAGGGTATCCTTCGCGGACATCATCGATACGTTGCTGTCCTCTTTTCTTATATTCAGGTAAAGCCAGGCGCAGATGTTCTTCACGACGGTCACTGCGTTGCGCTCGTCTCCGGCGATCTGACGGGCCATGCGGACTATCTCGCCGTCATTGCTCTCAATCATCACGGTGGGCCTGAGATACTTGTGGAAGCTGAGATCCCATTTTCTGACAAGAGGCAGATCGTCTTTGTCTGTGTGCACCGATTGCAGTACTATGTCCAGCACCACATCGACAGGGCTCCTGAGAACCTTTACCTTCTGGTAGTGGCTCGTCTCCAGTATCGGGCCTGAATCGTCTGTATCTATCTTCATCAGAAGATGCATTGTATCTATCTTCTGTGCAGGAGAGACGTGCTCGCTCACTTTGATGAGGTTCGAGTATCTGCCCAGATTGCTGAAAGAGAGGGCGTTCTCCTTCGTAGTCCTCACGGTGACGAGAGAGAGCGTTCTCGTCTGGACCACGGCGCCCCTGTCGTCCAACCAAAGATAGAATGGCACATTTGGCAGCGCCGAGCTCATCACCTTGACCTTGAAGCATTCATAAGCCTCATTCCCGATGACTATCTTCTCACGGCGCAGGATGTCAATCTTTTCCTCTATAATGGACGTCTTCTCTGTGAAGATGACCTTCTCAGTATAGCTTCCGCCTGCCCTCAGCCCTCTGTAGACAAGGAGCGGCCCGTTCGTACCGAAGCCATACTGGGGCTTGAAGGGGAGCCTCGATTCCTCAGTGGCCCTGTCATGGCTTTTTCGTATCACGACCTCGCCTTTTGCTATTTTTATCTCTGTCGTGAGGACCTGGTCCTTTTCCGTGACTACCTCCTTCTGGTAGAGAGGCGTGAAATCGTCGCGATAATATGTGACTGTGACTGTCTTTACGACTGATTCTCTTGAATCTATGAGGATATGGCCTTCCGACTCCTGTGCCAGGGAATAGCAGGGCTTCCCCTGATATGTGGAGCGGCCGAACTGGACATGCTCATAGCCGATCTTGCCGTTGTTCATAAAGACGTTGTACCAGCAATCGTGGGGGGATATCTCCAGGGCGGCGGCAGGCGAGAGAGAGAGGAGGATGAGAAAGGCGAAAAGGACTCCCAGATGATGTTTCAATAAAGAATCCTCCGGTGATATAATGACAGCAGAATTCTACGGAACAGGCGGTTTACCTGCAAAGAAAGTACTCCATAGGCCAGGAGAACTAGTTCTTTTGATTTTTCAACAGTAGTTCCAGAGATGGAGTTTAAAATCACAACAATTCAATTATGATATAAACGGGGATACGCTATCTCATTATTTCTTCCCTGAAAGGAGGTGTCATCATCAAAGCTCTCTGTTTTCCAAGGAGGAGAAGAAGGGGATTCACTCTTATTGAGACCATGACCGTCATCTTCATCATTGCCCTTCTCGCCTCGATTGCAATTCCTGTTTATCGAAGAAATATAGACAAATCACTGTTCAACGTATGCCAGAGTAATCTCAGGAACATTGTTACGGCCATTGAGAACTATCATCTCGAGAATCACGCATATCCGGATAAGCTCATCACGCTCACCAACAAGAACTTTATCAGCAATATTCCGACCTGCCCGTCTGCCCATGAGAACACATACGAGCCGGGATACGAATATGACGACGAATCAGGTGAGTTCACGATCGAGTGCAAGGGATCCGGCCACCGCTCCCTTGGGTATAAGGATGATGAGCCCTTCTATGTCTTCTCGAAGGGCATGGGGCCATAATAAATATGTTTTACTGAGCTTATTGGCGGTTCTTTGCTATGACAGGCTCCGGAATGTGGATTCCGGAGTTTTTTCATCGTGAAAGGATTATCCCGGAAGGCTTCGAAGTACTGTTCTGAAAATAGAAAGGAGAACGTCATGTCGCAATATTTCTGCCATCAATCATCTTATGTCGATGAAGGAGCCGAAGTCGGAGAGGGGACGAAGATCTGGCACTTCTCCCATGTGCAGCAGGGAGCCAGGATAGGGAAGGGGTGCTCGCTGGGACAGAATGTCAACGTGGGCTCGAAGGCCGTAATCGGCAACTACGTCAAGATTCAGAACAACGTATCAGTATATGATGAAGTCATAATAGAAGACTATGTATTCTGCGGACCTTCGATGGTCTTCACGAACGTGGTGAACCCGAGGAGCCATGTCAGCAGGAAGCACGAATACAGGAAGACGCTGATAAAGCACGGCACGACGATGGGCGCCAACAGCACTATCCTCTGCGGAATCACGCTGGGCCGCTTTGCCTTCATAGGGGCAGGCGCTGTCGTCACGAAAGATGTGCCTGACTATGCCCTGATGATGGGCAACCCTGCCAGACAGAAAGGCTGGATGTGCCAGTGCGGCATCAGGCTCCCTGAAGGAGACTCGCCGAAATGCCCCGCCTGCGGGGCCGAGTACGCTGTCGAGGGAAAGACTCTCAAGCCACTGAAGGAGGGCGGCGAGTGAGGCTCATATTTCCGGAGGGACACAGATATTCGTGCCAGAGCTGCGGGCGGTGCTGCCGGGGATGGAATATCCACGTAGATGAAAAGACCGCAGCCTCGCTGAAGGATACCGCCCTGTATCGCGATATGAAGCAGAGAGGCGCGGAGCCGCTGACATTTGACTCAGGCGATGGAACATATTCGACGGCCCGCCAGCCGAACGGAGACTGTTACTTCCTGACGCCTGAAAACCTGTGTACCATACACAGAGATGTCGAATACAAGGCCAAGCCGCTGGCGTGCCGCCAGTTTCCATTCAGGATCAGGCGTACCCCTGATGGTGTCGTAGTCGGCCTTTCTTTCTACTGCCCGTCAGTGATGACTGACACAGGCGATCCTGTCGAACGATATGAGCCTGAGATACGCTCGTGGCTCGACGCGCACAGCTATGGCAGCGTCGGCGACGGGCCGATGCCTTTCGACGAATCTATTCAGATTGACTGGAAAGGCTACAGAATTCTGGAAGGCTTTGTAAGGCACTGCCTGTTCCATGGCGACGATGTGCCTCAGGCTCTCTGGGAGGCCGAGAAGGCGCTGCTGCTGATCTCCATTCTCAGCGTGCCGAAAAATGTTACTGCGAAGGGACAGCCCGGTATTACCGTACTGGAAGCTCCCAGGCTCGAAAAGTCTCTCACGGAGGCATCTGTATTCGATTTCGGCAATGCGCAGGTTTTTCCGCAGCTATCGCTGTTCTTCGCGTTCACAGTCGTAGGGGTGCTCGAATCAAAAGGCCCGGACGAAGCGAGGGCGGCGACTGAAGCCGCGATGAGCGGCGGAGCATTCCACAGCCTTCATTTCAGCAGGACTGTCGACCTTGCCGGCTTCGGGGCATATTACCAGGCCAATCCGTGCCAGTGGAAGTCTGTGATGATGCGAAAGTATCTCGACCACCTCGTTTTCCGCACCTTCCTAGTCGAATCTGAGCCTGTGCTGCATCGCATGACGGCGCTGTATATGGCCGCCTCGCTGCTCGATTTCTATCTTTACCTGTCGGCCTGGCAGGCAGGCAGGCCTGCGCCTGGCGAAGAGGATATGCGCTGTGCCCTGGGCATAGTTGAAAAGGGTTTTGCAGGGCATACGAGGACTCTCGTGCCGTTTTTCAAGGGATTCACAGATGGATTCAGACGCCAGATGAAGGAGATGCTGTGACCGTCGCCATCAGGCTCATGCCGCAGATTTCCTATTTCATCCAGACAGGGCCTGAGCCGTTGACAGGGATTGTCTGCTGCGAAGAGCCGTTGATCAGGCACCGTCCTATGCTGCCCGTTCCGCTGCCTCCTTCATAGACTATCTGCTTCCCGTCTGACGACAGCGAAGGCGAGTAAGCATCCTTGACAGGGAGCGGCGTGACTTTTCTGGTCGCCAGCTCGAGGCAGGCGAGCCAGCCGGGCTTGCAGCCGGCGAGTCCTTCGAAAGGCTGATGGCAGTATATTACATACTTTCCGTCGGGAGTAAAGCTGGGAGAATGCTCCGAGAAGTACTTCGTATCGGTGAGCTTCTGCAGGGACTTTCCTTCCAGTGTGTAGACGTAAAGATCCATGCTGCTGTCCTTCTCCATCACCGAGAGTACTATCTTCTTTCCATCGGGAGACCAGCACGCCTCGTTCACCATCTTTCCCTTCGTGAGCCGCTCGCTGCCTTTCGTGGCTACATTGTATCGGTACAGATCGCACTCGCTCCCTGATGGAGAGTAGAGGATGAACTTTCCGTCAGGTGACCAGCAGTGGGCGCAGGCGTTGTTGATTATCTTCTCCGGGCTCGCTTCCGGGTACAGGACGTGAACAGACGACTTGGCCATCTCATCGTGCACCGTGAAAAGGATGGCTCCTGTTGCCTCGCTGAACCTGGGGGCGACGATCATGAAGTATCCACTGCTCACCGTTTTCCTGCCAGTTCCGTCAGGGTTGACTGTGGTGAGATACTGCCTGTCCCCGTCGCCGGTCCCCACATATAGAATCTTCTCAGACTGGTCGGCCTGTGCCAGGCGCGCGCAAGGCAGAGCGGCGCAGAGAATCAGAAGCGCAACTGAGATAATCAGGATGGGGCTCTTTCCCTCCTGCCGGTCTTTTTTATTGACGAATCTGATGCCGCTCATCGACTGCCTCCCCTGGGGCGCTCCCCATTTTAATATTGTTAATTTACTGTGCATTGATGGATAAAACTGGCGTGAGTCTGTGAGGTATATACCGGCTGTAATTCGACATCAGGCGGCACTGTGCCTTCATGGCGTATTCAGCGTCTCTGCTTCGGATTCCATATTTCGGGTAGTTCTGCAGTGATCAAGTGGTCGAGTGGCCGAGAGATCCAGGGAAGGAAGAAATCTTCTGGTCTCTGAAATGCTGAAGTGATCAAGTGGTCAATGTGAATAAATTCTTTTTCAATCCATTGACCTCTTGATCCCTGGATCTCTCGATCCCTGAAATACATATGCGATTTGCTCAAAAGGAGAGTATCTGGTATAATAATCGATAAAACAATGATGCTTGATGCCACTGAAACTATTGTGACGTATCGCTTCAGGGCTCCGGAAGCCCTGATATTCCGCCATGGAGAGCCCCTGAGACATGAATGAGCCGAAGGAAGATAAACACGCCAGGCTTCGCTACATTCTAATCATCGCAACGATAGGAATGGCCCCCTTTCTGGGAAATCTGGACGGCAGCATCGTCATGATCGCCTGCCCGGTTCTGCAGCGAATATTCAGTACCGACACGTCCGGCGTTTCAATGATAATCATCTCGTACCTGCTCGTATCAGCAGGCTTTGCGCTCATCTTCGGAAGACTCGGTGATATGAAAGGGCCTGAAAAGATCTTTGCAGCGGGTTTTGCCGTCCTGGCCGCCGGCTCGTTTCTGGGCGGAATGGCACCGAATCTGAACTCCCTCGTGGCTTTCCGGGTCATCCAGGCCCTGGGCAGCACGATGCTCTTTTCAACATACTGTGCCGCAGTGGCGATTCACGTGCCTGAAGAGATGAGGGGGAGGGCTTTCGGGTTTGTCAGCGTGCTGGGCAGCATCGGCTTTGCCGTTGGCGCGCCGGCCGGCGGATTCATATTGAAATATCTGAGCTGGCACTGGCTCTTTCTGTTCAATGTTCCCATAGGCATCGCCGGCTTTTTTCTTGCATGCAGGTTCCTGCTCCCGAAGGAGGGCCGGCCGAAAGACACCCAATCTAAAGATAACCGGCCGAGTGATGCCCAGTCCGGAAAGGGAACGCCTTTCGACATCTGGGGAGGCCTGCTGAGCCTTCTGTGCATGATCTCCTTTGTCGTCGCCCTCAATGTGGGCCAGGACATCGGGTGGGGCGCCCTGCCGGTTATCGCCCTCTTCCTCGTGTCTGTGATCTGCTTCATCCTCTTCATCGTGAGAGAGAGAAGCATTTCATCGCCGCTCGTGGACATCACGATCTTCCGCAACCTCTATCTCAGCCTGGCGGTGGCTTCGGCGCTGATTTTCATCGTTCTTCTGAACGGCATCCTCTTTCTGTTCCCTTATTTCCTTCAGCTAGTAAAGGGGCTGTCGCCTGAGATGGCCGGATTGATGATGATGGCCCTGCCTGCAGCCGTTTTCATATTCTGCCCTGTGGCAGGCTGGTTGTGCGACAGGAAAAGCCCGCAGCTTATCTCTTCTGCCGCTACGGCGGTCATACTGCTGTCCTGCGTCCTTTTCACCTTCCTCGGCGCCGGCACGCCGATATGGCTCATAGTGATGCCCTTCATGCTCTTCGGCATAGCGCTGGCCTTCTTCACCACGGCAAATATGACGCAGGTCATGAGCCAGGCGGAGGAAGGAAGGCAGGGGATCATATCCGCTCTGCTATCTGTCGTGAACTGCGCAGGCGCGCTGCTTGGAGTGTCGCTGTTCCAGATAGTCTTTTCAGGCGCAATAGGGTTTTCCGTGAAGGAACTGCACGCTCTGCCTGCCGTCACAATCGCGAAAGGCTTCCACGCAGGGATGGTCTGCGCAGTCGTGCTGTGCATTCCGGCACTGCTGACGTCGGTGCTGTCAGGAAGGAGAAAAGCGGAGGCCTCTCTTCTGTGCTCAGAAAAAAGCAGTTAACTGTCCCCACTTTTTAAGCAGAGCATGGTTATGTCGTCGTATTGCTCTGCGTCTTTCGAGAAGGCGAGCACGTCCTCTTTTATGGCGCCGATTGCTGCGCAGGCGTCATCTTTGCCGCACCGGTTCAGTATATCGAGCAGTCTCTGCTCTGAATAGAGCTCGCCGGCCGCGTTTTTGGATTCTGTCACACCGTCTGAGTAGAGGAAAAGCATGTCCTTCCTCTTCAGCGTGATTGTCTCAGACCGGAACTCGGCCTTCGGTGTAAGGCCTACGAGCATGTTTTCATCGATCTCCAGGTATCTGAAAGATGTTCCGTCGTAGACGAGGGGCGAAGTGTGACCGCCGTTGCAGTAGGTTATCTCGCCGGTCTCCGTATCCAGCAAGCCGCAGAAGACGGTGGAGTACATGCACGTCGGATTGTCGAGAGCCAGCGTGTCGTTGACGTTTTTAAGCACCTCGTCGGGGCTGAGATTCATCAGCGCGTATCTCTTCATCAGGATCTTGGTCGTCATCATGAAGAGCGCCGCCGATATGCTCTTGCCGGACACGTCGCCGATGGCGAAGAACAGGCGGCTCTCATCGGTGAAGAAGTAATCGTAGAAATCGCCGCTTACGATTTTAGTCGGCTTGATGAAGGCCGACAGGGCCACGGCGGCCCCGGGGCCGAATGAAGGAGTGCTGTCAGGCAGCGATGACGTTTGGATATGAGCGGCCAGCTTTATCTCCTCTTCTATTGTCTTTTCCCTGGCTATGGACTCGCTGAGCCTCTGGATATAAGCCTGCAGGTCGTCTGTCATCATGTTGAACCTGTCGGCCAGCTCCTCTATCTCATCTCCGGTTTTCAGCGAGATCTTCTCGACGAGGTTCCCCCTACCGATATGTCTCGTCGCCTCTTTCAGCTTCAGGAGAGGCGTGGTAAACGTCTTTGACAGGGAGAGCCCTATCCAGTATGCGATCACTATTATTGTGAAAAATACCGCGAGGGTGATGAAGTTTATCCTGTTGTAGAGAGAGATGAAGTTGTTCCTTATCGTGGCCGTGTATCTGCCGATCTTGTCAGAGATGACTGTGACCTGGCTGTTCATATATTTCTCCGGCAGTATCTCGACGAGGGTGCAGTTTATCGATTCGATCCTGGAGAAGGGCAGGAAATAGACATTGCCGTCCACTGTCGTCCTCGCGACGCCAAACTCATGATGCGCATCCAGTATCGACTGTACAGCCGCTGCAATATTGCGATCCCGTGAGCCCGGAAGCCGCATGCCGTGACTGAAGTACCTGTTGTAAATCGAACCTTCAGGAGATCCTTCAGTGGCGATTATCCTGCCCCCGCCATCGATGATGAACATATACCCCGGCCTGAATTTTTCCACTTCCAGCACATGCTGCAGATCGATGACCCTGCTGATGGCTTTTTCTGCGTCTTCCGTGACGCCGGTCCCTTTTCCGGCAGGGCCTGCCAGGTCAATGCCTCCGGGCCTCGACTGTCTTACTTTTCTGTCGATGTACTCTGTATATGTCCGTATGTTCATTATCACGAACTTGTTCATGACGCTGTCTTTCAGCTCCTGGTTGGCCTTGTTCTCGAAGTTGAAGATCTCGTTGATGGCCTGCTGATTGATGCTTTTGACATTTGACGTGCTGTAGTAGAAGATGCCGAGGTGCCCTGCCAGCGACAGCAGCAGCATCATAATAAGGATCCCCAGGATCCTGGCCTTTATGGACATTTTGTATGGCTTTTTCGGCATGGCGGGATATCTCACCTGATGCAGAATGTAACGATGTTTTCACCGGCTGTGCGCCTGTATGCGATTGAATCGGCAAGGCTTCTGGCGATGTGGATGCCGCACCCGCCTTCCTCGGAGAAGTCGCTCTCATATTCGAGAGGGTTGAAGGGCCGGCCCCGGTCGGCAATCTCTATGCATACATGGTCTGGCGCTTTCTCGTATGAGATCCTGAGCGGCTTCTCATATACCGCGCCATCGATGGAGATCGGGCCGGAGTTATCGCCGCCATATGCGTTCTTGATGATATTTGTGATGAACTCGTCGCAGATCACGTGAGCGGTGTTGACTGAATCTTCATCGCACCCCAGGGAGAACAGCCCTTCCCTGAGAACCGACATGATCTCAGGGAGCTGTGAGAAATCTGCAGTAAAGATCCTGCTCATATCCGGCTTCCGCTGCTCCCGATCTTCTGCCGCGCTTCAGGCTGGGGGAGGGGAGCAGATCCTTTCGTCAGTATTGAGCTCAGCGCGCTGCAATGCCTGCAGCGGTCTCATAGATCACGCCTTCATATCAGGGCTTTTCGCTGCTGTCCTGATTATGTGACGGTTACGAACTTCTGAATGCCGCTCATCTTGATCACCTTGGCGACAAGCCCCTGGGCCCCTTTCAGCTCTACGGTCATCGTGCTCCTTATCTTGTCCTTTGCATAGAATATGACCCTGAGCCCCGAGCTGGCCATCAGCGTCACCTTTGCAAGATCGAAGACTATTTTTTCCACGGCGGCGACGTTATAAGACTCGAGGGCCGCCTGGACGGTCTGGGCGCCGGTCGTGTCGAACTCGCCTTCCAGATCGATGATCAGGGTGGTGCCACCCTCTTCGACAAAACTGTAGTTGAACATTGCGACAGTCTCCTTTGCAGTATTATGCCTCTCAGACTCCTGACGAACAAGGCCCGCCGGGAGCATCATACCTGAATCGCGGCGTCGGACTCCACCCATTCGCCGATCCGGGCGCATATCTCCTCCACTATATCGTGCCTGGTAATGCAGCTAAGGTGATCGCCTGCTATGCCGACGGTTTTCGGCTCCCTGAGGCAGCGGCTCCGGCACGACTTCACGATGTTTTCCCTGGCCTCTTCACCGGGCTCGCCGGTGAGAAACAGCAGCGAGAGGCCTCCGAACCTGCCGGAAGGCTCTCTGTAGCTCAACATCTCGCCGAGCTGCTGATGCCAGATGTTCCTGTACCCAAGAGCCACTCTCAGCGCGTAATCTCTGCTCACTCTGCCCTCTGGAAACAGGATGGACGCAATCTGCTGCAGCGGATCGCCGGAGGAGCTTTCGCCGGGGTGCTCCAGGTCGCGTCCCCGCTCGAAGAATATCCTTACCGCTGACAGGAGCGCTTCGTCCAGGTTGTCCGTATGGAGGGATTCTCTTATGTCCCTGATGCCGTGCAGACAGCCGTCGATATTTATGAGCCGGACATCTGTGAAGCCGCGCTCTTCGAGGAGCAGGGCCGTGTCGATGGAGTGAATCGAGCCTATCGAATGGCCGGTCAGGAAGATCCGGCTGCCGGCGCCGCTCCGCGCCGCTATCTCGTCTGCATACGCGTGTATCGCCTCTTCGTATCCGGCAAATGGAACCATCGTTCCGTACATACCCTTCGGCTCCATGAATATGACCCTGAGCCTTTCAGAGAGGCGCCGGCATATCTGGCTGTATGAGCCCACCGAGCCGATGAGACCTGGGAAGAAGTACAGCGCGTCGGCCTGCTGTTCCGAAGAGGCGAACTCCACAGGCTTCCAGCGCTCTTCATCGCGCCCGGCCTTCTCCGCCTTCGCAACCAGCGCCGCAATGCCCTTGACGGTGAAGCTCCCTATCATATCGCTGAGGGCCAGGTCGAGCCTGAAGCGCTCATTGACCATGCCGAGCACTGACAGGCACTGGATTGACGTGCAGCCCAGCTGGAACAGATTTGCGCCGCCGTCGATGGCAGCCCTGTCGTCCAACTCTACCGCCTTCCTGACAATATCCCTGATCGAGCTCTCAACAGACAGGTCTGCTATTTCTTCACTCACCTGCCTCTCGCCGGAAGGCAGGATCAGATCCCTGTTAGCCCTCTCGCCGAAGGCCTTCAGAAAGCCAGGTTCGGTCAGGATGGCTGTATGGCGGCACCTGATGTTTATCTCCTCGAGGTTTTCTGCAATCGGAGACAGCGATGACTCCCTGGGATTGACAAAGTATTCAGTGTAGCCGGGAAGCTCAGGGTCCGGCTCTGTGCATCTGAAATGGACCACCGGTGTTGCCGTGCGGGCCGGGACGTAATCCCTGTACCATTCGAAGCAGTCGAGCTCTCTGCGTGTCCTGAGGAGATGCGGTATCAGGGGGTCGATTAGATAGAGGGAGCTCATCGGTATGCCGCGCTCTCTGAACAACCTGTCCATCTCGATCGCTATCGGGCTGCCAAAGCTGTAACCGATCAGACAGCACTCAGATTCCCTGATCAGCTCTCCGTGCCCGTCGAGGAGAAGCTTTACGTAGTAATCTGCAAGCCCGCTGAACTCGATGAAATGATATTTCTCCATTACCACGCCATCCCGTAGATAGACCTTCTTGTAGAAGTTGTCCACGAGGATGACTCTTATATCGCTCGAGAGGGCCGGGTACAGCGTGGCCATGTAGGCTTCGTAGCCTGAATCGGGATGGATGATGATGGCAAGCCTCTTCGAGCGGCCGTTTTTATTCAGCAGCGCGGCTGGAATGTACTCGAAATCCTCCACGTTGTATCCCGGAAGGCCGCCTTTCCTGCTGACCTCCAGGCAGTGCGAAGCGATCTGCAGCAGCGACTCCTCGAATCTCAGGACCAGCCTGTCGGTGGCCTCTTCATCGAGTCTCGTCACCACGCTGAAAATCATCTCCCCGTCTGCGGCTATCCCATTGACGGCGATCAGGCTCAGATCGGGGTTGGAAGGGTCAATGCTCACGCCTGACGGCTCGTTCACGAACTGCCAGAGCCTGCCTGCCTCGCCGCTGTCAAGCTGCCCGAGGTAGTTGAAAGTCACGGGAGGGAGGCGGAGGTTATTGCACAGGCTGCCTGGGCCTTCCCGGTGGGAGGAGCAGCAGAAGGCTCCCCAGCCGATACCCCTGCGGGGGATCTGCCTCAGCGCCTGCTTGATGCTCACGATGGCCCTGCCGGGATCGTCCGGCACGTTGAGCTTGACAGGACAGACTGTTGTGAACCAACCCAGAGTGTGGCTGTGGTCTATGGCCGGATCGATATCCTCTCTGCCGTGGCCTTCCACGGTGACGCCCTGAGTATCGCCGCCGTGCCAGTCCTTCAGGGCAAAGGCAAAAGCCGTGAGAAGCAGGTCGTTTACCTGTGTCAAATAAGCCCTGTTGGCCTCCCTGATCAGCTGGCCGGTCAACTCTCTGCCGAGGCGCAGCTCCCTCTTGACAGGCTTGGCGCCTTCTTCGCTGTGGGGGCTGTAATCCGGGAGCGCCCGTAATGCAGCCTCCCAGTAATGTCTCTCATCGGGGTGCTGTTCAGGATAATGCTTTACGGCATTGACCCACTGGCGGTAGCTGCTCGTCTTCTCCTTCAGCTGCTCTCCCTCGTACAGTCTCCTCATATCCTCGATCAGTATCCTCCAGCTCACGGCATCTGCAATCAGGTGATGAAGGGCGAAGAACAGCCTCGCGCTGCCGTCCTGGAAACCCCTCACATAGCCGATCTGCCACAGTGGCCCGCGCTCGATATCGAACCCGCTCTGCCATCCGGTCAGGGTATCCTGCAGCCCGTCATCTGCCAGCCCGCTTCTGTCCAGTATCTTCAGCTCAGGGACTGCAATCTCGCGCCGGTACTGCTGCCTGTCCGATGTAAATACCGCCCGGAGCATATCGTGATGCATGGCGAGAGACTGGATGCACCGCGCCAGAAGATCCGTATCCAGCTCGGGAACCTTCACCATGAAGCTCTGGTTCCAGTGATTGCGAGCATTGAACTGCCCGCTCGTCACGTGCTCGAAGAACCACCGCTGGATCGGAAGCAGGTCGAACTCGCCTTCCAGAACGCCCTGCTCTGCGATGACAGGGACTTTCTGCTCCCGGTGCGCGGCGATATGCTCTGAGAGCTTCAGCACAGTCGGGTTTTTGAAGATGTCCTTCACTGCGCAGTCCAGCCCGGCGTTTCTGAGGCTCGACGAGAGCTGGATGCTCATTATCGAGTCGCCGCCGAGCCTGAAGAAATCGTCGTTGATCCCTATCTTTTCCACGCCCAGCAATCCGCTGAAGATTTCGCAGATCTTCTGCTGCAATTCATCGGCGGGAGGCACGTAAGATGACCCGCCGGCTTCCGCTCTCGGCTCCGGCAGGGCTTTGCGGTCCACCTTCCCTGACGCGGAGAGCGGGAATGTCTCCAGCTCCATATAGAATGACGGGATCATGTAGTCAGGCAGCTCAGTGGCGAGGTAAGCCCTTATCTCGTCTGCCGATGTCTTCCCGGAGACTGTGTAGTAAGCGCA
>Ga0302252_1000363_pt1 | contig 42960 bp, 35 predicted proteins | sample AAG_RA_Leu_MG_FD_193511 | JGI IMG/M metagenome (GOLD analysis project Ga0302252, IMG submission 193511) | Enriched activated sludge microbial communities from anaerobic digester in WTTP, New Holstein, Wisconsin, United States - AAG_RA_Leu | ecosystem: Engineered > Bioreactor > Anaerobic >... | reverse complement strand
CGAACAGAAGATAAAGGGCCTGGAGCAGGACCTGAACGACCTCCGCCAGGGGCTCACACTCGTTGCCGATTATTACCGTGACCTCCAGAAGATGTCAAAGCAGCAGGAGGCTGTCGAGGCCGTGGACGAGATCCTTGCACGACCTCTTGTTGACGAAGACATTGAGTTCGAAGGGATCTGGAAGTTTCACGAAGATGCCCTCATTGCTGACCCGGAGGCCCGCGTCCCGTTCGATGTCATGTACAAGGCCTTCGTCCAGTACTGCGAGAAGAGCGGGAGGAGTGTCGTGGACAACGACGCCTTCGAGTTTGTTTTTGCGCACATAGAGAATCCCGCACCGGTCCCGGACAAGGGAGACTGGGTCGGGTACCGGCTCCGGGCGGGTAATCCCTGACCCGTTTTCACAGCACGCGTGTCAGGAGTGCAGAACCGGATCGCGCCGGCCGGGAAGGCTGGAACCAAGCAGCGCTCCCGGACACTATTCTTCAGACACCGTACGCGAGTTTCCTGCCCCGCTCAGTTGTCCCGAAAGCGTTTCCGGTTCCCTGATGGACAGGCTTAACATCCACGGGAGTGAACCTTGATCCATGAAAGCCGGCTGGGGGTTCATCATATCCGGAATTATCATTTTCGCCATCGGCATTGTCTGGCTTTTTTTTGGCATGCCGGCAACGGACATCGGACAGGGCATCACCACAACAGTCTCCCTGCCCCAGGTGCTGCCCACGTCAGCCTCCCCGACAACCGTACCTGTCACCGTGGCTCCCACGGCGACTGCCGTTGTGACGGAATCGACCACTCCATCTGCCGATGCGGCAAAGCTGCACTTCCTTGACCTTGCGTTCGGTGCCGGAAATCCCTACCTTGAACGGTGGAGCGAGGCCCAGAACAACGGCAGGATCGTAATCTCCATGGTGGGAAACCGTGACACCGATGCCTCTGCAGTCCAGACCGCTATTCAGGAGTTCAACAGTCTCTCCCGCACCAACCAGATCTCCACGCAGGTGAAGCAGGGGAGTGCAACGGGGGATATCGTCATTAAGTTCGTTACCGAAGACGGCATGAGCGCAATCCCCCTGAACACATCGGAGAGCCTGACCAACAAGGAGTTCGTGCGGGACGGCAGGCCCGTTGCCAAGGTCACACTCGGCACCATCTACATCAACAATGATCTCAAGGGAGACGAGCGCAGCCATGTCATTCTCAGGAGCCTCTTCTACGAACTGGGCCTTGTTGGCGCTACCGACCTGTACCCGGACAGTCTTTTCTACAGCGGCGCCAATGCTACAAAAACGCTTTCCCTCATAGACAGGGAAGCTGTCAGGCTCCTCTATGGCACCAGCCTGAAACCGGGGATGACTGCAAACGAGGTGCGGGGCCTGCTGTTTGTGCGGTGACCCGAACTTTCCGTTGGTGCCGAGGACATCCATTTTTTTCTTTCCAGAACGAATCATCGGATAGTAATACCCATCTCTGCGGAATACGAGGGGGCTTGTGAGAGCGGAAAACTGTTGTAAAACGGATAAAATGGTAATGGCGGGCCAGTGGTTCTCCAAAGCCCTTGTTGTTCTTCCCTGATTTCGGAATCTTCATCTGTCATCATCGTAATAGTTCTGAATATCGGGAGAATTCAGGATTCATGACTTTTTTTCCCAGCGAGACAAACCGGCGATACCTGATTGGAGGGGGTCTGCTCCTCTTCATGGGGGTGGCATTCGTTCTCAGGATGATCCCAGCGTTATTCATCCCCCCTGAGGGATTCCTGCTGAATAGCGGTGCCGATGTATGGTACACCATGCGGCAGATCGATGTTATGGTAGCACATTTCCCCCAGTACAACTGGTTCGATCCCATGACTGCATATCCGCAGGGAAAGACCGTCGACTGGGGGCCTCTCTACCCGTTCCTTGCCGCTGCTGCAGCGCTCGTGACAGGAGGAACATCCCGTACTGATATCATCAATACGGCCGGGTGGATTGCACCGGTCATGGCCGCTCTGTTGGTTCCCGTAGCCTACCTGTTGGGAAAGATGATATGGGAACGGCTGGCCGGGCTCATCGCGGCGGGACTGATCTCAGTTATCTCGTATCAGTATTTCATTCAGTCTTCCTATGGCTGGACAGACCACCACAGCGCCGAGGTCTTTTTCATCGCGCTCTTCTTCCTTGGCTATCTCTTGGCGCTCTCGACCGCCCGGAAGATATCCCGTGACCGGATAATTATCCAGGATAGTATTGTTCCTGTATTGCTGTCCTTTCTTGCGGGAATCCTCTACTTCCTTGCGTACCTGACCTCCCCCACCGTTCTTCTCTGCCTGATTGTCATAGCTCTTGCGACTGCTCTCCAGTTTATCTTTGATCATTATGGAAAAACCGGATCGGACTACCTGCTTTTTGTCAATTGCATTGCATTCGGCACAATTGCAATCCTCCAGATGCTCTTTGGATTCCTTCCGTGGGCAGGATATTCCCTGATAACGTATTCCATCAGTCATGTATACGTGATGCTCGGGCTTATCGCCTGGACGGTTCTTCTCTATACATTAAGCAGGCTCTTTTTTGCAGACCGATTGAAATACTATCTCTCTCTTTGCGGAATTGCCATCGGAGGAATCATCCTTGTCGGGTTCATTCCGGCACTCCAGACAATACAGGATCAGGCATCTGCCCTCCTTTTCGGCTCTTCGGCATACACCATCGCAGTCCGGGAGACGCAGGCATGGTCGCTCGCTGCAGCATATGACAGCTTCAACCTCTCGCTCATCCTCATGGTCGGAGGGATCGTCATCCTCGCGTACTCTGTATTCAAGACGCGGAAAGGAGAACAGGTTTTTCTGCTTGCCTGGCTTGTTGTGATGCTTGCCCTGAGCATCCCCCACCAGCGTTTCCAGGTGTACATGACAGTCCCGGTCGCACTCACAGCAGCGATCTGCACAGCCGGAGTAGTGCAGGCATCCTGGGAGGGGGCGGGAAGCCGTATCGTTCCATGGATCGTTAAACGCACAGGTGAGCAGACTGATGAGAAAACCAGCGCTGAAAGAAATGGCCGCAGGGGAAGGAAGACGCCATGTCATACCGGATCAGGAGACAAGATCGGTATTATCAAAGGTCTGTCCCTTGGAGCGATCCTTGTTATTACAATACTTGCTTTTGGACAGTCTGCTGCCCACGACTATTCCTATGTTGCAAATACTCCCGGCAACGGGATTCCCTCTGACTGGGCTGAGACACTCGTATGGCTGAGTTCCTCGACCACTCCGACGGGCGTCGATTACTACGGAACCTTTGACCAGAAGACATTCACGTATCCCGAGACTTCGTACGGGATCCTGGCACCCTGGGAGCAGGGACACCGGATCACGTTCTTTGCCAATCGTCTTCCGATTATGAACCCGTTCCAGAACAATCTTGAGGGCAATAATGGCGGCGCTGCATTCTACCTGTCCCCTGATGAAACCCGCGCAAACACAATCCTCTCGGATTTGCGGGGGCGTTACGTCATAACGGATTTGGGTACTGCGACCGACACATTCCCCTCGCTCATCCCGTGGGTCACCGGCTCGGATGCGATTACTCCCTATATCTACTGGGCATTTATACCGGATGCATCAGGTGGCCTGACCAAGACCCACTTGCTGGGGGATGCTTACTTCCAGACTATGATTGTCAGGCTCCAGGTATTTGACGGATCCCTCGTGACCCCCGATTTCGCCCAGTACACATCCTACACGATACGGAATGTACCGGACTCAGGGAGTACTGCCGGGACGGGCGGGCTCGCCCGGGTGATCACCGGCATGCAGGCAATGAGTCTTTCAGATAGAAATGTAAGTATTGCCCCCGAAGAGCCGGTCCTGAACGCAGGGGCCACCTATGCAGATTTCTTTTCCAGTGCGCCGTACCAGCCGGTGAAAAAAGTGCCGGCTCTGACACAGTACCGGCTTGTCCATGAATCCCCTACAAATATCTCAGTCCAGCTTGGCGGAGGCGCGCAGGGAAGCACCCTTCCCGATATCCGGCTCGTGAAAGTCTTTGAGTATGTGAAGGGCGCGCACATCCCTGGGGTGGGGGTGATCGAACTCAACCTGGTGACCAACACCGGGCGGGCGTTCGTGTACCGACAGGAGAGTTCCAACGGGGAGTTTGTTGTCCCGTATGCAACCGAGGGTGACACCACTGGAGTGAGAGCAACAGGGCCCTATCGCATCACCGGCACTTCCCGTACAATCACCGTGACAGAAGCCGATGTGCTGAACGGGAATACTCTCAGCTGATATCAGAAACGGGGGATCAACCGATCTTTCTGTCAACCAGGGACCGGTAATACTGCTCTGCTCCATCAACGATCCGGCCCCAGTCATAGGGTTCAGCTGAGGCCCGGCATGCAGCCCGCATATCTGCATGGTTGTTGAGGGCATTGCGGATCCCCGCCGCAAGATCTTCCGGAGTGGGGGAGCAGATAAATCCATTCTCTTCAGTGATCAGGTCACAGACAGCATTTGCAGGGTGCCGGATCGTCACCACCGGAAGGCCGCAGGCGAGGGCCTCGAGCGCGGCGATCCCGAATCCTTCGCGTGATGAGGGCAGGACAAATACTTTTGAGGATTTCAGCCTCGCAAGAACTTCGTCAGGGTCAGGCGTGAAGCCATACATGCTCACGTTCTTTTCAAGGGAGAGCTCCTTTACCAGTTTGTCAATCGAATCCCATTCCGGGCCATCACCGATGATCGCGAGCCGGATCGCGGGGAATTCTGAAACGAGGTGGTGGATGGTCTGAATTAGGAGGCCGGTATTTTTCTCTTTGATAAGGCGGCCTATAAAGATGAGATCTGAGGGTTCTGCTGAGGGGGGAACAGAATTCAGATGATGAAAATCGATCCCGTTTGGGAGAATGATATCCGGTTGTCGGGAGAATTCTTTCCTGAACCGTGATGAGGTTGTTGAAGATACCGATATGATTGGCGATTTAAACGATGCAATATATCGTTCAATTGCTTTTCCCACGATCCCTTTGGATCCAAGGTATTCCTTCCAGTAATCTCCCCAGACCTCATGCCAGGTTATTACTGACGGAATCTTCCGTATTGCTGATACAATCCTGACCGGGATACAGGGGAAGAAAGGGAACTGCTGGCAGTCGATGATATCCACCTGTGTGTGGGAAAGGGGCCTGAAGAGATATAACGAGAAATACAGTGCTTCTCCTATCGTTCTTTTTCCGCGGGCATAGAGGGGATAAGCCTGGCAGACTCCGTGAAGGGTGACGTTATCTTTCACCAGGATGTCCTCTCCATCCCAGTATTTCATCCCGAAGATATGAATCTCGTGACCTCTGACAACAAGCCTCTGCGATAGTTCCCATACCCGTTTCTCGACACCCCCTTTCACGTACGGGTAGATGACATCGTAGACGAATGCGATCTTCATCCGGTTCAGTTCAGGCATGGCCGTTGTTCTCGTTTAAGAGCATCATACTCTGGAATACCGCAAAGAGGAAGACCTGGATGCCGGTGGTAATCAGGACAAGTGAGATAATTGCCGTTGAGATCTGGGAGAGGACTCCGAAATCGACGGAGAGCCAGTGAAGGAATATACTGACCCCGAAGACTATCCCCAGGAGGATAAGGAGCGCCCCGGTAAATATCAGCTTCTCAAGATTGTGATAATCCATCAGGATCCCGATGAGCCCGGTCTTTCTCTCGTACCCGTGAATAACTGAATACGTCTTCATCAGGAACCCGGAAAGGATGACCTGAAATCCACCCATCAGCATGATTGCCCCAAGAATAAACGTGTGGAGGTGGGAGGATTCGATATCACCTTGAACATAAAAAAACGCCATGAGGAACAGGCCGATCACGGAGAAGACAAGGCCCGGGATCGCGATGAACGGGAGGGGTTTCATCAGGAGGACAAACCGGATGTGCCGCCAGCCGTCGGCAAAACTGTGCAGCTTTGAGGGGGTGAGCCGGGGATAATAATCGATTGGCACTTCCTCGATCTTCAGCTGTTCTCTTGAGGCCATCACTAGCATCTCGGACGCGAACTCCATTCCGCCTGTTTTCAGGTTGAGCCGGTCAAGTGCCTCACGGGTGATCGCCCTAAAGCCGCTGTGCGTATCGGAGTAGTGGGTATGGAAGATACTATTGACCATCCACGTCAGGACGGGATTCCCGATGTACCGGTGGAGTGGGGACATGGCACCGTTATGGATGGTCCCCTTAAACCGGGACCCGATGACAAAATCGGCGCCACCGGTTTTCAAAGGGGCAAGGAGGAGAGGGATCTCGGAAAAATCGTAGGTATTATCTGAATCGCCGATAATGATGACCCGTCCCTGTGCGTGACGGAATCCTTCAAGATAGGCATTTCCGTATCCTTTTTTTATCGGATGGATTACCACAGCACCAAGAGACTGGGCGATCTCTGCCGTGCGATCAGTTGATGCATCAGAGACAATAATCTCGCCATTGATAGTATTGTCATGAAAAACCGTCTGGATTTTCTCAATACATTGACCGATGGTACGTTCTTCATCAAGAGACGGGAGAATTACTGATACCTCGCAGGTGAATCTATGGTTTGTGTTTGCATCCATCCGTTGTCTTTAAGCCATTTTTTTATGAGATATTAAAGGTTGCAGATTGGGGGATGAAGAGGGGAAATTTATTCGGCATGATGACCGTGGAATGTCATTTGAAACATTTTAACCGTGTAAGATTCCTTAAGGAAAAATGCAGGGCTCATCGATGCGTTAGGACGAATTGGCAGTTGCTCTTCAATATTATGGAGGGGATACAGAAATACAGGGAGGAACACCTGAAATCAAAATGAAATATTTTCGATGCGCCCACAACAGATGGAATCTTATTCGTAATTTTAATGGGAATCCAATAGAAGGATAAATAAATTAAAAAATTAATATTAGTATGATGGCCACGTCACTCTCTGAAGATATTCCTGAATCACTTCAGAAAGGATCCGTAAAGGGAATTATTGCCGTCATTGCTGCGTATAATGAACAAATTGCAATCGGCAGTGTAGTAATCCGGACAATACCCTTTGTTACAAAAGTAATTGTTGTAGACGATGGTTCTCATGACATGACCAGTTACATTGCAGAGCATGCAGGTGCAGAGGTCATCCACCTTTCAAAAAATCAGGGTAAATCCTATGCGGTGTTACGGGGATTTGACCGGGCGCGCCAGCTGAATGCAGATATTGTGGTCATGCTCGATGGGGATGGCCAGCATCACCCAGAAGAGATTCCCAGTATTGTTTCGCCCATTCTCAAAAACGAGGCAGATCTGGTCATCGGATCGCGCTTCCTCAATGGAGATAATAAAATTCCATTCCACCGGAAAATCGGCCAGAAGACACTTGACCGGATGACAAAAATTGCATCGTCATGTGCGATAACCGACTCCCAGTCAGGATTCCGGGCGATCAGTTCAAAAGCTCTGGATTGTTTTACCGCAGAACCAACAGGGTATAACATTGAATCGGTTATGATCTCCCATATGTCAGATTGCGGTATGAGAATCGCAGAGATCCCCATTACTGCTGAGTATGAGGTCCCGCATAAGCATAAAAAGAATTTCTTGACCCATGGAATGGATATTCTCGGCAATCTGGTTGGGATCATCGGGTACCGGCGTCCGCTATTGACGTTTGGGATCCCTGGTTCAATATTATTGATCATTGGATTTTATCTTGGATTCTGGGCATGGTCAGAGTATGCAACATATCATGTGATCCCCTATTCTCTAACTGTCGGGGGTACCCTGTTCCTTCTCCTTGGACTGTCTTTAATTAATACAGCACTTATCCTTAACTCGATCGTGCAGTTGATGCAAAAGCAACATAAATAATGGAGATTCAAAAACGTATGGTACATAAAACGCGTTTTTATTTATTTGGCGTTTTGGCACTGCTATCCGTGCTCTTTCTGGTGACCTTACAACTTAATTATTATAGCATAATCTTTCCGGTGGCTTTTAGTATTCTGGGAATGATCATTTTTATCGGGCTTGATTGGTTATCGGAGTCTCATCAGAATGGCGATTCTGTAATTGAATCCGAGCATAGTCCCTTGAATTACTGTTCAGAGGCACCGCTTAAGATCCACACATTTTTATTTTTCATTTTCTTCTCATTGAGCCTCCTGTCCCTTTTTCAGGGAGAGTATACCAAAAGTGTGGCGTACTATTTTTGTGTTGCAATCTGTGCCGGGATCCTGATTGTTGAAATTTTTACGTACCGGACTCACATTCAAGGATATGGAATTTTTTTGAAAACGGCATTATTGTCTATGAATATTGTTTTTGCCAATCACCTGATTTTTATTCACGGCATATCTCTGCCGGATCTCGGACTGCATTTTAATACGTTTGTTATGTCGATCCTCAATACAGGACATCTTTCAAGTAATCCAATCGGACCATATGGTATTTTTTCAATCCACCATATTTTCGCATCAGAGATTGCGATGGTAACCGGATACAACCCACACTCCATCTATTTATTGTTCGGAAGTTTTGTTGTTGCAATTGGGGTTCTATTTGTTTTTATCATCGGAAAGCGGTTTGTGGATTTTCAATTTGGACTTGTTGCGGCGGTCTTGTTTACCTGCCTTGATTATTACCTGATGTATGGTGAACACCCCGAGCACCAGGCATATAATTACGGATTTGCACTTATCTGTTTCACCATAATCCTCTATACCTACAAGTTCCAGAAACCTGCATTCTACGTACTTTTTATATTCAGCACGATTGCGATGACCTTCACACATCATCTCTCTGCAGCGATAGTTTTTGTTACCGTATGTTCGCTTGTAATTATCGATATCACTATCAGTATACAAAAAAGGGAACTTTCAATTCCAAGTAAATATATTGCAATAACATTTTCTTGCTTATTGTTTTGTGCTTTGATGTTCGTATCCAAAAACAACCCTGCTCAATATGTGTTCTCGGTTTTAAAACCATATTTCATGGATATAAATTCTTTAATCGTGAATCTCTTTGTTACTCCTTCACCGGTTATTTCTATCCCGGTTACTCCTTCACCGGTTATTTCTATCCCGGTTACTCCTTCACCGGTTATTTCTATCCCGGTTACTCCTTCACCGGTCCCCACACCCCCCTACGTTCCCCCCACGGGATATGATAAGCTACCCCTAATCACACTATTTGAAAATACATTGGGCTCCTCCCTTTTGGCACTGGTTGCAGTATGGGGAGTTTGTTCATGCATTAAAAATCGATTCGGGAGGGGAGATTTTTTGCTCCTTACGGCACTGTTCCTGTCAGTCATCTTGGGATTGGGTATTCTCTTCTCGTACGTGTTTTTCCTCCCGGATCGAGTGTATCCGTTCCTCCAGATCTTTAGCCTGATTTTTTTGGGAGCGTTCGGGATACTCTGGTTGCACAATGCAGTCCCTTCCCGAAGAAAAACCCTCATTGTCGGATGTATTTGCCTCCTCGTCGCGATGATGTCATTTTTCTCTCTTGCCAGTATCATCAACGGGTTCGAGACCAGTCCATTTGTGGGAGATACTGTCGCGTATACGAAATCATATTCAACAAGTCAGGATGTGTCGTTTGATGCATGGAGCAATTCCTATATTCGTACAGAATATCGGACGAATGTGATTTCCGCGATTACTGCACGAGGTATCATAGAGATAGATCATATTTCAGGAAATCATTTTGCCATTTTTGATCGGTCATTTTTAAAAACCGGCATTGTGAAAAGCGGGGATAAATTTGGCCAGCACACCTTCATAACACTGGGGGACGGGCAGGGATCGCTGGAAAATTCGTATTCATCATACTATGATAATGGGTTAATCATCATGATGAATAACCAACGATGAAACAGTGTTGTTTTACTAGTTAGAGAATATTTTTCACTGCAACACGTCCACCAACCGCAAAATGAAAGAGCAGGGTAAGACCACGGTCTAATATTGCAATCGACAGTGCAACGGACAACGGAACTCCGTACCCGGCAATAACCGCCATCAGCCCTCCCTCCACCAGCCCGAGACCCGCTATTGTTACCGGTATTATCGAAAGCGCACTGATCAGGGGGAGGATGAGGAACAGATCCGGCAGGGGAATGGAATATCCAAGGCCCATAGTAATCAGGATAATCCGAAGAGCATGAGTTATCCACGCAAACACGGTCAGGATAATTCCCTCCGCGATCACTTTTTTTCCATCCTTCAATTCCAGAAGGGCGTTCTGGAGATGTGAAGTGAATTCCGGGATATGAAAATACGGGATGTTTTTCATTACAGAAAAGATCCAGGTACTCTTGAGGACGAATGCGGTCACACCCGCGAGAACGACGAGGAGAACGGTGAGGGCAACTAATGGCAGAATGGATGCAAAGCGCGATGAGAAGAGGACAAGAGCGGCAATTCCCAGACAGGACAGGACAATAATATCGATATACCTGTCGATAAAGACCGAGACGGTTCCTTTATGGATGCCGATTCGCTCTTTTACCAGGACAGCCCGGGTGATATCCCCGATACGCCCGGGTGTGAAATCAGAATACAGGACGCCCCCGGCAAATGCCTGGTATGCTTCGCCCAGAGGAATATCGCCCCCCATGTGAGCGACAATAATCCGCCAGCGCTGAGTAAGGAGAAGAAAGGTAAACGCATAGACAATGACAGCGCATATCAGGAAGATTGGGGTTATTGATTGCAGGGTCTGGATTACGGCAGACGGAGATACAAAAATGAATAATAAAATTATGAGGAGTACGCCGATACTCAGACGAACTAAAAATTTTATCGATGGGCGAACCATTACAATACCTGACTATGGATTAATTGCTCTTAATATAACCTGTCGGATGGGGGTGATATCGAACGTAATTTTTACCGCATCTATCGCAACGGGTGCAAATACACGTCCAATAATTATTGAGCTGAATAGGAAAAGATTACTGCATTCCCGTTATCATACAATAGATTGCAGTCATGGTCAATTTTTGTAAGGTTCCCTTGATCAAGTGGTTGTTTCTTCCCCAGCCACTGTGCACCAAATTCCATGTAATCGGTAAACCGTGAGAGCATGAGCACATAATGCTGTTGCGCATTTCGGGTGCTGCTTTGAGGGTATCCCTCTGCTTTAATGAATGGATATACATATTGGATAGTGAGTGTGGGTGTACGTATCATTCCGTACGCAGCATACCCGACATATGAGTCGGTATCGATAAACCCGGCGGCATGGGAATTATTCAGCCAGGACATGGCTGAAATTTCTGAAGACGGGTGCTGGATCACCAGGCTTCTCGTATCGAAGAACGGGTGTCCGGGCTCAAACGTACTTCCCCAGAATACCACCGAGGGAAAGGCGGTTATTACACTTACGATGACAAAGATCGCCAGAATTAGTGGAAATCCTTTTTTGCGGGGGACAAGATTTACGATTCGTGTCAGCCCGACCGCTGCAACGATGGCCAGCGGGATGTACAAAAATTCCATGAACCGCAGGGGGTCAACAAACGTCATCAGGTTACTCATGGATAATATAAGAACCAGAGAGAGGGCTGCAACCCATGCGAGGATATGGAGCCGATTGATTTCAAGAAAATAATATAATCCGATGATGGCGAGGATGAGCATACATATCCCGTTGAAAAACATCGGTAGCGGATAACTCAGCACAAAACCTGATTTGCCGGTAATAAAATTCAGCACAACAACACTGCATACGAATGTACCTGCAATAAAAACGATATAGATAATTTTTTTTCGCATGAGAATTCGTGATACAATTGAACGCAATACAACGATCTTATGTGGGATGAGCAGGGGAAGGAGATAGAGGATGATCAGGCTGATAAAAAAAAGGAGAATGCCGAACTCTGAGTGATATGCCGTGTTCAATAGATGATTAAATTCAGTATATGCAAATCCGAGTCTCCCCTCCCACCATACTACCATTAAGATCAGCATGGCCACTGTGATGAGAAGTGAGAACAGAGCGGTTGCGCGAATTCTGTTGAGATCACACATCAGGTAGAGGAATGTCAGGGAAACGGCGATCCAGATAATGAGGAAGATCATCGATGAGAGATGGTGGGTGAGAACCAGTCCGCAGACCAGCAGGAGGGCGATGATCAGATATTGTTTTTTGTGTGATTGTATCGCCTTAAAGGAAACATAGAGTGCCAGGGCGAACAATGCAATCCCAATTGTTTCCCGCACACCCTGGGTTGTCCAGTGCAGGTAGGGAGTTCCGCAGAGGAGGAGGAGTCCTGCAAAAAATGCGGTTTCTGTTGATGATGAGACATCCTTTGTAAACCGGTAGACGGCATACAATCCCAGGACCGAGAGAGGCGGGGTGATGAATTTGAGCAAATTAAGGGGATTGATCCCGGAAAAAAGGGAGATTGTCGCGATGATGACATGCATGACCGGAAGTTGAGCGGGATAGACAGAGGGATCTAATGAATGATATGCAATGATCTGCTGAATCATATCATATTCCGACCATGGATCACCCCACGTGAGGTAGTCAAATCGTAAAGAGAGGATGAGGGAGGTAAACAATCCGATCAGGATAATACTGAAGAGTCGGTACCGGGAATAACAGGCAAGGAATACTGCCACACCGAGAAGTAATATCGCTGGTACCAAAACGATCGGATAGAACCGGGAGGTAAAAAGAAATACCCCCGCACCAAGCACCGATACCACCTGAAGTGCAATCAGCGTGAGGGATGGATCAGTTTCATCCGGATTAACAGCACGGGAATTCATGGGAACGCGCATTGGAATACGCAGATCATTCCGGTATTCATCTTACCGGCAAGTACGGGTAATTTCCGTATTGGTTGTAAAAGAACGTGCAGACCAAAACATGATTGCCCATTGGTTGTGGTTGTTAGACGGAACAAACCACATCGGTTCCTCATTTGTGAATTTACTGCGTATCCGGTTTCATGAGTCAGCTCTCCTTCTTGGAAGTGATAGGAATCACAAGAACCCTGCGATGAACCCTCCAAAAACATTTTAGGGGTTCTGGCACGGTCGGAAAAAATCCATTTCAATTGGTTCATAGGGCTTACCGGAGTGTAGATGTACTTTTCGGCACTACCGGAGAAGTCACGTTAAACCCATAGTGAAGGTTGCGGTAGCTTGCGTTCACCCGGGCAGGTCCGGTGATATCGGGGGAGGGTACGATCTCATCGAACAGGAGAAAATCCACACGGGCGTAATTCTTGTCCGGGATGATAAGGTCAAACGGAATGATGGAAGTCTCATTATGACTGAGCGTGACAGAGTACCTCATTACTGGCAACATCATCGAATGGGGTGCCACATTAGCCGTTTCATTTGCCGTTGTTGATATGAGATAGATCTCTACTGAGTAGTTTACATTTCGGAATTCGTGATTACCGATGCCAACATACATCGGATACGAACGATTTGGGATGACGATTCCGGGATATGAATCGGCGGTCCGGTTTTCTCCCAAGATAAAAAATTCCGAGAACTTTTCACCGGGTTTAGGCAGTGTTATTACGAGAGCCACTGAAAGAACAACCATTAGAATTACGAAAATACTTACAAAAAAGAGAATCCGGTCTTTTTTTGATCCATTCCGCATGGCCCATTCTTTATTTATTGTCTGCCGGATTTCCGGTACGGGGAGCGTATACCGCGATTCAGGAGATGTTTGATTCCGGCGGATTCCTGCGAATATAACAAGGACAACAATTATCGCAGTGAGAGAGATAATCAGAGGATCCAGTCGTATCCCCCAGGGGGTGAAGTTCAGACACAGGCCGATTAACGGAGTGATAACGATACTGGTACCGATCGAAAGGACAATCCGTTCAATGGTATCAATATCGGATGAATCCGGAAATAATACTGCCAGCAGCACATATCCCGGAACGAACAGAATCAGCGGAAGTGCCAGAATTAACCGGAAAAAAGACTCGTTGATCACGGGGGTATAGATGCTCAAGATACAAAGAGCGGTCCAAAGAAGGACAATTTTTATATCGCCTGACAATCCGGATTTGTCTGGAGAGACAGACGGGGGAGTTTCTTCCTGATCCGGGGGTATTGGCTGCATTACAGTGAGATATATGTAGGGATTATTTTTATAGGTTCAGTATTTTGCATTGAAGGCCAACGATTAGTCACGTGTCTGAAGTCAGACTCATTTATCGGACATTCATAGAGATATGGCCCGATCGATAACCCGGTTCCAGAGATCATCTCCCACAAGATAATCATCCAATTTTTTAATCGGGATTTTTTTAAAATATGAATTGCGGCCCCATAAAAAGAAAGGTACCAACTGGGATAACTGATGAGTAAATGATACCATTAATTGCTGCTTCGATGCAAATTATTGGTGATACAATAATTTCCAGTAAAAAATCCGTATCGGTGACGTGCCTTGAAGATCCTCCGTGTTGTCAGTGATCTGTATCCATCCGTTGTAGGGGGGATCGGGATTCATGCACACCGGATGTCAACAGAACAGGCGCGACGGGGCCATGAGGTAACCGTCCTGACGCTGAACCAGAAAAAATTGCCCGAAACGGAATTTGTCGATGGATATCAAGTTTTCAGATTCCCCAGTTATTTTACGATGTGCGGGAATTCATTTGCTCCAGGACTTATTCTGGAAATAATGAGAAGAAGAAAATCTGTTGATATTATTCACGCCCATTCACACCTGTTTTTTTCAACAAACGTGTGTGTGCTTGCACGACTTCTCCATTCAGCTCCACTCGTCATCACCAATCACGGCCTGATATCTGCCAGTGCCCCGGCATGGCTGAATACATTGTACAAACACATCGTTTCAAGAATGACGTTTCATATTGCCGATCATATTCTCTGTTATACTGATATTGAGAAAGAAAAAATTGTAAATCTGGGAATTGATCCAAAGAAAATTTCCGTTATCCACAATGGTGTTGATACCACTCTTTTTGCCCCCCGGGATTCTGAAAAAAACTCATACAACAAACAGATTCTCTGGGTGGGACGTTTTGTTACCGGGAAAGGTGTTGATTATCTCATCGATGCCTTTTCCCAGGTTCATAAAATGATGCCTGAAACTCACCTGGTTCTTGTCGGGGAAGGCCCGGAAAAAAAATCAATTGAAGACAGAATCCAAAATCTTCAACTTCAATCATCCGTAACCCTGATCGATTATCTGGGCAATGGAGAACTTCCCGGGGTCTACAAGAATTCCGGTGTATTTGTATTGCCAAGTCTCATGGAGGGGGTTCCAAGAACCATTCTTGAAGCAATGTCTTGTGGCGTTCCGGTCGTGACTACAAATCTTTCGCATCTCGTGGAAATTATTGATGGTGTCGGGTTAATTATTCCTCCAAAAGAACCTGCATTGCTTTCTGATGCGATACTTACGATTCTGGAGGATCCGTCACTTGCAAAAACAATGGGTCAACGGGGAAGGGAGAAGATTGAACAGGAATATTCATGGGAAGATACGGTTGAAAAAACTCTTGGTTTGTATGAATCTGTAATTCGCGGCCCTTCATGAAAACCCAGATACTGACAAGCAATTGCATGATATAAATTAATTGCTCTGTAGAAATGCTCTGATTACGAGAGAGAAATGTTGGGGCGATTGACCAAAAGATCTAAAGTACATTGTCTCCTTACCAAAATGTGTGCTCAAATTGTAAGGAGACAATCAAGAGATCGTCTGGCCGGTTTATCAGGTTTATCAAACATGCATTTTCACTGGTACGATCATCGCATGTTTCCCGGTATTCCTGTAAGTATTCGAGAAGAGATTATACCCAGCATCAACTTCTGACTATCTTGCTCTTCAAAGAATACCGGAAAGAAGATTATCGAACGGTTATCTGTAACCTCGAAGAGATGGATCGTATCCGAGACACTCTTGAACTTACCTCGATACCTCACTTCACCACACTTCAGAAATTTCTTGGTCGGATCAAACCGATATACCTCGACATCCTCTTCAAATGTACCCTGAAAATCTTTTACTCGCAAGATGACATCATTCCCGTCACAGCTATCGATTCTTCCGGCTTCACCAGCGGGTACTGCAGTCATTATTATTCAGAACGTACCGGAAAGATCCGAAAACATTTCCTGAAAACCTCGATTGTCGTCGATATTGATCAACAGGTCATCACCGGATTCAAGATCTCGAAAAGCCGGGTCCACGATTCAGTCCATGCATATCCACTCCTGAAAGAATGCCACAAACGCCATAAATCTGAATGTTATCTCATGGACAAGGGATATGACTCAGAGAAAATACACCGGTTTATCCGTGAATCCCTGAATGCTGACTCAATCATTCCCGCTAGATCTCATCAATACTCAACCAATGTCTGGGGTAAATATCGAAGAGAAATGACTGATCATTTCGACTTTGTCCGATATCGAAAACGGTTCCTCGTTGAGACTAAATTCTCTGTCCTTAAACGAAGGTTCGGGGCTGACCTGAAATCCAGGATATTCCAGATCCAGAAAAAGGAAATCTCATGCAAGATTATCCTCGCCAACCTTGACAGATTCATAAAATTTGTTTGGACTGAGGTTTTTTACAGAGCAAAATTAATTAATTGTACTTACTAAGTATACCGTGCATTTTTATGGATAAACCCGCCCAGCAGATTGTTGAATCCAACGGCACTCAACAATTAAAACAAAAAACAGCGGATAGTTTCGGGTTTGAATGGATAAAATTCCATCAATTAAAGAGTGAGAAAGGTTTTTTGGATTTTATTAGTCCAATCGATAAAGGTTTTTTCAAGGGTAAATTCGTACTTGATGCGGGATGCGGCAATGGAAGTTATTCATATTATGCCGGCACGTACGGTGCAGAAGTAATAGCCATGGATTTTAGTGATTCGGTATTGGTTGCACGAAAGAACACAAAAAAGATGAATGTTCAGATAGTGCGAGCAGATATTACCCGACCCCCCTTCAGGGAGGGATCGTTTGACTATATTTTTTCAATCGGCGTATTGCATCATCTCCCCGAACCGGAAACCGGATTCCGGCAACTCGTTCCCTTATTGAAACAGAGAGGTCTCATTTCCATATGGGTATACGGGAGTGTGAAACAATGGGCTGCAGTATATCTGTATGAGCCGATCATTAAAATTACTCGTCATATCCCTCACCGGTTATTGTATTATCTCTGTTATGTTCCGGCAACGATCATGGAAATTACAAATTGTATCTATTATCTTTTGAATAGGATCTCGTTGAAAAAAATTGCGTCGTGCCTTCCGTTCAAATATTACGCAGATTACCCGTTCTCTGTCAAACTGAATGATGCTTTTGACGTTTTCGCCACACCATCTGCCCGCTACTATACTGAGAGCGAAATCCACGATTGGTTTACAAGGGCAAACCTTCAGGACATCAACATCACAACGGCCGGGGTCTCGAAAGGGATCAAAGGATTCGGGGTACGAAAATGAACAATTATCGGGTGAATGTGATAACCCCTCCACGACGGGGGGGCCCATTTTATTGGGCTAAAAATCTGGTAAAATTACTTAATGACAATGGTATCACATCCCACCATGTTTATGAGATAAAAGATCTAATAGCGGCCCCTTTTTGTCAGGATGCAGACATTGTCCATGCTGCACTACCCCTTGGAATCCGGTTCTGGAAGAAAAAATTTGTTTTTACGGTCAAGGGAGATTATTCTGTTGAGAGACGGAGATGGCGTGGGTTAAATTCCCTTGCGGTAAAAAATGCTGACACGGTCACAACACCAAGTGAATATCTGAAAAAAAGACTGGATTTGGCAGATGCACATGTCATACCGAATGCAATTTTTTCAGAAAAATACCGGATGGTTGATCACAAGGACTCATCTGATATTAATCTTATAACGGTAACCAATTTCGCATTCAGGGATAAATCAGAAGGGATTTTAAACATCATCGGGTTACTTGAGGGGCTGCAAAAATCCACAGACAAAAAAATTACGTTCACCATTGTCGGGGGCGGCCCTTACTGCAGCCACGTAATGAAAGCCGCTCAGGGTTCCCGGATCCCGATACGATTTACCGGGTTCATTTCTGATCCCCGGACCGAACTTGAAAAGAGCGATATATTCCTCTATCACTCACCTCATGATAATTTCCCCAACGTCTTTCTTGAAGCTATGGCATCAGGATTGCCGGTAGTAACAAACGCTGTCGGGGCATCAGATGAGATCATCAGTTCCGGAAAGACCGGGTTTATCGCAAACGATGATGAGAATTACCAGGAAATTGTGCTCAGACTCATTTCCGACACCTCATTGCGGGCAGACCAGGGCAAGAATGCCCGAACGCGTGTGGAGACCCATTTTGACTGGAATTGCGTAGTACCGGAGTATATTGCTATTTATACGGGCCTCCTTTCCAGTTAGTAAAATACGTATCATACCAGAGTTCAAGAGCAAACAGGGTCCAGACCTTGAACGGGCTCTTCCTGATTGCCTTATCAAGGATCTCTTCCGACTGGCACCGGAGATCTTTTTTCAGGATAGAATTCAGGAGCGGCCCCTCATGAATTGTCTGTGTAACCATATCCCTGAGGTCTTGCTCCAGCCATGAACCAACAGTTGTCCCGAATCCCTTTTTTCTGCGGCCGGTAATCTCCCGAGGGAGGAGCGGTGCAACAGCCTTTCGTAAGAGATATTTTTCCCGGGTATTTTTGATCTTCAACCCCGCAGGCAGCGCAAATCCAAAATCAATGATTGCCGTGTCAAGGAGTGGCGCCCGTTCTTCAACAGAATTGGCCATGGTCCCTTTGTCTGCTTTCATGAGGAATTTTTCGGGAAGGAGATTCCGGCAGTCCGTTGCCTGCATGCGGTTAAGGGGGTCTTTAATTCCCTTGACATAAACTGCAGAATCATTTATCGTTACGGGGGCGAGTGTGGTAAGCTCGTGGATCTCATCATCCGACATTTGTCTTGCGGTGTTCAGGTGAATGCGTTCAACGGGGGTATCCCGGAAGGAATCGGCGTAGCGGATATACTGAACCAGTTGACTTGAATCATAACAACCGTATTTTTTCGGAACAAGACCCATAGCCGTGGAGAAGACTCTCTTAAAGAGATCATGGCTGAAGACACTCATCGCAGTTGAATTGATCTGGTAATGGGGATACCCGGCAAAAACCTCATCTCCCCCTTCACCGGCAAGGACTACCTTTACCTGTTTTTTCGCTTCCTTTGAGAGGAAATAATTGTTAATGATAGCAGCATCCCCGAGCGGTTCATCATAGACCCATGCGATCTTTCTGAGATGGGTCTTAACGTCTTTACCGGTCATCACAATTTCATGGTGTTCCGTCTCAAGGTGATCACTTACAATCTTTGCATAATCAAGTTCAGAATAGGTCTCAAAGCCCATGGAAAACGTATGGAACGTATTCTCGACATGGGGCCGTGCGAGTGCCACAATGGCAGAAGAATCAATTCCCCCGGAGAGAAATGCGCCGACCGGGACATCCGCGATCATCCTGACACGGACCGAGTCCTCGAGAAGATGCCGGAGCTGGCGGGTAGCGGCGTCTTCATCGAAATTTTTAATATCCTCATGAATATCCCAGTACCTCTTGATGGAGATCTGGCGATTTTCATATATGACCATTGTACCGGGGAGCACCTTCTTGATCCCGCGGAACATAGTCATGTCGCCGAGTGTATATTGAAACGCAAGATATGACCACAATGCATCCGTGTCCAGATCATGCGGATGGTGGACTTCAAGGAGCGCCTTGATCTCGGAGGCAAATGCAAACAGGGTATCGCCGCTGAAATAATAGAGTGGTTTTTTCCCGATCGGATCCCGTGCAAGGACCAGCCGTTGTTTTTTTGCATCATATACTGCAAGTGCAAACATCCCACGTAAGTGTTTGACAAAATCAAGCCCGTACTCTTCATACGCATGAACGATCACTTCACTATCGGATCGGGAATGAAACCGGTGGCCATTTTTCTGCAGATCCTCCCGCAATTCAAAAAAATTATAGATCTCGCCATTTACCGAGAGCCAGACATCCCCCTCTTCATTGGACATCGGCTGCCTCCCGTTTTCCGACAGATCAATGATACTGAGCCGGGTATGCCCAAGAGAGATATTCTGGTCGGTATAGATGCCCTCCCCATCCGGGCCCCGGTGTTTCATGACGAGGAGCATCCGCTGGATTAATGCCCGATCATCCAACCCGTATATCCCACAGATGCCACACATACTTAATCCAAGAGAAACTGCCTAAATATTGGTAAAAATCCTGAAGAGTGGAAAATCACTCCAAAATTTCCACTAATACATACTGGTCTTTTTCCATAATCGTCTTATACACGCCCAGTTTCAAATCCTGAAGATTAAAATAAGAAGTATCTATGATAACATAGTTGATATTGTATTTTTTTATCAGTTTGTCCAAGGGTTTATCAATCGGGGAACCGAAGAGTGCCTCGGGATACGCCTTCTCATAAGCAAGACAACTAAATGCATAAAAAACTTTTTTGCGGGTGAAATATGCCGCCATAAAAGAAAAATTAAACGGGATGCACATTACACCCTCTTTCTCCCCACGTTTAACGTATTCGAAAATTTCCTGAAAGGCGGAATTAAAACCGATTCGAAGATATGATTTCTGAACACTTGCCTGGTGGATATATATGATAATAAGCGAGGCTACGATGCATGGAATAAATAATACATCTATGAGGACATTCGCGTAATTTGTGACTACGAGTATTGATGAGAGAGTAATTACAGGGAACAATCCTGTTTCCAGATATCGTGATCCCTCGCCCAATAGTTTCAGAGATGGAACAAAATCGAATGCGATAAAACAAACAAAGAGGATGATCCCCCAAATCAGTAATTTCAATTCAATTCCCGAAAAATGAGCCCCAGATAATAGAATTGCTGCAAATAAAAAGAGAATCCAGTAACTATATGCAATTATTTTTTTACAGATGTCAGAAAATATAGAAAAGGCAGACCAAAGACCCTTATTAAAAGTCGGGTTGTACACATGTGCTTCTCTTGCATTATACTGATCCATATGCCTATTCCAGAAATCAACTACTGCAATATGCTCCGGGAGAATTCGTTTCAGATACCCCCCTCCGGGAAACAGGGCCGCTCCGATAAAGATACATCCTGCAATAATGAGATAGACCGGGTTTAATTCTATTAACGCAAACCCGATCAATGTGCAAAATAGTGCCTGAGATGCTAATTTATGGGTGAATAACAGTAAAATCCCAAACGCAATCCCGATTATCGCGAAGATGATATTCTGGTTCAAGGAAAAGATGATAATCGGGAGTATTGAACAGGTAAAAACCAGTGAGCCGAGGGGGCGGGTGTTCAGACTCATCGATTCACGTACCGAAATCCAAGAAATTGCATACAGGAAACTGGCCAAAATGGCGATCGCGGGATTTCCTGTCAGGTAATAACAGAAAAGTGCCAATATACCAATATGAATCGAATCTATGAACCCTGAAAAAATCCAGGCATATTTTTCGGCAGTTTTGTAAGGTAACAATGAAAGGAGAATATGGATAAACGGGGGGTATCCAAAGGGGCCTTCATAAATATAATAGTCAATACTCTCCGGCAAATGTTTCTTCTCTCTAATAACATCTGCCACCAGAAGATGGGCCCAGGTGTCCTGCCCGATTTTTGTTTTGAATCCGATATATGCCCTTATATAAATTGCAAAAAGTAAAACTATGATCTCAATAAATATCCAAAATAATTCTGAAAATGGATCCATTCTGCTATATATTTAAGAATCGGGGGAATGATAAATATACTGTATTTATTGTTTGCACAGGGGATTTTTTATGCCTGATCCAGTACAGATTTCACATAAAGAGCGGATAATTAATCTTGTTCTAAAACACAGATCTATATATAAAAATTTGAGGCTTTTTTTTGTCTTATTTTCAACGATATGCAAGCATATCCCTCATGGTATCAGGAAAAATTTTGTGTTGAATACGTTTTCAGCATGGATCGGGGGGGGAAAATCATTTGGAACACCCAGTTTGCTCTGCATCGAACCAACAAATGTCTGCGATCAGAAATGTACCATCTGTGAAACCGGGTTGGGAATTCTCGGTCGTCCCAAACAATTTATGACATTTGATCAATTCATCAGTATCCTTAACCAGTTTGATGAAAAATTAACACATATTTTCTTTTATTTTATGGGAGAGCCACTCCTGAACAAAGATTCTTATCGGATGATCCGGTATGCAGCGGACCGGGGAATCTGGGTCTCGACCTGCACAAATGGGAATCACGTGGATCCAGACCAGCTTGTTAAATCGGGAATTGGCGAGGTGAACTTCCAAATCGGCGGCATGACACAGGAAACGCATGATATCTACCGAAAAGGCGGGAAGCTGCATATCGCCATGAAAAATCTTGAAGATACCATACGGATTCGCAACAGTTCTCCGGAATTTTCAAAAATGAAGATAAATGCCGGCTTTATTCTCATGAAACACAATGAACACCAGGTTGATGCATTTATTGAGTATTGTACAAAGGCCGGGGTGGATAATTATTCCATCATTGGTACCTGTATCAGGAATTATGCTCAAGGAGAGAAATACCTCCCTTCGGACACATCCTATTGGAGTTATGATGTCGATGAATACCAAAAAGGGAAATTAGTACCTAAAATAAAATCCAACAATTATTGTGAATGGATTTACTCAACGATGACGGTTCTTGTAAATGGTGATGTAGTGCCGTGTTGCAGGGATCCGTGTGGTACTATTATTCTCGGTAACCTCTTTCAGGAAAATTTTGGGGACATCTGGAACAATGAAAAATATCGGAAATTACGAAAACGCGTTTCTACCGATTCTAATCACGTATCGATTTGCAAATTATGTTCTGGATATACTGCACCGATAATTCAGAATTGAGTTGAACAACCATGACTTGGAACCACTATAGTATAACAAAACCTATAATTTTCTTTTTTGATTTAATAATATGTTCAATTGTTGGATTAATTTTTATATCATTTATTATTTGCTTAGCATTAAAAAATAGAATACAGAAAACTTCCTCGGATTCACCCAAAGAAAAGAAAATTTTATTTATTGCTGTAGCTACCTATGACGCTCTTCTTGCGAAAGGAATTCTTCACATGGTGTTTGAAAGAGACGAATTTGGCTTTTTTGATCATGTTTACAGCATTCATCTTTTAGCGCATAAAGAGCAGACCATTTTATTAAATGAAAGGAATACCTTGATTGAATTTGGTGGTAGATACCCGCGAACAAGGGAATATGGATTTTATTGCCTTTCAATATTGTTTAACAACATATATTCATTTAATTTTCTATCAAAATTAATAAAGTCAGAAAAAATTACTATCATTCGAGCTACCGATCCCTCGTTTCATGGATTTTATGGATCCATTCTTGGATGGGTGACGAAGACCCCTTGGTGCATATCTATCCATGCAGACTATGACAAGAGGCACCTGTTGGGCAAGGGTTTATCCCCTGTTATCTTTGGCTCAAGGGGGTTGGCAAAAATTCTTGAGCGCGTTGTCCTGTCTCAAGCACCTGTAGTGATGCCAATCCGTGAATCCCTTGGGGAGTGGGCTGTAGCGAACGGCGCGAAAAAAGAGAGAATTCGGATCATTCCCCATGGGGTAGATACAGATCATTTTATTCAGAATCATAATTCAAACATTCAGGAAAAATATGGGCTCCAAGGGAAGAAACTGATTGTTTTTGCAGGGCGTTTATCAAAGGATAATTATGTTGATGATATTTTGGATGCAGCAATGATAGTGAGTCAGAAAAAACCAGATGCGGTTTTCTTACTTATCGGGGACGGCCCGGAAAAAGAGGAGTTGTTACAAAAAATTTCTAAATCTCATCTTGCTGATAACGTGAAGCTCCCTGGTTTTTTACCCAACGATAAAGTAAAAGAATTCAGAATGCTTGCGGATGTGAATATCTGTCTTATGGGCGGCTTCAGTCTTATTGAATCTGCATTGTCGGGAAAACCCACGCTCGCTTATGATGTGGAATGGCATTACGAACTGATTAAAAATGGTGAGACCGGTTACTTGATAAAAGAACACGATATTAATGGAATCGCTGACGCAATTCGTGAATTGCTCTCCAACCCCCAATTATCCGAACTGCTGGGGAGAAATGCACGACAGTTGGCAATTGAACGACATTCCTTGAAAAATACCTCGAAGATTAAAATTGCGTGTTATAATGAGTTGCTTCAGATGAGCAACCGGTAAGCTCGGATTATCGGAATCTTGATACAATCGGGCATATTGATGTATTTAATAATATCAATTGTCCCTTCTTTAAACAGACCTGTTTTTATTGCAATTGCTAATGAGAGCGATAATAAAAGAATAAACAGTAAAATTTGTAGTACTGCACTATCGATGAAGATACAAATCAAAAGAGCGGGAAATGCCGGGAAGTTATAAACGAGACAAAATGCTCTGGGGTATTTTGATTCAAGCACAGAACATTTTTTAATCAAGGGTCCATTCACAAAAGGAACGTATATGATATTGACAATTATAAAAGAAAGGGCGGTTGCAACGGCAGCCCCATTTATCCCCCAAATGGGGATAAGCAATAGATCACCGATGATATTCAGCACTGCAATCAGCACGCTAAGTATTACAACTTTTTTCATCAGATCAAATGATACAGTTATCCCCGAATAAAAAGAGGATACTGATCGGGCAGACAGGCCAGCAAGCAATATGACAAATGGGATCACAGCGGTGGAGTACGATATTCCGAATAGTAGGGGGATAACAATGGACCCAATGACCATGAGAGCTGAGATAAAAACACTCCAGATAAACACCCCCTGAGGAATAATCTCATCCATATACTGACGGATCAATACCACCCTCCCTTGGTATCTGAATGTGGTGATTAAAGGGAATAATAAACTCACAATAGATAAAATCACTACTGAGACAGAGGTCATGCCGAGGTAGGCAATTGAATAAATTCCCACGGAGGATATTGGCAGGAATTCTTTTATGATGATGGTATCGATATAACCAATGATTACGACAGATACCGCACCAAAAATCATTGGCCATGAGAACTGAACCATTTCAGTTATTTTTCTTTGAGAAAATTTTGGTGGTGTGAACCATTCTCTCCTAAGTGTTGTTACAATCACTAAAACAGATATGAGTTGAGTAATAATACTTATTCCAATAATAAACAATATGTCCGTTAAACCAATTATGAAGACGACAAAAAATAAAAGAAGAAGGTTTGATAACTTTCCAATAAATGGAACCAATCCAAATTCTTTGAACATTCCAACCGCTTGGAGAATATAAAGCTGTATCTCGAATACGGATACCAGAAAAACATATGCAAGAATAAAAAAAACAATATTCTGGTTTATTCCGATATATCCGGCAATCCATTCCCTGGCAACGAACAGGAAGAGGGTAATGATACCAAAACAGGATGCAAAAATTATTATTCTTCCCCAGAATACTTCTGCAAGAGATCCTGTCTTTAAAAATTCTTCTTTTCCAAACCGGATTATTGAGGAATTTGGCCAATCAATGCATAATACACTTAAAAGTCCCGCAATCATCAAAAAAAGCGAAAAAATCCCAAACCCTTCCGGCTGTAAAACTCGTGCAGTAATTATGGTAATCAGTAACATGAGACCGGTTGTCCCGGCCTGACCGATCAAAATTGAGAGATAATTCCAGAAGACCTCTTTTTCTTCGCTCATTTTTTTCTTTCCTCAAATGGAACAGATTGCATCCAACAGACGAACCAGCAATGATCTACTGCCGTCTACCCTGGTCTACAACGAAAGGGGGAATTGATTGCAGACGGGGAATGAAATCCTTCACTCTGATATCCGGTCAATATTTACTGACATCCTCAATCAAATGAATTTCATGGTAACATATGTCTCACAATTCCTTTTCACAGACAAAATAAAAACCGCCACATTGCGATTCAACATGCCTGCATAAAAATTTGATTATTTTAAACCCCGCATCAGAGCCTGCAAGAATGGTATTCATTATCATATGTGGCAGGAAAAAACCCTCTTTCCGGATAGATTTTATTCTCCAGCCACTTTGTGATAATTTGTTCCGAATGGCAAATTCAGTATATTGTTGAACATGGTCGGAAGTTCTTTTAATCTCTCTTTGAACGATATTGTTCCTGAGCTGCGCAATAAGACATCCTTCGTTCGGCACACCGAGGATTAATATTCCACCTGGCTTTAGTATTCTGTGTAACTCTCTCAATACGTCAAGATCTTCTGAAATATGTTCCAAAACCTGATTAAGCAGGATTATATCAAAACTTTCTTTTTTAAATGGATTATTCAGGAGATCGCCAAGCACGATACACGCAGCAGGAACGCATCCTTTAGCACGTACAACACGTACTGGATTATATTCAAGTCCGTATAACGATGATAATTGGAGATCCCTCAAATACTTTAAATTTACCCCATCTCCGCATCCAGCATCCAATACGGCAATATTTGTGTTTTGTACAATGGATTTGAACTCTGATAAGACACGTTTCAGGTATTCCTTCCGCTCTGAAATAATCCGTATCTGACTATTATCTTCAGAACAGTGATGTTGATCCTCAGTATACCAGGGATTGTGTGACTCTAATTCATGAGAGATTTTTGAATTTGTCATTTGTGGCAACAACCATTTATTACTTGGTTGAGATGGTATTCAACCAATCAAATGTTAATTCAAGTCCTTCTTCTAGGGTTGTACTCGGTATACATCCAAATAATCGGTTTACCTTTGTCGTATCCGCCACAAAATTATCAATCTCGCCCAATCTCGCTGGCATGTAATAGATTGTTGGATGGATTTTTAGGAGCCTGCCCGCAATCTCAACAATCTCTTTGACCGTTGTAGCCTTCCCGGTTCCCATATTAACAATCTCATTCTTCACGTCATTTTTTACAGCCTGGACAAAGAAATCTGCAATATCCCCAACATAAATGAAATCCCGGGTCTGGTTGCCATCGCCAAAAACATTGAACGATCCATCAGTCATGAGCTTATTGTAAACCATAGGGATGACTGCTTTGCTTTCAGGGTACTGCCATGGGCCATACACATTGAAGAACCTGAATACAAGGTAATTCAAGTTGTACAGCTCCTGATATACCCGGAGATAATGCTCAATCGCATATTTTGCAACACCGTACGGCGTTTTTGGCACACACGGGTGAATCTCATCAACCGGGCTATATTTTACCTCTCCGGTTAACGAGGAAGCTGAGGAAAAAATAATTTTTTCACAACTGAATTCCCGGGCCGCGTCCATGATATTCAGCGTTCCCTCAATGTTGATCTTTGCATTTAACCGGGGTTTTTCAAGGGAGAACGGGAGCGGACTCGCAGCAAGGTGGATGATCCTGTCGCAATCCTTCACAACATCTGCGACCTGTGCATAATCCAGAAGATCGGCCTTAACAAACTCTGCTTTATCAAATTTCATTTCTTTGAGATCTGATGCAACCACATCGATCCCCGCGTCTGATAATGCATTTACCACATTGATTCCGACAAAACCTGATGCTCCAAAAACTGCAACTTTCATAATTACACACCATATTTTTTCAGGAGCTCTTTGATTGAATCCACAACAAATTCCTGATCCTGATCGATCAGTTCATGATGGAGGGGGAGGGTAAGAAGATGTGAGAAAAGAAGCTCAGAGTTCTTAAGGCTGCCAGATTTCCTAACATTTGAATAACTCGGTTCGAGATGGAGAGCATAGGTACCGATCTGTGTTTCGATATTCCTATCCGCCAGATCTTTTCTTATACGATCCCGTATGCCATCTTTCTCAACATAGATACAATATGACTGGAATACGTGTGTTACTCCAGCCTTTTTTGTTGGAGGACGGATACCATTTACATCTTTCAAAAGGTCCGAATATCGTGCTGATTTTTTAATCCGATCATCGAGAATTCCGGGCAGTTTTTTCAGCTGCTCAAGTCCGATTGCTGCGGAAATATTGGACATCTTGTAGTTTGTCCCATGGTAGGTGAACCGGCCGTCTGTTGTCTGTCCGAAATGTTTGAGTGCAACCATTTTTTCTGCAAGAGCTGGATCATTGGTCGTCACCATCCCGCCTTCTCCGGTTGTGATGATCTTCCTTGGATGGAAACTGAACGTAGTAATATCGGCGATTGAACCAACTTTTTCCCCATTAACCATTGCACCTGCACTGCATGCAGCATCTTCAAGAATTGGGATCTCATGTTCTTTCCCGATTTTATAAATTTCGGGATCGATTGGGTTGCCCCCCCATGAAACGGGGATGATACATTTTGTTTTATTCGTGATTGCTTCTTCTACCGCAGCAGGAGTGATATTATAGGACTTGATATCAACATCAACGAGGACGGCATCCGCACCCACCTGGTATACACAGTCTCCTGTGGCGGGATGGGTAAAATCGGGAACAATTACCTCATCACCTTTATTTATCCCCAATGCCCTGACTGCCAGTTCAAGTCCGGTCATACACGAGGTCACGGCAATGGCATGATTTGCAGAGACAAACTTCGAAAAGGCATTTTCAAATTCCTTAGTTACCGGGCCCTCAGTGAGATATTTTGAGTCAAATACTTTTTTTACGGCTTTCAGCTCTTCTTCTCCGACAAAAGGGCGCATGAGGAATATTTTTTTTTCAAACATTTACAGCCTCGAATCTTTGTTAAGTACTTGTTTTTCTTCTAATGTATCAATTTTCTTTTTTAAAAATGATATTTGTGATGTGAGATCCATTCCGAGCCGGGTTCGTATAGTCTGAATTATTTCAACAGGTTTTTTTCTCGCGTTCGTACCTTCGATCTCAACCACTTCTAATACGAGAAAACCATCTCCGGTTATTACTTTCACTTCGCCGGTTGCAAAATCCCGGTGTCCGACCTGACCTGGCACACCAAGATACTGAAAGAGGGTTTTCTCATACCGGGCTTTCCAGATTATCATTTTATCAAAGTCAATATAGGTGTACGCACCAGCAAACGGTTCAGATGCTGCCCGGATCAAACGATGAATTTCCTGAGCAGGTTGTGACCAATCAATCTCACCATCCCGGGGCATACGTGGATAGCAACGTAATGATTCTGCAGGATTCTCTGGCTGCGTTTGTGGTTGCAGAGTGTTATTACGAATTTTTTCAATAACCTCAACAAACATATCAGGGGTATTTGCCTCTAAAAATGTGTAAATATCTCCAATATATGTAGATTCCGTGATGGGAAAATGTCGCTTTAATAGGATAGGCCCCGAATCGAGATTGGTATCCATCTGATGTAAGGTGATGACAATCTCTGATTCGCCGGCAATAATCGCCCAGTTCGGGACGGCATTGCCCCGGTATCGGGGGAGATCCCCTGCATGGGCGTTGATAATACCATTCGGAAATGCTTTTATCAAATCCTCCCCGATTAATGTCTTCCAGTTTATACTGATTGCAACATCAGGATTTGTTTTACGAACGATATCAAGAAGCTGATCCTGATTTATCTCCTCGTAAATAATACAATCGCAACCGAGTTCCGTGCTTAAACGTTTGAAATCCTTGGCTCCACAGGTGTATTCACGCTCTTCATTTCCGGTAACAATCAAGACAATCTCATGCCCTTGTTGATTAAGGTTAATGATGCTCTTATAAAGCATCCCGGTTCTGCCCAGTGCAACGATTCTCATGTTTTCACTCGATCTGATCGCGATTAATCTTCATTGAGGGGCGGATAATTGCATGTCATATTTCACCTGAAATCAAGTGAAATGCATTGCCAATTTCGGATATCGTAGCCCCTCTGTGCTCACATTGTTGGAGATAATCTGTCATTTCATTAAACATAGTCAATGTACCATGATCATAATTTTTAAAGGCATCCGCACATTCTGCCGTTAAATCTGCGAGTTTTAACTTTTTTTCTTTACATGCATTATATAATTCAAGCGAACTGCTGTTCAGATAAATATGAATTGGATGAAAATTAAATATTTTAAGCCCATGGTTCGGATATTTTTCGCTCTTAAATGAAAAATCCGGACGCGGATTGAACATTTCTAAGTCATCCTCCCAGAAAAAAGGGATGCGAATTATAGATTTTTTTTCCGGAGTATAAATCACATGAGGGGATATGTTTGCACATTTATATAATAAAATTGAGATATCATATTTGAGATTAAATTCTTCCCTCATCATTTTTAGGAGGGGGGTAGATTGAACGAGTCCATGGGTGCGGACAGATACCGCTGAAGGAATAATTGACATAAGTGTTTTCATCACTTCTCTTGGATTATTTCCCTGAGTGCTATTTGCGTGAAAATTTGGATGTATGCCCAATTCGAATAAATCGGGATGATTTAATATTTTTTTTATTGCCGGACTATCATGAGTAATAAACCAGGTGGCTTTTATTTTTTTATCGATTAAAATTTTTGAAACATACTCGATACACCAGTCCGGGGCCCAATCGACATCCAACGTAATTAAATATTGATTAAAATCTGACATTCATCCACCACCCCATAATACTAAAATTTTTTTTAATAACCTGAATCGGACACCTGTTTTGCGTTATACAATTTTGACTCTTGAGTAACGTTTGTCTTTTTTGCGACAATTGTTATCCCGGCTTCCTCCACATTCATACGTTCAATTAAAAGTCCCGCTTCGGAACACCACTTTTTCAATTGGTCCGGGGTCTGACAGTGGCAGTTTAGGGGTCTGTACCAATCAAAATTGACGTGATTCATCTCTTCATATGAATATTCTGGGCGGTAATATGCTTTGAAAACATACCAGTAAATAAACCTCTGGAGATCAATTTTACCTGATGGGATACCCAGGTACGGAATCGCTTCAGGAACGTCTATACTGACATTCATCTTACCGAGTGCATGTCCCAGTTTAGTGAGGGGAATTAATGCATCCCATGCCTGTTGATCGTCCAGATTCCGTAAATAATTTCTAATATAATCATCTGAAAATTCTCTTATCGGTCCTTTCTCCTTATAAACATAAAAAAGAAACTTGCCACCGGGAAGAAGGAGTGTCGAGAGATAACGTATTGCTTTTTCTGTTGAGTCGGTATGATGTAATACCCCCTCAGAAAAAATCAGATCAAATGTTGGTTCATTAAAGGGCAAATTCATCAGATCTGCTTGAAGAAATTCCCCTTTAAATCCGTTTTCGTCGAACCTCTGTTGTGCAACATCAACAGCAGCTGAAATATCCACTCCAAGATAATGGATCTTATTGATATAGTCTGAAAAAAATAAATTTGCTGATACACCGGATCCACATCCTGCATCAAGGACTTTCAATCCCGGCGTAAGCATTTTTTCCAATAGGGTAATATCACCGCCTAAATATTTTTGGATATGCCAGTTACGAGTTGCATCCTGTACTACTTTAGTGTCATAGGCCTCTCTTTTTTTCCATTTGAAATCGAATGTGTTCTTTGTTTGTTCTTGCTCCCCGCCATACACTGATTTTTGTCTTAATATTGAATTTATAAGGATATAATCAGTAGATAATATCTTCCCGATTTCTTTTTCTTTCAATGAGACAATATTTAGATACTTATACCAAAACATATTTCATCCCTTTTTGTCATTTTTTTTATGAGGTATTAGTAATTAAATTATCACTAGCACTCAGGACAATTATAATCTCCTATTTTTATTGCAATGCATGATGAAGATCCATTTCATTTTGTAAAAAACAAAAAAACGACAAAATATTGTTTAACTGATTAATCTTTGAATCGCAGTTTTATGTACTTCATGGTTTCGGGCCGATTCAAGAAATGCCGGTATATTATAATCTTCTTGTATGAATTCAATTCCTGATTGTGTATTAAGAATGGCCGCATGGGCTCTCTTGTCTCCATTCCTAGGTAAGCCAACAGATCCGGGATTGATAATTATTTTATTTTCAATTTTTTTATAAAGGGAATAATGAGTGTGCCCAAGAAAAAATAGATCCGAATCTATCATAAGAAATTTCTTAAAATCTGGATAATCAGGATAGACATATTCAAGTAAAGGATCCCAAGGACTTCCGTGGAAAAATGAGTACTTTTTCCCTTGGATTGATATCGTAAGGCTCTTTGGAAGCGAAGTCAACCACTGAAGTGCTTGTGGAGATATTAATTGTTGTACATAGTCAATGTTGTAAATACGTGATCGTTCGTGGGGATATGATAGATAGCCCAATATATACGCTTCATGATTACCACAAATTGCTGATACATCTAAGTCTATTAATCGATCAAGAACTTCGATTGATTGGTGAAAATATCCAATCATATCCCCTAAACAGATAATTTTGTCAACTTTCTTTTCCTTGAACGCGTGCAGGATTACATCTAACGCATCAAGGTTTCCATGAATATCTGATATTATCCCAATTTGCATTTTTATTGCTCTAGTGTGTATTCTTGTATTCGTTTATACAATCCAATAATCCATCTCTCATTGAATATTTGGGGAAAAAATTTAGTTCATTTTGAGATTTTGAAACATCAATAGACACTTTTATTCTTTCTTGCGGATCTTCTGTCCCGGAATATACAATTTTTGATTTTGAATGGGTAAGTTCTACGATGAGATGTGCCAATTCCTTCATGGTTATTGTTTTTCCTTGAGCAATATTGTAGATTCCGGATTTTCGTTTAGCGGATGCCTGCCAAAACGCTTGTGCAACATCCTTGACATTGATGAAATCCTGTTCTCTGTGACCGCTCCCAAATAATACCAAATCTTCATTTTTTAATGAGCGTTCAATAAAAATATTTATCACAGTTTTTATACGATTCCCGACACCATACGGCGCATTCAATCTAAGGATTGATAATGGCAATCCTTTAGTTTTAAATTCTTTAAAAAAAAGCATTTCACCAACAAATTTTGAAATGGAGTAGTAATTTTCTGGCATTATTACAGTCATTTCTGACCAGGGAATCGGCGTTATTTGCGAATATACTGAAGAACTTGATGAATAAATTAAATGGAATTTATATTTTGTCCAAGCCCCCAATATGGATTTATGCATTTTAAGATTTTGATCAAAAATCGTCCATTCTGTATTAGAGAAAGATTGAGGGATAATTGAAGAGAGGTAAATGAGCGTATCGATATTTTTACCGGAAAGCCAATCCATGAGCGAATGGTCATTGGTAATATCCACGGAATCAATGATGGTATCCTTAATTTTTCCGCCATTTTTTGAGCAGGGATAAACATGGACATACTCGTTCAGGAAACGGCATGTTACCTCTGTTCCGATAAATCCACTTGCACCCACAATTGCCACACTTGGTTTCATATGACCATTGATCCTTTTCATTTTTTATGACTGCAATTCGAAAACATTTCAATATCATTTATAAAGAGATCATCCCATGATAATATTCTTGTATCTTTAAGAGAATTTACCAGTTCTTGTTTGATTTTTTCTCCAAAGGTGTGCGTGAAAATGATTAGTAATTCTGAAGGATCTCTAATTAAATCCTGACGATTTTCTATTGGGACGTTGAATCCCGGGTAATATGTCCGATAAAGGAGGGGATTATCATCAAAAAATCGCAGTTTTGGCAAATCCATACGGGATTTGATTATTGAGAGGATGTTAATTGCTCTACCAGGAACATAAACTCCTACAGTACAATTATGTTGAGCAGCAGATTGTAAAAGGATGATAATTTTCTCAAGATCTTTATGAGCAAGAAATATAAATTGGTTACCAATTTTTTTTTGATATTCAATTACATTAGAATCTGGCAGTTTTTTCAAGTCGTTTGATAATGCGGAGGCATAAAGCAATCCTCCAAAATTTGATTTTTTAATATCCACCGCCAGTTGTGTTGTGAGCATAATGGAATTTTTCAATGTATCTGAAGTAAAAAAACTCCAGTGTTCATGGAAAATAAAGGAGAGATCCCCAGATTTGATATATGGTTCACAATCTGGTACTGAAAAAAACATTCTCCCATTTTGATTCAGGTGTTTCATTACTTCTTTGAAGAACGGTGAAATATTCGGGATATGTTCAAGAAATGCATACAAGATTATGATATCAAATTTTCCAGTAATTTTTGATGATGGAAAAAAATCCCGAACTATCGGAATATTAAAACGCTTTGCACCAATTTGCCCTTGTTCTCCCGGTTCGATACCAATGACCTCAGCACCGCAATTCTTCAACAAATTAAGAAGATAACCGGTTCCGCATCCAATCTCCAGAATTTTCAAATTTTGAAAATTGTCCGTTCTTAAGGATCCACCCAAAAATTGTATGAAATCTTGGGCATACAAATCACCAATACCGTGATCATCCATCATTCCACTGATCTCTGATCCTTTCGAATATGCCTTTGATAAAATTTTTTCAACATATTCATTCTTTGATTGAATAAGGGTCCCAGTTTTTTCATCGATATCCAATGAAAATGGGAGGAAATCGGGTATTTCACCACCATTCACGGGTTCTGTTAATGGTTTATATACAAAAGGGAGGAGGCCGATTTGCCAGGGAAATGAGGGGATGCTCATGCTTCACACACATCTAAAGTTTTGTTTTCATGGGGTTTCATGAAACGCTACCTCTTCAAGTCCCCTCAACACCATACAAGTTTTTGGTTGGGGCATTGACGGAATTTGTTCATTCAAGAAATATTTCCGAATAAACAAATCCGGTTCATTCACTCCGCCTAATGCCCGGATATACGTGGTTCCTGAAAACCGGGGATTGATCTCAAATGGATAAACCACACCATCAACATACCGACACTGAATATTAATTGGACCTGTTGAACCCAATTTTTCTGCAATTTCAATACACTGTTGGTTGAGATTCTCATCGTTTACGATTTCCCCTTGTGATATTCCAGAGGAAATTGCTAATACCTTATCTTTGTTTCTCAACGATCTTACTTTAATTCGGTTCGATAAGCCACTCATAATGAATCGCTTAATACCTATGACAGAAATGATTTCTTGATCCTGCCCGGACAAAACGCCGACAGTATACTCATTCTCGTACGAGCCAACGTATTCCTGAACAAGTGGTTTCCCCCCATATTTAAAAATGTAGTTAGAGAAAAATTTTAATTCATCTGCATCCTGTGCAATAAAAGTATTATTTGATCCTCCCCCACCAAGATATGGTTTTATCACGGAGGGGAAGAAATTTATCGAATTGACAACATCTTCCGTTTCAATTGAAATCGTTTTCGGAATTGTTATTCCACACTTTTCCAAATATCGAAAGGTTTCTTTTTTGTTTAAACACAATTTTATTATCCGCGCATCATTTATGGGTAAGAAAATTCCCTGTTCTTGTAATATATCACGGTTTTCAGATATTGCTTTAAGATCTGGTTCAGACCCATGAAAAAGAATATCAATTTTTTCATTTTTACAAATCAAGAGTATTTTTTCGATATATAATGGATCAGATGCAGGAGGGAGTGTGTATGTTGTATCAGATTTACAAAAACCTAAATTATATTTTGACATATCACATCCACAAATATAATATGGTATTTCGGAGTGCCGAAGTGCTTTGAGGATTTCTAATCCATGACTCCCCCCCCCTACTCCGGCAATTAAAACTCGGATTGGCTTGGTTCTCATATAAATTCTCCAATGTATCTCTGATCCTGATTTGTTTTTATTATTAGCGTATGTCTATCAAATATCCGTTTATGCATCTCATCACGCCGTTACATTTTATCCCATGTCTTCTAAGGTATATTGTCTAACATATTAGAGTTAAATACTATTTTCTGATATAATGTTAAATATCTTGTACTTATTCATTTTATAAGTCCTAATATAAGTTATTCACAAGCCACAAATATCTGTTGCATTATAATCTTCCCCACGCACCTATAAACATAATATATTTCCAAAGCATTGTTATTTTCTATTTGGACGAATTATTCTTCCAAGTTTGCTTCCAATGACACCTTTTGCATCAATGATATTTATCATAATCTAAACATCTAATCAAAGGAGTGTTTTTTTATGGTTCTTCTCCAGATTTAGGATGAGGTAAAATTTAGAAGAAGAGTCTTTTGAACTCCGTTTGTGAAATTCATTTGCCCATGAAACGCAAACGGAGTAAATACGAAATCGTATTCAAGAACCTGTTTTTCTTTTCTGGATATAAAATCACCGACATTCAGGACACAGAAAATCAAATGTACATACTTCTGAAAAAAGTGGGAGACTCAAAGTGTCCGCAGTGTGGATCAGTCAACAGCCACATTGAAGAAAGTTATACTCGAATAGTTCGGGATCTGGATCTCCGCAACAAACAAAGTCACGTCGTGTTTGAAGAGAATAAAATTCGTTGTTCCTGCGGTTATCGGGGAATAGAGTATCTTGACTTTGTACGTCCATATTCTCGATGTACAAAAGAACTTGAAGACGCTGTTGGACTCTGTACTTCCCGAATGCCACTAACTGATGCAGCTGCCATATGGTGCCTCGATTGGAAGACTGTGAAAGACATCGATAAGAGATCAATCCAGGATAAAATGATTGATTTGAAGACATTGAATCCGACAATGATCGGCATCGATGAGATTGCATACCTGAAAGGTCATCACTATCTGACAATTGTCCGGGATATCACTGCAAGAAGAGTCATTTGGATCGGGTTAAAACGAAAAACTGCCACGCTCGATGAATTCTTTACCGAACTCGGCCCGGAAAAGTCCAGGAACATCACGGTCTGCTGCATGGATATGTGGGATCCCTATATCGCAAGCATCAAAAAGAATACGACGGCTGACATCGTGTTTGACAAATTTCATATCATCAAAAAAGTGAATGAAGCGGTTGACAAAGTCCGAAAAAAAGTCTTTGCACAATCCGACAAGTCCACGAGAAAAGAGATGAAACATAAACGGTTCCTCATTCTTCACCGAAGAAAAAACCTTACTGAAGAAGAGGATATCGAAAGTCTGGATCAGATTCTGGAATCGAATAAACCGTTGTATACTGCGTATGTTCTGAAAGAGGAAATTGCTGACATCTTCGACGATGTGAATGCTGACAGCGAAACGATAAGATTGGAACAATGGTTTAGAAACGTTAGAGATTCAGGTATCGGGGAATTTGAACCTGTCGTTTCAATGATACAACGTTACATCTACGGGGTTCTCAATTATTTCAAACACAAACTTACGAATGCCGGGTCAGAAGGATTCAATAACAAAATTAACGTCATAAAACGCGCTGCTTTTGGTTTTCGGGACATCGAGTATTTCAAACTGAAAATATTCCAACGGTGCGGTGGCAATTAAGGTTACATTTGTTGATGAACCCCTAAGTCAATATCTCTCGGAGATCTCGTCCCCGCCGCTAGGGCAACCCCAATTAGGATTCCATACGCGCAAAAGGTCTGTCGACTTTTGCGCTACTCACTTACCGGTAATGCTCTTCGATCAAACCGCGGATGTCAGGATCTTGATGAGAATGATCCCTCTAACAGGAGGGATTTTTATTGGATCCACAAATCCTAAATTGGGAGAAGAGCCTTTTTTATTTTAATATTCCGAGATGTGCACAGGAAATTTGATTATCCTATGAAAAAAATCTGGATGCAAACACATAATCCTTAAGAAATTTTTTTGCGGGGATAACGGGATTTGGGGTTTTACTCGATAGATTAATTGTGTAATTATTTGTAATCATACATACTAATATGATGCAATTATCAGTGATGGTTCTTACAATGGAAGTACAGCTAAAAAAAATTAAAAATCAAGCACTTACACAACGGTTTAATTAATGTTGATATCGATAGACACTAACAAAAATCGAATTTGCTCAGCAATAGAGGGCAACCATGAATGACCAAAAAATAACATTCTATTTTGGGAAAAACTGGGAGGATTTCTCAAAAACAATAACGGATGAACAGGTAAAAAGTGCAATTCAGGATATTGAGGAGTGGATTGGCAAGGAGAACATACTCAATAAATGTGTATTAGACATTGGTTGCGGATCGGGGATTCACTCGCTCGCATATTATCTGCTTGGGGCAAAAACCATCGATTCCTTTGATTATGATTCATTTAGTGTCAAAACAACCCAATCCATCTGGGAAAAAAATAATAAACCGGAAAACTGGAAAATGTTTCAGGCTTCAATTCTGGATACGGAATTTTTACAAAAACTAGGCATGTATGACATTGTCTATTCCTGGGGTGTTTTACACCATACCGGAGAAATGTGGAAGGCTATAGAAAATGCTGCAAATCTCGTTAAACCAGGAGGATACTTCTGGATTTCCATCTATGCAAAAGGTCCAAACTATACAAAGCATCTGAACCTAAAAAGAAAATATAACGCAGCCACGTTAGTGGGGAAGCGATGGATGGAATATGTTTTCATCCTTAAAGTGATGGGATGGCGCGTCATTCATTTGCAAAATCCGTTAACATGGAATGCGAAAAAGACCCGGGGTATGGATACGTATCATGATATTGTGGACTGGCTGGGTGGCCTTCCCCACGAGGTTGCAAGTGAGGATGAGATAGTACAATTCTGCAGGACCCGGGGCATGATATTGGAACGGATTAAAGTAATTGGTGAAGGGGGATGCAATACCTATGTGTTCAAGCGGAGTTCCGCCTGAACGTAATTCAGGCATGTGATCTTTTTCACGGCATTGGAAGAAAAACGAAAAATTTCAGACATTGATCAATAATTAATCCATGAAATCTTTTTTATAAACGTGGGAAATTTTCCGATCTCGCGATTATAACTTAAGGTTCGGCATATGGGCAAGAGAATCAGACTCTATATACATTCTGTCCCATATTTCACAGGTCAGCAAGTTCCAGATTACCCCATAATGCAAATTTAATTTCGGATTAGGGACTTCATTCAATATTTTTTCGACATATTCCTTATTTATATATCCATTTTTTACAAGATTCCCATCAGGCAATATCTGCTGGGCAAGTTCCCGTCCCTCTTTTAAATATACTTCATAAACCCCACTGGCAAATCCTTGCTTTTTCTTCTGAATCACCTGTTTGGGCAGGATATCCTTCATGGCTTTTTTCAGGATATATTTACCATTAGGATCACGGGTTTTTAATTCGGTAGGAACACTGAATGCAAAATCCACTAGCGTAGTATCGAGAAACGGGACACGACTCTCAATGGAATTGGCCATCGTCATCCTGTCATCGACAAGCAGGAAATCATCAGTCATTTTAATACTGAAATCCGCAAGTAAGAGTTGATCAAGGAACGTATGGTGTGTTTTGAAGAATTGGCTGTAGATATCCCGGATAGATACAAGATCCTCCTTGAGCATATTTTCACCATAAATCTTTTCAAGATATTCCCGGTCAAAAACCTTATCCTGTGTCTGCGTGATCAGATACAGATCTGTCCGATCATCAAGTGCCCGGATCATCTCAAGATAATCCAGGTGTTCATCGTCGGTAATGTTTCCATATCGGGTCTGGAAACTGATAAGGATATCTGCAATTTTTGAAATCTTTCTTTTAGTATCAGAGATCGTCTTTTTACGTATACCCTCGATTCCTTTAATAAAATTATACTTGAAAATGTACCCGCCAAAGAGTTCATCGGATCCCAATCCCCCAAGAGCGGTCTTTACATTTTTTCCGACCATTTCAGAGATATAATAGGGATACAAATTCCTCTTTGGTTCATCGGCATACCAGATCATTTTCGGATAGTCTTTGAGAAGATGGGCGTCAACGACTAACTCTTGATGATCTGTGCTAAAGTAATCTGCAACGAACCGTGCATCATTTATCTCATCATTGGAATTGCCAAATCCCATACAGAAGGTTTTCAACGGTTCATCTGTTTTTTGGCTTGCCAGAGCCACAAGAGCACTGCTATCAATCCCACCGGATAACATCAATCCAACCGGGACATCACTGATCAGATGACGCTCAACGGCAGCATCAAGTAATTTTCGCAGCATCTTGACATAATAGGATTCGGGATGGGCTGTATGATTAAGAGCGGGTTCCCAGAATTTTTTAATCTGGATTGTATGGCCTTTCACGACCATCGTATGACCGGGAAGGAGTCTCCGTATGCCTTTGAACATCGTCCGTTCCCCGGGAATATATCTGAGATTAATAATGTAATGGAGAGACTGGGGATCCATCTCACGGTTTACGCGTTTATACTGGAGGATAGCTTTTATCTCAGAAGCAAACAGAACCGTCCCATCTCCAAGCATAGTATAATGAAGCGGTTTTATGCCGCACCGGTCCCTTGCAAGAAAGATCTCATCTTTGTTTGAATCGTAAATTGCGAAGGCAAACATCCCATTAAACATCTGCACGCAATCATGACCGTATTCCTCATACGCATGAACAATTACTTCAGTATCAGATGATGTCGAAAAATGATGCCCGCGTTTCTCCAGCCCGGTTTTCAATTCCTGATAATTGTAAATTTCTCCATTATAGACAACAACTACGGAACCATCTTCATTGTAGATTGGTTGGTCCCCGGTTTTCAGATCGATAATACTCAGACGCCGGTGGCCGAGGGTGATATTGCGATTTGAATAATACCCCTGACCATCGGGACCACGATGTGTTATGACATCGCACATTTTTTTTGCAAGGATTTGGTCCTCAAAATTAAACCCGACAATCCCGCACATTTTTTAACACTTCAAAACTATTATGACGTATATAAGAATAACAATGTTTTCAATCTTATAGGAGAGGAGGTTTGAGATTATCCCATTTTCCTTTTTTGCCAAGTATGATAATCAGTATAAACAATATCGAAAACCAAGTGCACCTATACTATCAGAAACAATACGCGATCAATGAAAAACGGTAAAACCCAAATTGAAGACTTCATGGATGAACCTTCTTCTGTAAAAATGCCATAAGTTCCTGATTCAGGTATTCATCTCGGAGAGCAAACTCAACTATTGTTTCAATATACCCCATCTTATCCCCGGTATCATAGCGTTTACCTTTGAACGAATATGCATACACAGGCTGTTCTTTTAACAGAAGACGAATCGCATCAGTGAGTTGGATTTCATCTCCAACACCCCGCCCGGTTTTTTTCAGGCAATCAAAAATTTCAGGGACAAAAATGTACCTGCCAACAGCCCCCATATCCGATGGTGCATTTTCCAGAGAAGGTTTTTCAACAATATCTTCAATCCTGATAAGATCCTTTTTAATTGCATTTCCCTTAATGATTCCATAGTGGCAGACTTTTTCACGGGGCACATGTTCAATCGAGATTACCGAAGATTTGAACCGGGAATATACCGACATTAACTGCGCTGTACAGGGTTTTGAATTGGAGATAATATCGTCCCCGAGCAAGACAGCAAACGGCTCATTGCCGATATGGTTTTCAGCCATGAGAATTGCATCGCCAAGTCCGTTTGGCTCTTTCTGTCGGACATAATGAATCGTAGGGAAATCGGAAATATCTTTGAGTCTTTTCAAGGTACTATCTTTATGTTGATTTTTTAATCGCATCTCAAGTTCAGGCGCCGCATCAAAGTAATCTTCAATTGCACGTTTGCCCCGGCCGGTAATAATGATAATATCATCGATGCCGGATGCAACCGCTTCTTCCACCACATAATGAATAACGGGCTTATCGATGATGGGAAGCATCTCTTTTGGCATCGATTTTGTAACCGGTAAGAACCGGGTGCCAAGTCCCGCCGCAGGGATAACTGCTTTGTGAATGCTCTGCTTTTTTACCATTTCCAATCACCGGATACTAACTATTGTATCACTGTCGACTACCAGCATATCCCCTCAACCCCATTACAGGTAAGTATCCGCCGTCCCTCAATAATTACCCTGTGCGCCATCAGATCAAACTCCTTGTCCAACCGGGAAAATTCCGGCCACTCCGTCATCACCAGGCATCCATCCGAACCAACGAGCGCATCCGTTGCACAGGAGCAATACTCAATTTCAGGAAATATCTGTTGCATATTGGGCACTGCCATCGGATCATACGCTGAAACACGAGCTCCCTTTTGTAATAAATCACGAATCACCGGAATCGCACACGAATCACGGATGTCATCTGTATTATCCTTGAAGGCAAGTCCGAGGATTGTAATCCGTTTGCCGGATAAATTGCCAAGTTTTTCCTCAAGAAGGGAAACCATCCGGTGAGGTTGTTGTTCGTTTACTGTAAGAACTGATTGTAACAATACGGGATTTTCACCAACTTCTTTTGCCAGGAATACCAGAGCAGAAATATCCTTGGGAAAACAGCTGCCACCAAATCCCGCACCGGCATTCAGAAATAAAGGGCCGATGCGGGGATCATATCCAACACCTTTCATGACTTCATATACATCGATACCAAGATATTTGCAGATATTGCCAATCTCATTGGAGAATGAGATCTTTGTTGCAAGGAATGCATTTGATGTATACTTGATCATCTCCGCAGCGGAAAGACCGGTGTGTATCACCGGTGCAGAAATACCCTGATATACTAAAGCGACCTGTTTTCCAGCACGGAGATCATTGCTGCCGATGACAATTCGATCCGGGTGCATGAAATCCTCTACAGCTCTTCCTTCACGGAGAAACTCGGGATTCATCGCAAATCCAATTTCATTCTCTGTTTTTCCGGAAGTTTTTAAAACCGCAGGCCGCACAATTTTTTCCGTTGTGCCGGGAGGAACGGTACTCTTCACGACAACGCAGCAATACGAAGAATGGTTTTTCAAGGCAGTGCCGACAGAAGAACTAGCGGATTCAATGTAAGACAGGTTCGAACTGCCATCAGGTTTTGGCGGAGTTCCGACACAGATGA
>Ga0302252_1000361_pt1 | contig 43040 bp, 36 predicted proteins | sample AAG_RA_Leu_MG_FD_193511 | JGI IMG/M metagenome (GOLD analysis project Ga0302252, IMG submission 193511) | Enriched activated sludge microbial communities from anaerobic digester in WTTP, New Holstein, Wisconsin, United States - AAG_RA_Leu | ecosystem: Engineered > Bioreactor > Anaerobic >... | reverse complement strand
GTCGTCGTTCTTACCGTGGTTAGCAGCCGCGCCGGTGAAGGCGATGGTCAGCTGGGTGTCGCTGTCCCGAGTGACAACAGCCACCAGGCCGGCGGGCAGGTTGTTGACTACTACCCCACTGCTCAGGTCGGCGGCGAAGATGCCGTTGGCCAGGGTGACGACCTGGGTGTCGGTGATGCTGCCGTCATTGGCGGCGGCTTCATATAGCACCGGGTTGGTTACGGTGAGCACCGGTGGCGGGTTGTCGAAGGCGATCCCGAACTGCTCGGAGATAATATCGGTCATCGCCCCATTGATTTTATTCATTGCCACAACTAGATAGAGATTGCCGAGGCTGTCGGCTTGCGAATGGCTCAGCGCCGCGCCGGTGAAGGCAATAGTTAGCTGAGTGTCGCTGTTTCTGGTTACGGTAAATCCAAGACCAGCGGGGAGGTTGAAGACAGACACGCCGCCGCTCAGATCAGCGGCAAAGGTGCCGGAGCCCAGCACCGCACTGATGGTATCGGTGATGCTGCCGTTGTTGGCGGCGGCCTCATACACCAACTCGCGATCCAGCACCAACGTCGGAGTAGGCTGAATCCAAACTGGAACCGGCAGCGAATCCAGAGTGCCCGCTTCGGTCACCGCCGAGCCGCGGATGATAACATCCACTTGCGTGGATAATTCCAGGGACGGGTAGGCATTACCGAAGACAGTAATGAGAATGCTGTCGGCGTCAGTTTTTTCGATCGTGGTGTTCAGACCGGAGGGCAGATTGAGCAGGGCCACATCGGCCCCGGTAATATCATCCTTGAGTGTGCCCTGGATAACATCAATGCTCCAGCTGTTGTTACCGGGATTGGGGGTAATGTTGCCGAGAGCCATGGTTACCAGGCTGTCGGTCGCGACTGCGGCGACCTGGGGAGGATGGGGGTAGACCGTGATAACAATATTTTCGACAATCAGGCCGGACTGCCAGAGCAGGTCCGGATCGGAGACCGCCACATACGGGGCGTCTCCCGGAATATCGGAGTAGACGGAAAACACCACTGGCTGGTTGATCCCGTTTTCATCGGAATCCACCGTCATGGTGCCGAATGCGGCATCGACCACTTCTATGCGGCCAGCTTCGATGCCATTGACGTACGCCCTCAGCTCTCCGGCAGTGAAGGCGGAACCGTCCTCCCACTGGACGGTTCCGCTATAAAATGCCGGAATGAGAGGGGGCTGATCGGCCAGAGCCGAAATCGCCATGCCGGCAAGAAGCAGCACGCATACTGCCAGCACTATCGCTATTCCTCTGGCTGCTGATTTATTAGCCATTCCAGCGCCTCCTCGTCAAGTTTGTTCCTTCTGACTAGAGCTGGTTCAGCAAGTTAAAGACCAATGCCGCCATCTCCCCGCGGGAAACGCTGTTGTCGCCGCGGAAAGTATTGTCAGGGTAGCCTTTGACCAGCCCGGAAGCCACCGCCGACTGAATGCCGGGGCGGGCCCAGCTGGGGATGCTCTCCAGATCGGCAAATTTCAGCTCAGCTCCGGCCACTGCTCCTTTTTGTTTCTCCAGAACGCGGCTGGCAATCACTGCCAGCTGGGTCCTGCTCACGGTCGCCGACGGCTGCAGGGCCAGCATTCCATCGCTTTGGGGAATGCCATTCATCAGCCCGGCTGAAACTGCGGCCGCCAGTCCCGGTCGGCTCCACAGCGGCAGCTCGTTGATATCGGCAAAGGAATCGAGAATTGTCTCCGCTTCCGCTTTCAGCCCCAATGCCCGAACCAGGATGGTGGCGCACTCAGCGCGATTGACCCGGTTATCCGGCTTGAAGGTCTGATCCTGATAGCCGGAGATTATTCCCTTGTTGACCAGCGTGTTGACATAATCTCGAGCCCAGTGGTTGGCCATATCGGTGAAATTATATTCCGGCCGGCTTTCCTCCTTTCGAATCACATAACTGAAGCTTACCACCTCACTGGCCTGCTCCCCTTTCAGGGCATAGGCCTTGATCATCGTGTTCCTGCTCAGCGCAATCCCCGATTGATATTGAGCCCGGGTCGGGCTGCTGACCGGATCGGAGCCATCCTGGGTATAGTAGATGGCTGCCTCTGGATCGTCAGCTGCAAGCGTCACTGTTACTGAACCGTAATACTCGCCGGCAACCGGCTGTGCAGCGGGAGCTGCGATCGAACCACTGGTTGGAGGCGGGGTCGTCGTTCCGCCCAGTTGCACAGTGTAGGCAAACGTTCTTATTTCACTCACCGCGCCTCCGCTGGTCACTACGGCTTTGACGGTCGTGTCCTGCTCCACCGCAAAAGGTGCGCTGTACTGTTTCCGATTTGTTCCGGTCGACGGGTCAGAACCGTCCACGGTGTAGTAGATGATCGCGTTGGGTGTGGGGGTTGTCAGGGTAATAGCGAGTTTCTCCCGGTAAATTCCCGGAACCGGCAGCGCATTGGGGGGCTGAACTCCGGGCAGATTGGAAGGCAGAGAACCGGATTTTTGAACTTTGAGAATAACACTGGGATAGTCGTCAACACCGCTGATAGCCCCGCTTTGCCAGGCAACAGCAGCCGGTTCGGTCGCCGCCGTCATGTCTACGCCATCGACAGTGACCCGAAAGGTGATAGGCAGGTTATTTGAAGCGTCGTCGCCATTGACTACCAAGAATTGATATTGTCCGTCCTTAAAGTCAATTTGACCGCGAAGTTCACCGTTGATAAAGGCCTTGACCGTTCCGGCCACAATCGGGGTCCCCTCAGCACTCTTGACTTCTCCAGAGATAAACGAAGGAAGCACCGGCGGCGCCTCCGCCCCCAGGGCGATGCCGCAGCAACCGGTAAGCAGTACGAGTAAAACGATTCCAGTCAGCAGTTTACGGATGCTCATGCGCGATTCTCCTCATTCGTCACTTCAAGGCAATAATTGCCTTTGTGGTGGTTAGGGCGGGCCGGTTTGGCCCTTTTAGGACCAAACACAACCCGCCCTTTTCCGTTCACTACATTACATTGTCAGGTACTAGTTCAGCAGGTCAATTTACGGATCAACGATTTCGAGGCCCACGCCGGCCGCCAGGTCGGTGGTCAGGCAGGTGTCGTTGATGTAGATCCAGTAATTGTCGCCGTTGAACACAGGAGCTTCGGGATCCATCCACCAAGCGCCAGCGGTGCCTTGCGATACTGCCAAGGTCGACCAACTAGCCAGGTTGCCATAGGCGCCGCCCGGGTTGTAGACCAGTTTGCAGCAGCTGCAGATCGAGCCGAGAGCACGATAGATGAAGTCAGCTTCAACGGTGCAACCATAGTCCATGCAGTCGAGGCCGCCGCAGGGGCCCGTTTGCATGCGATAGGAATTCGGGATAAGGTTTTCCATGTTGATGTCTTCCTGGGCCCACCAGCCAGGCAGTTCGTCGCAGCAGTTGCTGTAGGCAGCGCTGACAGCCATGCCGACCGAGTTCCAGCCCGGGTTAAGGGTACGGACCGGCGGCAGGGAATCACTCATATCACTGGCACGGGCGAAGATGTACTTAGCCAGCCAGTAGTTTTGACGGCCACTGTTGCCTTGAACCGGGCAAAGCGGTTGGGTAGTCTTGACCCAGTAGCACTTGAGCGGTTCAACAATGTCGGAGCCAGAGCGCGGGATCCAGCCTTGGGTCTCGTCGTACTCGACGATAACTTTCCAGCTGCCGGGCTCGAGCAGGTCGGCAAAGGTGCCGTACTTGGTGCAGTCAGCCGGGTTGGCCAGGTACTTGGGAGTGGAGATGGTCTGCCATGTCTCCGAATCCATGAACCGGGTCAATTCAACCGGGCTAGCAAATGTCAGTATCTGATTATTAGTGGTTACGATGCTGCCATCCGGACGTTTAAGGGTGACAACGATCTCTACGGTCTTGCCAGCGGCAGACTTGAGGCAGTCCTTGTCATCCCAGTTGGGATAGATCCAGATGTAGGTTTTCTTGTTGCAGTAGGGATGGACGAAGGTATCCCAATCGAGTTTGCAGGTATCGCAGCCCATCGGGAAGGTCAGCGCGCCAGTGGCAATGTCCTTATCAGCATAGCCGCGGAAAGCGCCCTTCTGATTGAAGCAAATCTGCTCACCATCAGGCTTGAGGGCGGTGTCCCAGGTCAGGTAGTCGACCTTGCCAAGGCACTTCGCCGCGCAGTCGGTGAGACATCCGTCTACGCCAAGTTCTTTAAACTGGACATAGGCAGTCAGATCTTCACCGACACTAACCGGAAGGCCATTTTGATCCTGGAGCCAGATTGCAGTCAGGATCGGCCAGCCAGCGACCGGCTGTTGGGTGCAATCGTCTTCAACCTTGGGCAGAGCTTCGAGCACCGCAGTTTCGAGGTTGAGTACTGGAATATTGCAACATTGGGTGACGTTCAGATGTTCGTTAATGATGAAGCGTCCTTCGATACTGACAGTGGCAGGAACTGACGGAGATAGCGGTTTTGCGTCGGGATAGAAGTAGACGTCAATGCATTTCTGTCCAGGCATGATCCAAGCTTTGTCAATGACAGTGGCCGGGAAGCCAGGGGCATCCATGCCGTTCTTGTACACGCCGCCGACCTTGGTGCAATCGCCGTTCTGCCAGCTCCAGAGCTTGAGCTCGACAGCGCTGGTAGCTACGGTTTCACGGCCAAACTTGTCAACCAGACAGAAGGTCACTTTGTTAGGTTTCTTGTAATTGAACTTCTGATCTGTAGGGCATTTTACTTTCACAGTGTAAGGAGTGCCGGGGCAGGAGGTTACAGTCACGGAGTTTGACTTGAGATAGGCATGGGGGAAGCAGGCCGGCTCAAGCTGGCTACGCTTCACATGCAATCCTTTGCCATCTTCGATTCCCTCTGCCGGAACCAGGGCCGGGTCTACCCAATACTCTTTTTCAATACCTTTGTCAATCTGGTCGCCATCGAATCCGTCGGGGCAATTCGCCACGAGATTCGGCAAGCCATTGGAATCAATGGTTTCGGGAACACGAGCAGTGATCACGAAATCATAGATTTTCTGGCCATCCCAATCATAGCCGCAGGCCGGAACCAGGATCTGGCCGCTGAAGAAGCCGTTGGCATCAGTATGGACGATCACCGGTTTGATCGGCTCGAGTTCGGTGCAGGGATCAACAGTGTCCATCCACATTTTGGAGGGATCGCAGCAATCCGGAATGTACTTGCTGTTGTCGTGGGGACCATAGACTTGGCGGCCCTTCTTGTCCTTGATCTCGATGATCACCGGCCAGGTCGCTTTGTCCCAGGGCACGGTGCAGGTGGCCCAGACTTGTCCCTGGACAGTAGCGTTGGTGCCACCGATCACGCAGTTGGCAGGACCGGTGAGTTCAACTTTGCCAACGGTCTGCACGACTTTGAGGTCGTAGCAGAGGGTTCCCCAGCACTTGTGGCTGAGGGTAACGTTGTAGGATTTACCGGTCATGTTGGGAACATGTGTGGTCTTGATTTTGAGCCCTTCAATGCAGAAGCCCATTACCCAACCGCTAGCGCAGGTGATGTTCTGGCGCTGCACGGTGAAGCAGATTTTACGGTTGGCTTGGTCTACCCGGGGGATGGTCTGCAGGTAGTATTCCTGCGGAGTCGTTCCACACATCACCCATACTTTGATATAGACGGGTACGCCGATTGCCGAGGTGAGGTCGAACTGGTCGGCGGCATCGCCTTCAAGCACTTGCTCGAACTCAAGGCAGATGTCGTTGCCGGTGAACTGCTCGATGCTGCACCCGGCTATCATTTGGGATGAACAAATGGTCAACGGGTAGGTATGGCTGGCTTTGACTACATTAGTCGGTCCGAGAAGTACTGGGTTTTCCCCAGCAATCAGGCAGTTGGATCCTAATGAAGGACCGTCCGCTGCGACCGCTACGCCAGCCATGGCAAAGATGCAAATCACTGCTACCGCTATCAGCAGCATCAGTTTTTGTTTTGCCATGCTAAATCCCCTCCTTAAAATTTACTCTCTGCTAAAACTGTATACGACGTTACGAGGACAACAGGTCTGCTCACCGTTTCTCTTCATCACCTCCTTTGGTCGGGAACCGAGTTCATGCAAACTCCGGACCCTCCTCCTCCCAGGATTACAGCCAGAAACCAAAAAAGCTCCTCACGATGGCCTCTAAGGGCTTGCGTTGACAGAAGGAGTGACTTTCTCGTGGATCATACGTATTCAATTCCCTGAATGCCCGCGGTAATGATGCGAATCAGCCGCTTGCACTTGGGGCACTTTATTTCAATAATATCATCCCGGACGATGCAAATCAAGCGATGACACAAACATCGTTGTTCACCAGCCAGCTGCCGATCCGGGGCTCTCTCCGGCCCGCCGTCCGGTGCAATGATTTGACCGGGCGAGCCTGCTGCTCCATTGACCACTTTGTCATGACCTCTTTCTCTGGTTGTTATCAAATCTCCTCTCCGGGGTTCAGGACCTCTGCGCATGATTTTATGTTTCTTACTCCATAATTTAGCATTTGCGGGGGAGGATTCCCATCATTCCCGGGAATGAACTATATCATCCGAGGGGATGATTTTAGTTGGATAAGCAACTTTTTTCTTCAGCCCGGATTTGGCCAGATCGAACTGCAAGGCGGCAGCGCTCCGGCTGTGGGCCAAGAGGTCGGCGGCGCCATCGCCGTCGAGGTCGGCGGCCTGTACCGGCGCTCCCGCCAGCCAGGGACCGGCCGGGGAATCAAGCAGCCGCAGCCCCGAGCCCTCGGCCAGAAGGACTGCCGCGCAGCCGGAAACCGGCGATCGAAGCAGAACATCCCCCCGGCCGTCAGAATTGAAGTCAGCCCCCAGCAGTTCCCCATCTGCTATGATACCGGCCAGGGCGAACTGCCCGCCGGGGAGCAGCCGCCCGTCGCTGGTATAGGCATAGCTGAGCAGGTTGCGGTCCGGATTATAGCCGATCAGATCCTGAATCTGGTCGCCGTTGAGATCGGCCAAGCAAAACCGGCTGGCTCCAGGCAGCGGATCCGGAATTGCGGCGGGATTGGGAACAAAGGACTGGGCCCCGTCGCTCCGGGCCAACCGCCAGCCGCCAGCCGGGTCCCGAACCAGCAGGTCGGCCTGGCGGTCGCCGTCGAGATCCCCAGCCAACACCGTCCAGCCGCCGCCTCCGGCCCAGCCCGAAAGCCAGTTCTGCCAGGGCCCGAAATCCCGCCCCCGGCTGAGGGCCACCTGCCAGCTGCCGGTCCGGGGGTCATATCCGATCAGGTCCTGCCGGCCGTCACCGTCACAGTCGCCGTTTAGCAGGGCAGTACCGGCGGGCAGCGGCAGCAGCGAGAGCGGGTTGCCGTCAAGCGCCGCCTGCTCCCGAGTCGTCCCCAGGCTGATCCGGCCGAGCACCAGGCTTTCCCCAATGCGGTAGACAAGTTCACTCCGTCCGTCGCCGTCGAAGTCGGCCGGGAGCGGTTCTGCGGCCGCGGCCGGCAGGGCCAGCCGGGATCCGGGGACAAATGGAACTACTTCCCCCAGAGAAACGAAGCGGTAACCCCACTTCCCCATACCGTGGATCAGCCGCTGGAGATGGGATTCGGAACCGGCGCGGTAGCGGTAGAGGGGCAGGCCGTCTTGCAGCACCGGGCTCGAACCGTCCATGCTCAGTACCGGTTCAAGAAAGGGAAACTCGAGAAAGGGGTGGTAGAAGAGGCTGGCCAGCCCGGAAAAGAAAACCAGCCGGCGGAGCAGGCTCTCCACGCTGTTGGCGCTACCGGCGCCGCCTTCGATGTAATAGAGGGGAGTCGGCACCTGCACCGCCCCGATGCCGGCGGCGTAGGGGGTGTTGGAATTGTCGATATACGCCGGTTCGAGGTCCCGTTTTTCCAGGCACTCATACTGGAGGCCGTGGAAAGAGCGGAACACCGCCCGCTGCTCGGCGGTCGCTTCGTTGTGCGGGGTTTCCCAGAAATCGGCCTGGAGGCCGGCGGTTTGGAAAGCGGCGAAACCCAAGGCGGCCCGGGAGCGGGCGTATTCGGCCGATTGGGAGGCGGGCTCCCCGGGAACCTGAAATTCGTTGCCGATGCCCGACTGCTGCTGCTCGTCGGCCCGGCGGAGATCGCCGTACTGATGGGTATAGCCGTGCACGCCCAGGGTTCCGCCGTGGTCCTGCATATAATGAAGCAGTTGAATGAAAGCCTGGGTCGACTCCGTCGGCTGGGGGTCGTCGATGCCCGCCTCCTGCCAGCTGCCGCTTTGGTCCATAGTCCGAAAGCGGGGAATTACCGCCACTTGGTAAGGGATCCCCTGTTCAGCCATATATTCGAGCACCGCCCGGAGTTTGCCCAAATCCTCGAGGGTGGCGTAGCGGCCGCCGGGGCCGACGTCCTCGAATCGGATCAAGGCCAGCCGTCCCCGACTATCACTCCCGCTCCGGGCAGGCAAGGGGGAGGCGACAGCAGGTAAAGCAGCGCTGACTGCCGCCGGCAGCGCCAGGACCTCGGCCGCGGTTTCCCGCGGCGCGGACGGCGATCCGTTCGGAGATCGGTCGCCGCCGACACTGTCTGCAAATTCGAGCTGAGCCAGGCAAGTCACCATAATGATTAGGGCCAATCCGCAGATAATAAGCAAGGAACGTTTTTTCATCTTCAGTTTAAATCGACCTCACCTTGTTGGTCATCGCCGGCGGCTGTTTCGCCAGGCGTTCAGTTGTTCGAGCTTCCAGGTGTTGACCACCCGGTCGGCGGCTACTCCGCTCCGGCGGGCGGTCAGCACTCCATAGCGTATATCGGCCAGGGACTGCCGGTCATGGGCGTCGGTGTTGATCGCCACCAGTCCTCCCCGCGCACAGAAAGCCCGGAGCGGTTCTTCCCCCAGATCCAGCCGTTCGGGGCAGGCATTAACTTCCAGCGCCTTGTTGCCGGCCAGGGCGGCGGCGAAAACCGCCTCCAAGTCGACCGCGTAAGGTTCGCGGCGGAGCAGCAGCCGGCCGGTGGGATGGGCCAGGATGTCCACCGCCGGATGGCGGAGGGCGGCGACAATTCTGGCGGTCATTCGATCCCGCTCCTGCTGAAAGCCGGAATGGACCGCCGCCACCACCAGGTCGGCCACCGCCAGCAGGTCGTCATCCAAGTCCAGCGAGCCATCGGCTCGGATGTCTACTTCAATACCACGTAAAATCCGAAATTCCTGCTGATTTCGATTTAATTCGTCAATTTCCCGCCATTGCCGGAGCAATCGCTCCCGGTCCAGCCCCCGGCTGATGGCCAGCGCCCGGGAATGGTCGGTAACCGCCAGATAGGCGTAGCCCCGCTCCCGGGCCGCCGCCGCCATCTCCGCCAGCGGCTCCAGTCCGTCGCTCCAGTCGCTATGGACATGGAGATCGCCCCGAATTTGCTCCAGCGCGATCAGCCCGGCCGGCGGCTCCGTCAGCAGCCGGCCCCGGTCTTCCCGGAGTTCAGGCGGAATGTATTCCAGTCCCAGCAGCCGATAGGCTCGGGCTTCATAGTCGTCGATGGTTTCTCCCCCAGCGGCCGGCGGCGGCCAAGGCAGGCCTCGCTCCCGGGCCCGCTCAGCCAGCTGCTGCTGGTGGGCCTTGGAACCGGTGGCAGTAAACACCGCCGGCAGATACTGCTCGGCGGAGAGGATGACGACTTCCAGGGGGACGCCCTCCACCGTCGCCCGGATCGCTCCGCTCGGATCATAGACCGCCGTCTCGACCAGCGGCAGCCGCTGGAGATGCGCCAGCAGCTCCAACTCTCGGCCGGGCGCAAGCTCGACCATCAGGTCGATATCTCCGACCAGGTTTTTGCCCCGGCGGACGCTGCCGGCCAGGGCAATCCGGACCACCGCCGGCAGCTGCTGCAACCAGCGGCTGATCTCTTCGGCCAGCGGCAGCGCCTCACCCAGCAGCCAGGCCCGCTCCCGGGCCCGGCGCAGTTCCAACCCGCGCTGAAGCCGGGCAATCGTTTTGGGACCGAGACCGGGCATGATCAGCGGCGGCCGGCCGGCCAAGGCCGCCTCCAAGGCGGCCACGCTGGTTATGCCCAGCTGTTCCGAGAGCAAACGGACGGTCTTGGGGCCAAGACCGGGAAGAGCCAGCAGTTCGACCACGCCCGGTGCCAGCCGGGAGAGCTGGCGCTGATAGGCGGGGAAAGTGCCGGTGGCGAGAATCGCGGTAATCTTATCCGCCAGTTTTTCCCCAATCCCGGGAATTCGGGTCAGATCCCCGGCCGCTGCCCGGAGGGCGATGTCGTCCTCGAGGTTGGCTACCGCCCGGGCAGCCCGACGGTAGGAAGCCGCCCGGAAGCTCTCCTCCCCCGCCATTTCCAGCAGTTCAGCCATCTGCTCCAGGACCCGGGCGACCATCCGGTTGCGCTTCATGACTCAGAGTCGGTCTTTTCGTCGCCCAGCAGCCGAAGCAAATTGTCGTAATCGTTCTGCAGCTTGAGCAGTTCATCAGCCAGGTTGAGGGCGGTCAACACCGCCACTTTGCCGAAGGACAAGCGCGGACTGCGCTCCGCGATCTGGCGCATCCGCTGATCGACATAGGCCGCCACCACCAGGATTTGCTCCCGGTTGGACGAGCCTTTGACCACATATTCCTCCCCAAAAATCGACACCGCCACCCGGTCCAGCGGGGGTTGGGCGGAGAATCCGGTTTTCAATCCTGCCAGCTCCTCTCCTGACCACAGTCAAGGTAATACTAGATTTTTCGGCATCAAACAGCGAATTCCTTTAGCCCCGGCCGAGAATCGCAAGCAGGATTTTCCGGCTTTCAGGCGAATAGAGAGGATAGCCTATCTCATACTTCCTCATCCTTGCGGACTAAGCCGGAACTAATTCCTGGGATAATCCGGGCTAAAACAAAACATTAAGGAGGCGGGGTTGTGGATCCACTCCGACTGGTGGTCGTCAGCAACGACGCAGCATCCCGAAACGGGCTGGAATCAATTTTCCGGCCGGAACCATCGTTTGCGCTGGTGGGCAGCTTTGCCTTGGCCGATATTGTCGAGCACGCCTGCAACGGACAGCCGGACGTGGTGCTGCTCGACGTCAGCGGCCGGCCGGTCGATTATCTGGAACCGATCCGGCGGATCAAGAACGGCTGCCCCTGCTGCTTCATTCTGGCCCTGGTCGGGGAGCAGCATTTCGAGCAGCTGCTCGAGCTCCTGGACTGTGGCGTCGACGGCTGCCTGCCGAAAGGGCTGTCCCGGCCCTGGCTGGTCAGAATGATCGAGCTGGCCGCTAAAGCAGGAATCATTTTCCTGCCGATGTCGGCCAAGAAGCTGCTCAGCCTGCCTGCCTATCGGGACTTGCCGGCCCGGATTCCTACCCCGCCCGCAGCCTCGGCCCCGCCGGGGGCGGCGCTAACCCGACGGGAGCTGGAAGTGCTGCGGCTGATGGCGCGCAACTATTCCAACCGCGACATCGCCGCCACCATTTTCATCAGCGAGGCGACCGTTAAAAGCCATGTCAGCAACATCCTTCGCAAGCTCGACCAGCCCAACCGGATGCAGGCAGTGGTGTTTGCCTATCAGACCGGGCTGATCGAACAGCCGGCGGCCGGCCGGCCGGTCGCCCCGTCGGTCCCGATCCCCCTTCCCGCCAACGGCGAGCACAGCTCCGATCTACTCTCCGGGACGGAAGCGTAAGCGGCGGGATGGGCAATTACCTGCTGCGACTGCGGGAACAACTAACCGACCAATGGTCCGATCCGCTGGCCCGGAATTCGATCTATATCCTGCTCAGCCGGATGCTGAATGTGGGCTGCGGTTTCTTTTTCTGGCTGCTGGCCGCCCGCTTCTATCCGATCGAGGAAGTCGGAATCTGCGCCGCCCTGGTTTCTTCGCTCGACCTGGTCATTCTCTTTTCCCGGCTGGGGATGGATTACTCCACCATCCGCTTTCTGCCTACGGATGAAAATCGCAGTCTGCTCTTCAACACCAGTCTGCTGCTGGTCGCCGCCGCGGCGGTGCTGGCTGCCACCGTTTTTATAGCGGCCGCGCCGTTGTTTTCACCGCAGCTGATCTTTCTCCGCCGGCCGGTCTTAGGACTGCTGTTCATCGGCTTCGCCTTGGTCTACGCCGTCAGTTTCATCACCGGCACCACCTGCGTGGCGCTCCGGGAAGGCCGCAACTATCTGCTGCAGAACGTCTGTCTGCAGACCCGGCTGCTGACCCTGTTCCTGCTCCGCCCCTTCGGCAGCTTCGGCCTGTTTGCGGCCCTGGGCCTGGGCTACGCCCTGGCGGCGGGATTCGCCCTGGTCTGCATGGCCCGGCACGTCCGTTTCCAGCTGGCTGCCGATCGTTCGACCCTGAGCCGGGTCTTTGGCTTCTCCGCCCGCAATTATATCGCCGAGCTGCTGCTGGTCGCTCCCAGCCCGCTGCTCGCCCTGCTGGTCCTGAATCACCTGGGCAAGGCCGCCGCCGCCCAGTACCACATCGCCTATTCGCTCGGCAATCTGGTCTTGTTCATCCCCGACGCTCTGACCACCTCGCTGTTTGTCGAAGGCAGCCACGGTGAACATCTGCCCCGACTGCTCCAAAAAACAATAAAAGGGCTCATGGCGGCCATGGTCCCGACGGTTTTGTTTCTGCTGCTGCTGGGCGGCCCGCTGCTCAATCTTTTTGGCCGGGACTACGGAGCCGCGGTCGGGCTGCTCCGGCTGTTCGCCCTCTCAGGCTTTTTTATTTCGTTTTTCTATCTGTTCATTACTGTGCAAAACATCCGGATGGCAGTTAACAGCATCGTGCTGGTCAACCTCTGCCGGTTCGTACTGCTGCTGGCGCTGGGCCGGGTCTTGATCCCGACCGGGATCACCGGAGCCGGAATAGCCTGGATGGCTGCCAGCATCGTGCTCGCCGCGGTTATCGCCATCTATGCCTATCGGGAGAAGCTGCTATGGGAATGAACCGCTTTGCTGCCACCGGCCGCTTCATCGGCTCTCTACTGCCGCTGCTGGCGGCGCTCGGCGTGATCGTTCCGCTGGCCCTCGGCCAGCCCCATCTCAGTCTGCTCGGGAGCTACCTGGCGGTGCCGATGGTGGCCGCTCCGCTCCTCTACCGGGCGGCTGCCCCCCACCCCTTCGGCAAAGTCTATCTTCCCCGGCCGCAGGACCGCAGCCGCTTTTACCTCCTGGCCGGGAGCTTCTTCATGCTCTACGCCGCCGCTGTGGTCCTGCTCCGACTCGCTCCGGTCCGGCCTCATTATTTCTACTGGCTGGCGGCGGCGATGGCGCTGCTGCTGCTGGCCGAGATTCTCTGGTCCCGGCTGGAGGAGGATCAGCAGCTGCTGGTGCTGGGGCAGTTGATGCTGCTGATGCTGGCGCTGCTCTGGGGGGTCAATCTCAAATACTACTACTTCATCGGCCGGACCGATCCACTGGCCCACAGCTGGTTCATCGAAAGCATCCTGCGCAGCGGCCATGTCGGCGACGTCTTCGACGTCTACAAACCGTTCCCGCTCTGGCACATTTTCAACGCCGGCTTTCAATTGATCACCGACTGGCCCTGGCCGACCTACCGCAGCATGTTTTTCATCAACGGCTTGATTTACGCGATGTTGCTGCCCACCCTTTACCTGGTGGGACTGCGGCTTTTTCAGCGGCCCGAACCGGCGCTGCTGACCGCCCTCTTCGCCTGCCTCAATCCCGACGTGGTGCTCTATTACGGGATGTCCTCGCTGGCTCGAAGCGTGGTTTCCTATCTGCTGGCGGTGCTTTTTCTGCTGCTGCTGCAGCGGCGGGAACAACACCGACTGGTCTTGGCCCTGTTCCTAACAGTGGGGATCATTCTCTATCATACCGCCTCGATGCCGTTCGTGTTGTTCATCCTGGGAGTGGTGTTCCTGCTCCAGCACTTTTATCAAGTACCCGCGCTGGAGCGGCCGGTCACCCTCAACTACCTGCTGCTGGCCACCACCCTGACCCTGGTCTACTGGATCTACTACGCCCAGCAGCTATTCCGGACGTTGGTGGAAAACATCGTCCTCCCCGCTCCCACCGGGATCATCACCAAGTCGATTCTCCTGACCCCATTGACCGAGCTGGCCAATTACCTGCAGTTCACCCCCCTGCTGCTCTTTCTGCTGCTGGGGGCCCTGGCCGGGCTTCGATCCCGGCAGCTGCCGAGTCTGACCAAAGTGGTCATCCTGGTCGGGCTGGCAGCCAGCTTTCTGACCTTTCCCGGCCCCAGCCTGCTGCTCAACAAGCTGGCTCGCAGCCTCAACTTCACCCGATTTGGGGAATATACCTATATGTTCATCTGCCTGGCCGCCGCTGCCGGGGTCTCCGCCCTTTTTCACACCAGCCGGCGGTGGCTGCGGCTGGCGACGTTGGCGCTCTTCCTGGTCATGGCGGTGCTTTCAGTCTCTAACGACTTCAATGCCTCCGACAATCCCCTGGTCAAGCGTCCCTTTTACACCTTCTACCTGACCGAGGCCGAGGTCGGCGCCCTCAACCAGCTCGCCGTCCTTTGCCCCGGGTATGTAATGACCGATTACGTCGGGGAGCGTTATCTGGAAAATACCGATTATTCGTTCAAGCGCCATTATCTAGAGGCCGATCCGGCCGGCACCCGTCTGCTCCGGCAGAGCAGCAATGATCTGCTGGTGATCCGCAGCGGCGAGCTGAGCCAGCGCCCGCTCAAGCTCTACACCGTCGACGACGGTCAGTTCAAGCTCCGGCCGGGGGGAATCACCGCCCTCAATTACTACTATAACGATCTGCCGGTCTGGAACAGTCTGGAGGAAATGAACAAGGTTTACGACTCCCGGGGGGTCGCCGCCTATAACTGATCCGCCGCCGGCCTCCGCCGACAGCTAGAGCCGCTTGATGAAGTTCTGATAGCCCCATTCCGCCGCCCGGCCCAGACGCCCTTTCTTTTGCACGGTGAAAGCGACCTCCAACCGAGAGTTGAACTGAGCTTTGAAGTGGCTCAGGTTCTGCTGGCCGGCACCGGAAAAATCGAATTCGCTCATTCCCGCCGCCTGCGCCCGGACCAGCATTTCCCACATGGCCAGGTAATTGCCCTCGCTGGCCCCGGGAATTCGGCTCCCCCCCAGCCAGAGCAGAAAGCGCTTGTACTCATGGCAGATCATCATCGAGAGCGGGGCAGGGTCATCTCCGGCGCAGATCGCATAGACTCTCAGTTCCTCAGGAAACGCCGCCAGCAGCTCGGCCAGATAGGCGGCGCTGAACAGCGGCAGCCGCAGCCCTTGCTCCTGGTAGCGGCGCTGGAGCAGACCAAAAACCCCGGCTGGATCGACGGCCGGAACAACCCGGAGGTCGTCTTTGCGGGCTTTGCGGATCCGGTTCCGGAGGTTGCTGTTGAGACCATCCCAGATTTCCGCCAGCGGCCGCTCCAGCGAAAGCAGATAGGTGAATCCCGGCACCGCCTGATAGCCCTCCCAGAGAAAAGGCCGGACATCGCGCCAGCCGGGGTGCAGGGAGATCGAAACAAAGTCGGGACGAAGCGAGTGGAGATACTGTTCCAGCTCCTCCACCATCAACCGGAAGATCTCTTCCTGGCGCATCGGCTTGAGGCCGGCATACTCGGCTTTAAACGCGAATCCCAGATAGGGCACCCCGGTCTGGGGCGGCGGTGAAAAGACCATATTCACCCCCAGCCGCCGGCGGTAAAAGAGGGGAATCACCGCCATCAATTCCCCTCCCCAGTAGCAGCCCAGAGGCAGCCAGCGGTAGCCGCTGTGCCGCTCGACCAGCTCCAAAAACCGCCACTTATGAAACAGGAGTCCGTCGGGACTGCCGTCGAGCAGAGCGTCCCAGCGCTCCCGATCGGTCATCAATTGTATGCTCATCAGTTACTCACCTGCCTTGCGGCTCTGCTCCGCCGGGATCCGCTCCCGGCCGCCGGCTTGATGATTTCATCGTTCCGATCGCTCGGCTGGAATCCCGGCATTGGTCGCCCAGCGCCAGATCTCCGTCCCCGAGGTCAGCCAGGCTCCCTGCTCCCGGCCATAGGCCAGCAGCTGCCGATAAAGCCGGGCACTCGACTGCTTAAAGGGGCAGCTGAAGACATCATTGTGCCAGAGGACGGTCAGCACCCCCCGACAACTTCTCACCTGCTCCACCAGCTCCCGGATGATCGTCCAGGCTCCCGCCGGCGAGCCGCCGGCGGTCAGCAGCGAGGAGTCCATGATATGCAGCGGGATTTCCAAAAGTTCGATGGCCCGCCGCCGGTGGTCGTCATAGGGTTGAAAGGGATGGCCCATCCCGTTGCGAAATCCGGGCATGTCATTATAGCCGAAAGTGGTATCGTAGTTGAATCCGGCCTGCTGCAGATGGTACCAGGTAGCGGGAGTCTGAAAGCGGAGATAATGATTGCGATAGCCGCCCACTGTTGCCCCCAGCACGTCTTCCAGCCGGGCTTTTTCCTCGCCGATCAAATCCGGCCGATTGAAAGCAAAATAGCTGCCGTGGAGGCCCACTTCCCAGCCGGCGGCGGACACCGCCCGCAGCTGGGACCCGAGCCGGCTCAATTCATAGCGCCGCCGCACCGGGTCCTCGGAGCGGGCCAGCACGTAAAAAGAAGACCGACCGCCGTATTCTCGCTCGATTTCCATGATCGCTTCAAAGTTAAGGTAGGGGGAAGGCCGGGCGGAATCACAGCGCCAGCGCCACCAGCGGGCCAGCTGCCGCCAGTCCCCCCGCCGCAGGAAGCAGAGCGAGGAAAGCGCCAGGTGACTCCAGGGCGGCGTGATGTCGTCGACATCGTGGGTCAGGCAGATGGCGAATTCCCGACCCTCCGGAAAATCGGGCCAGGGATAGCCGGCCTGCCCCAGCCAGCGGGAAACTACCGGCTCCCGGACCAGCTGGCCGGCGCCAAAGTCGTGGCAGCGATACCGGTCCGGGCGTTCCAATTCGTATTCCGAAGCCTTGACGAACAGCCGCCAGAGCTCCGGCTCGGCGGCCAGCAGAGCGTGCATCGGATTCATGGCAGTGGTCGCTTTCATGGCGACAGCAGCCGGTTGACGATAAACTTGTATTTGCCGGCGGCGGAGCGTTCAATCCGTTCCACCAGCCGGAATTCCAACCGCCAGCCCTCGCTTCGCTGCTTGACCAGCTTCCGGATCGCCTCGAACTGGCCGGGGTCGAAATCGGGATCGGGCACGATCTCGATCACGATTCGGTCCAATTCCTCCTGGATCACCTGGTACTGGCGGACTCCCCGGGGATACCGCCAGAAGAGATAGAGGAAATACCAGCCGTGGACCATTTTGCCCTCGGGGGTGAAAAGCATATCGACGCTGCGTCCCACCACTTCCTGCAGCAGCCGATAGCTCCGGCCGCAGGCGCAGGTGCGCTCGGTGGCAACCGCCCGGTCGCCGGTGTCGTAGCGGATGAACGGCATCGCCCGGTTGTGAAGGCTGGTGACAATCACCCGCCCCTCGCCGGAACTGACCGGCCGGCCCTGATCATCCACGATTTCGAGCACCGCCCGTTCGGTGTCGATGTGCAGCCCCTGATGGCAGGGGCATTCATAGGCGCTGGCGCCGCCGTCGTTCATGCCGTAGGTGTCGTAGACCTCGCACTCCCAAGTCCCGGCGATCAGCTCCCGCATCTCCGGATAGAGCTTCTCGGCGGTGGTGAAAACCGCCTCCGGCTGGTGCATCCGCTCCCCCCGCTCCCGGCACCAGCGGGCGAAGAAATAGATGGACGTGGCGTAACCGCGGAAAAACTTGGGCCGAAAGCGGTTGATCACCTGGACATAGCGCTCCATTTCAGCATCGCCCATATCAAAGGACGACAGCTTGCGAATACTGCGGACAGTTTCCTGAATCCTGGTCTGGAGCCAGCTGCTGCTGCCGATGTCGAGCGAAGCGCCGCCGATGAACACCATCCGGTCCGCCAGCTGATAGCCCCCGTATCCCCAGCCCCGATACAGCAGAGCGCCGGACAGCATCCGGTCGTCGGCGGACAGATTGTAGGCCAGCGGAGTCCCAGTGGAACCGCCGGTGGCGAAGGTGTGGTATTTCATCGCCGCCAAATTGGCCGGACGAAAGGCCTCCGCCTGACTGCGGACGGTTGCCCGGTCGAGCACCGGCAGCCGGGCCAGGTCCGCCAGCCGGTTGATGTCGCCGGGCTGTAGGCCATATTCCGCGAACAGCCGCCGGTAATAGGGAATCTGCTGACCGGCATAGGCGATCGCCTGCCGCAGGTCGGCTTCCTGCTGCTCTCGATGCTCCTCCGCCGACAGCCACTGCTGCTCCTGCAGCCGGCGATAGCAGCCATGGAATTTTCGATTCACCGCCTGGTGGGCGGCCAGAAACAACAGACGGCTCATCATATCACCCCAGCCAGGAAAATATTCGTTCGCTCAGCCGCGTATAGATCGGCAGCGGCAAGGACCGAAAGAAACCGGTCGCCGACCGATAGAGGACGCCCTGACGGCCGGCTCCGACCCCCGCCCGGCGGCCGCCGCTGACGGAATAAAGCAAAGGGATTTCGGTCGTTCCCCAGCGGCGCTTGAAGGCCAGCAAGCCCTGATTGTGGCGTTCGGTCCGGCCGAAATCCAGGGATTGATAGCCGGCGGCACAGGCGTCACGAATCACGCTCCAGAAGATAGCGTTATACGGCCGGTAGGCGAGGTATGCCGGATCGGCTCCGCCATAGGCGTAGAGCACGGTATGCCGGCAATACAGCATCACCGCTCCCCCGATCGGCCGGTCCCCAAGCCAGGCCAAATACACGCCGGCCTGCTCCCCGCCGAGCGCCCTAATCAGATCCAGATAGCGCCAGGGGTGGCAGGGCACTCCCAGCCGGTGTTTGGTCAGGCTGTTGAGCCGGTAGAATTCCCGCCAGTCGGCGGCGCTCCGTCCCGGCTTGACGATCACCCCGGTCTTTTCCGCCCGCTTGATGCCGCGCCGGATGCTGCCCGAACCCAACGCCTCCCATACCTGCCGGTAATCGCTGCTCAGCGGCAAAATGTGCCCGACAAAATCCTGGGTGGTCCGCCCTGCCGGCAGCGGCACCGGGCTTCTGATTTCCAGTCCGGCGACCCGCAGTTCGGCCGCCATGATCGCTGCCTGTTGGAGCAGCGCCGAAACGGCCGGCACGGAACCGAGGGGTCCGCAACAATGGGCGAAGGGAGCACTGCAAAGCCGCTTGCCTCGCCCCGGAGCCTCGAGCAGAAATAGGGGCAGCATCCCCTCCAGCTCCCCCGCCCGGTCCCGGGCAAAGAGATAGCAGGGTTGATAGCCGAATGCCCCGGATAAGATCTCTTGCCAGAGCGGAGTATGATAGATCGAGGCCTCCGGCTGCTGTTCCAGCCAAGCCTGCCACTCCTCCCGGCCGGCCTCCGGACCGATCGCGATCAGCCTCGTTTCATCCGCCATGCTAGCTGCTCACCGCCTCTGCTGTTTCAATCATCAGTTTGGTTACGTCGATCGTTTCGGCCAAATAGCGACGGCGTCGCTCGCTCTGGTCGGTCATCTGGTCCGGGTCGGCCAAACAGCGGCGGGCGATCGCCAGCGCCTGCTGCTGATCCGGGCAGGCCTCCAGCAAACCATACTGCTGCAATTGCCGAAACACCCCCAGCCGGCTGGCCAGAGTCGATACATAAATTGCCGGGGTGCCCAGAATGGCCGCCTCCGAGGCCATGGTCGCCCCCTCGCCGATGTAGAGGGCGGCGGCGGCCAGCAGATGGTGCATCAGCTCCGGCGGCAGTTCGACCTGAAGCGCCGCCAGTTCCGGCGGCACCGTCCCTTCAGCGCTGATCAGCACCGGCGCCAGCTGCTCCAGTTCCCGAATGAAGTTGATTTTTTCGACAATCCCGCTTTCCCGGAGATCATGACTGGCCTGCCAAGACACGAACCGGACCAGGATAAATCGGCGGTCGGCGGCGATGCCATACGGTTCGAGCCGGCGGAGATCCGGCTGGAAATAGTCCGGCCGGAGATAGGCCAGCTCATGCTGGCCGCGGTAGCGGTTCTGTTTGGCGCCCAACTCCCGCAAGAAACTGTCGGGAGTGAACACCCTGGTAACAAAGGGAGCGTAGAGCGCATATTGCTCGGGACTGGTTTCGGTATCCTCGAAGCTGAAGCAAGGTTTGCCCAGCAGCCAGGCGGCGTGGGCCGCCCGGACCGAACCGATGCCCAGCACCAGGTCGGGCTGAAAGCGGCGGAGCACCCGGTACATCCGGGCATCCATCAATCCCAGCCGCAGCAGTTTCTGGGCCAGAGTCCGGCCGTAGCTGCCGAGATTGACATGGGCCATGCCGTAAGCCCGGAGCAATTGGAGGGCGACATCTTTATCGCTGGCGGCGATCAGCACTTGATGGCCCCGGTCTTGCATTCGTTCCACAAACGGGCGAAAAAAGTGGACATGGGCGGGGTGATTGACATCGACGGCTACTTTCATCGGGCCTCTCCCTCCTGAGGACGGAAGCGGAGCAGGGTTTTTCCCTGATTCACCAGCCAATCGCTGAGCCAGCTCCAGCTCCAACCGAAATACCCGGCCGGCCAGCGTTCGGGATGAAAAAGTAAGTACAACTGGGGAAAGCGGCCGGCGGTAATCAAGCGGCACAAATCGCCGGTGCCGGACAGCTGCAGCTCCAGGCCGGCGGCAGCATTATTGGCCAGTCGGTCGCGGATGTTGCTGCGGTCGTCCCAGCAGCGGCCGGTGTCGGAAAAATAGGCCCAGCCCGCGGGCAGGGAAAGATATGCCTCCCCGACCAGCCCGCAGGCGCGGTAATCATACTGTCGCCACAGAGAGCGATTGTCGTAGGGAGAAAGCGGCCGGCCGTGCATGCAAATGCTGGTCACCGGCACCACCTCCCGAAACTGCCGGAGTTCCTGCTCAAAGAGCCGATAAGCCGCCGCCAAGTCGCCCCGAGTCTTGCTCACCACTTCGTAATGATATCCGACTTCATGCCCGAGGCCGGCAATTTCCCGGATCAGCGCCGGTTCAAAAGTATACGGATAGCGGAAATAATAGCTGGTCGCCGCCCCCAGCTCCCGTTCCAGCCGGGCCATGGCCAGCGCCGCCGCCGGCCGGCGGTCGACATCATGCCGGATCAGCACTTGGCGCCGGCCGGCGCCAACTCGATCGTCGGGCGGGGCAGCGGCGGCTCCTGTTACAACCGCGCTCATGGTCACAAACTGATAGCCGTGCTCCTGCAACAGCCGACAGACGGAAGCGTAAACCGGCAGGCTGAAATCACGCATCTCTGCCCTGCTCCGACAGCGGCGTCGAGAGTTGCCGTGCCCCCAGGCCGCCATATTGGACCGATAGCCGCCAGATGAAATTCCGCAGGAGCAGGAGAGAAAGCTTGCGGATATATTTGCCGTAACGGATCTTGGACTGCTCCCGCCCGTACCGGGCGGGGATGGGAACGTCGACCACCCGAAAACGGTGGACGTTCAATTTAGCCAGGAGATCATTGCAGTATCCATACCAGGGATAGATGGTTTCCGGAGGGATCCGGGTGAAGACGGAACGTTTGACGGCGGTATACCCGTTCTGGGGGTCGTCGATATGCCAGTAGCCCGAGCTGATTTTATTGAGGATGGTCAACAGCCAATTGCCGAACTGCCGCCAGGGGCTCATTCCCCGCCGGAAGCTGCGGTTGATCAGGCGGTTGCCTTTGCTGTAGTCGGCCTGATCAGCGACCAGGGGATCGAGCAGCCGGGACAATTCCCGGGGGTCCATCTGATTGTCTCCGGCCATAACCGCAATCAGATCCAGCCCTTCGTCATAGGCCCGCCGATAGCCGGTGATGAGAGCCGCGCCCACCCCTTGATTCCGGGGGTGACGAATCAGCACAATCTTCGGCTGGCGCTGTTCCCAGGCCAAAACCAATTCGGCCGTGCGGTCGGTTGAACCGTCGTCGACAACCACCACCCGGTCCACGTAATCGGGGATGCCGGCCAGCGTCTCCCCGATCAATTCCTGTTCATTGAAGGCGGGGACTATAACTGCGACTGAATTCTGTCGATACATATCCCTCTCCTAACTGCTGCTCTGCTTTGCTCATCCCGCGGGCGGGCGGAGAACATCGGATCCATCCGGCGACAACTGTCCGAGCCAGGGATAGCAGGGGAATCCGTTTGGCCAACAGCGAATGCCGATCGAAGTCGGCATGTTTCAAGATCAGCTGCCACCAATAGGGGCGGTTGAAAATTCTGATCAGCCGATCCAGCTGCTGATCGTTCAAGTTGGACAGCAAATCCCGGCATTCCCGGCTGTACTCGGTCTCCTCCACCATCCGCTGTTCCCACCACTGCTGGTAGGCGTTCAGCCGGCGAAGGCTGCAATCTCCAGTATGTAACGCCTCCACCGCAACCTGGGCGCAGCGGCCGGCAGCCTCCAGTCCCAAATAGAGTCCGCCCCCGGACAGCGGTTTGGTCTGTCCCGCCGCATCTCCCACCAGCATAGCGCCGCTGCCGATTATTTTCCCTTCCCGGGCTAGTGGAATCCAGCCGCTGGTGCCCTGGATAATATGCATGGCCGAAAAACATTGCGGATATTGTCGCCGCAAATGATCGAGGTGGGTATGCAGCACCGAACCGCTGCGCTTTTCACCAGCCAGCCATTTCATCACTGCCGGATTCGCCGCCGTTCGGCTGGAACCATGCATAATCCGGCAGCCCAGACCGAGCCGGCCCCGACCCGGGCCGACCGGGAAACCCCAGGCAAACCAGCCGGGAGCAAGGCTCTGATTCAAAAACACATCGACCAGCTGATCATTCCGTCCGGGAAGTTCGACTTCGGCGGCATGGACAAAGACCCAGCCGCTCGGTTTGGCGGCACCCAGCCAGCGGGCAACCAGGGACTGGGGACCGTCGGCTCCGATCAGCAGCCGGCACTGCACCTGCTGCTCCAGGGATCCCCGCCGCCGATACCGTACTTCCAGCCGATCACCCGATGACAAGCGCTGAATGGCCTGGGCCCGGCAGCCGGTCCAGAGTTCGGCACCTGCCGTCTGGGCCAGTTCGGCCAGCTCGCGATCGAACTGAATCCGGTCGACCGCCAGGGCATGGGGCCGGCTATCCGCAATCTGCAGCACTTCCCCGCCTGGGGCATGGATCCGGGCTCCGCACAATTGCCAGCGGACCACCGCCGCCGACACTCCAGCCCGGCGAAGAGTGCGGGGGCTGATCAGCCCCGAGCATTGCAATGGTTCCCCGGCTGCCGAGTGCTCCTCCAAAATCAAAACCCGAAAGCCTCGGGCGGCTACCTCCCGGGCGGCGGCACAGCCACAAGGACCACCGCCGATAACAATAAGGTCATAATCCGATCGCTGCACGCTGTCAGTTCCTCTCATCTAGCATCCGACCCCAGTTGATCGGTGTTGGTGGCATTCGGCTCCGGGGTAATCCCAGCCGGTGCCGGGACTTCAATCCAGAGATGCAATTTTTGCACTGGAGCCGATGTTGCTCCTTTGCCCAGCTCGAACTCGACTCGGGTTCGCCCCGGCGGAGCATTGAAGGTGAACTCAACCGGTTGGACCTTGCGTTCGCCGGGTTTCAAGACAAACGGCTCTCCGACCGGATGGCGGAGACCGTTGATTTCGGTAAATAGTTGGTACTCGGTTGCCATGATTTCATGGCTGGCCACCCATAATTGCACTTTCCCGGTTTCGCCGGCAGCCAGGGTCCGCGGATAATCAGCAGCGTTTCCGGACATCCCGGTCAGGAAAAATTCGGTATAGGGCAGGCGGGCGGCCGGAACCAGAATCAGCCCGCTGACGACCAGCAGCACCAGCAGCACCCCGAGGGTGACCCACCCCACCCGGTTTGGCCGGGAAAGCCGGAGGCTGGGGGACAGCGGCTGATGCAGCAGCGGCAGAAGCCCCGACTCGCCATCAGCGGGCAGTCGACGGCGGTAGAGCGCGATCGCTCCCCCAAGCAGGAGAAAGGCGGTCAGCAGACTAAACACCGGAAAAAAGCGAATTCCCCAAGAGCTGAAATTTAGAGGATAGATCAGGAAGGGCACTAGCACTACGTTGAGGCCGAAACTCAGGACTGTTCTTTCCAGCCAGCTCATTTCCTCCCAGCGGGGGATGAATGCCGCCAACAGGACATAGCCCGGAAAAAAGAGCACCAGCGGGACCCCTGCCGCCAGTCGCAGCAGGGCAGGACATGCCACCAGGCCATTGGTCAGCAATACATAATATGCTGCGCTGTACATGAGTATGCAATGGAGATCACGATTGCGCCTGTTCATCTGGTAGTTAGTTCAACGCGAAGCAGAAAATTCCTGCTCCTGGGCCTCAATCAGATTACGGGCGCAACGAAGATTGCGGACCACCCGGGAGCAAATTTGGCCGCCGTTGGCTATGGTGTTGTCGGTCAGCCAGACACCCTCGATGAATTCCAAGTTGACGGCACAGGCTCCCGCCGCTCCGGCAATCAGGTTGTTCTGAAGCAGCAGAGTGCGGCCGGAGGCAGTCAGAGTGCCAAGAATATTCAGGGGGATGTCGTCGGTCCGGTCAGCGCTGATCAGGGTGTTGTGGCGAAAAACCAGATTTGTGGGCGAAAATATGACTGCTGGACTGTCCACCGCATAATTGCCGAGGACAGTCAGGTTGTCGGCGCTCAATTTAAGGGAACGGCCGTTGTCCCGAAACAAGTTGCCCTCGATCAGGTAGGGTCCGGTTAGCTCGCCGTAGAGCTCGATTCCGCTCTGGCAGCGGTCGAAGCTATTGCCCTGAATCCGGCATTGGCCATTGCTGATTTCAATACCTTTGCCGCAATCGGAAAACACATTGCCGGTGATGATCAGCGGTCCGGCAAAAGGCGGATGGCTATTGACCGCTTCCTCGCTGGAACGACTGAAAAAATTGTTCCGGACGGTGATGGTTTTGGGAAAGCCACCGTTCAAATAACTGCCGCTGGAAGCTCCAGCTGCAATAAAATGGCGCCCAGCAGTAAATGAACAATCATGAATGGCAATCCGGTCGCTGGCGTTGAATACGGCGATACTGTACCCGAGGCCGGTCCTGAATACAGTGTCGAATGAACTGAGGCCGATGTCGCCATCCAGGCAATCGGTCAAAGCCAGCGCCCCGCTGCCGAAATCGCTGACCCGGCATTGTTGGAAGGAAAATTCGCGAACCAGAAAAGCGGACAGCAGCCATCGCTGCCGCTCAGCTCCAGGGCCGATGAAATCAATCCCCCGGATTGCAACCCGCTCCAGCATCCGGACCGGCCGGACCGCCGCCTGCCGGTCCCGCCGATAATCGGCCAGCAATCCCTGACGCAGGAGCAGTTGCTGGTCCTGAATTGATCCGATCTCAACCAGTTCGCCCTGGAGATAGGAGCCGATCTGCTGCTGATCGAAAACTTTGCCGTAGCTAGACCCGGCGAATAATTCGGGGTCGGCAATCCGGAGCCGGTCTTGACCGGAAACAAGCTCCTCGTCCTCAACCCGGCTTACCGCCTGCCCATAACCGTCGGGATTGATGGTGAAGACCGGCTCCGAGGCATCGGAGCAGTGAAAGACTGTGCCCGGCAGACCCTGGAGGGTAAGGCTGCGCTCGATTTTCAGCCCGCGCTGAAGCGTGTAGACCCGGGCGGGCAGCAGTACAGTCGCCCCGGACGGTGCGGAATCCAGCAGCTGCTGCAGATAGGGCGCGTCGTCGTTTTCGATTTCCGCCGTTGCCAGGGCGGCAGGCGGCTGGGCTTGAACCGGATTGAACTCACCCAGCAGTGACGCTGCCAGCAGCGCTATCCCCAGAAAAACAAAAAAAGCCACCGAATCAATTCGGCAACTCCGGGGTTGCTTGTTCATGCAGCACACACTCCTGTTGTCAGCATCTCCGCCGGCCGTCTTTCCCGCTAGCTGGGAGCAGCAGATTGCGGCGGTTTCGTCTCTAGCTTACCACAGGTATGCTGCTGCCGTCACTCCTGGTTCTAGAGATAATGCAGTACTTCCAGCGCCTTGACCACCACAACCATACCCAACACACAGAGCAGGGGGATGATTACGATTGTGCCGGCTCGCGAACCGATCGAGTTCAGCACGGAAACCGCGTTCGAGCCCTCGCTTTCTCCTTGGCTGCCAACTGCCAGTTCTCGCGCCGCCAAAAGCAGAATCAAGACCAGCATGGCACTGAAGCCGAACCATTCCGGATTGGCGGTGCTGCCGGAAGCATTGACCATACTGCTCACAATTGTCGTTACCATGCGTATCGTCTCCCTTCTGTCGGGGTAAAAGAAAAGGCCGCAAGCAGCTTATTGAATGCTGCTCAGCGGCCGGGTGCGCTACTCACTCCCGCCGGCTCAAGCGCCCATTCATCCAAGCCGGCGATCTTCGTTTCCGCTGCTATGCTGTTGTCGAAATAAAAAACCGCTCCAGTATCAACTACTGATCAGCGGCCGGGTGCGCTACCAACTCCCCCCAGTTCAAGCGCCCATTCATGAAAACTGGGTTTCATCATTTCCGCTCTATTCTTTTCCAAAAATCCATCTTTACTGCATTATAATTCCTTCCAGCCATTTTGACAAGACTCCGGCCCACGATTCCGGGGGAAAGGGCCATAATAAATACAGCGATATATTGGTCAGCCCATGGGCCAGCGTCACCCCCAACAGGGACCCGGTTTTTTGAACGATTTTCCCGAAAAGACAACCGACGGCAAATACAAACAGCAAATCGGGAATTGATTGGTAGCCGAGATGCAGCAGAGCAAACAGCAGGCTGGTGTAGAATATCGCCCAGTTCCGGTTCAAAGCCCGCTCCACTGATGTTTGGATAATACCACGGAAAACCAGTTCTTCGGTGAAGCCGGTAAATAGCAGCAGATTGCCCGCCGCCAGGGCCAAGCTGACCGGCTCCACCGCGGCGATCAAGGGCTGGGGCCGCAAGATCTGAAACTCGACGTAACCGAGGCCGAATCCGATCAGGGCCAAGCACAGTTGCAGCAAGGGCCGACGGGTAGTGAGCGCGATCTCCGCCGGCTGCAGCCGGCTGACCCGAACGACTCCCCAGCAAGCGGCCAATACCGCCGAGCCCACAATCGGATACCAAGTCAGCAGCGGCAGCCGGGAAAGGGGCATGACCAGGCTGATGATCCGGATCAGAGGCAATAGCAGCAGGGCCTGGGCCAGAAGCCGGTCGGAGTCGCAAACCGATTCGACCGCGGCTTCCCCGCCGGCAGTCGCCGGCCGCCGCCGCGAAGCCCGCAGCAACAGCCAGAAGAGAATACCGCCGTGGGCGGCCAAGCCGGCTCCGTAATCAGCCCGGCTGATCAAAAGCTCCGCCGCCGCCAGCAACCCGGCAAACCACAGGGCGAAACCACGGCTCTGAATCCGACCGGTCACAAATCCACCCACCTTAAAAAAGAATCCCGGCGACATTTCGACTTGCCGCCGTGATTATCCTGCCTGTCAATTCTAAATGAGATTGTTTCCGGATTCTACCACTCCGCTGCTGCTGACGACATAGATGCCCGGAGTATGGGTCGGGGTTTGGATCGTATTGCCGATTAGGCTGCCACCCTGGACCCGGGCTACCACAATGCCGTATGAGTTCGAGAACTGGGAAGTATTTTCAGTCATCGTCACCGTAGTCGCGGTATCGACAAAGAACGATCCCGAGTAATTAACCAGATTGCCCCGGAGATTGAGGTTGTCGACCAAATAGGCTTTGACCGCATCGGCTCCGGCGTTCTGCTCAAACCGGTTGTTTTCGATCTTGATTCCGTTGCAGCGGTTTGTCGATGCCCCCGCCACCTCGATTGGATTGACATTAGCCGGAAGGCCACTGATGGTATTGCCCGAGATCTGGGTGTTTTTGGCGGAAAGCAGCACGATCGGAGTATTCTCCAGAGTATTGCCGCTAATGACCGTATTCGCCGACTGCACCCGGATGCCGCGTTGATTGTTCTGCATACCGTTGTTCTGGATCGTAAAACTGACTTGCTGCCCGAACAATTCCACGGCAATGCTGCAGCCGGAGAATTGATTGCCGCTGATCAAGCACTTGCCGTTGGTGATTTCCACCCCTTTCAGGCAGTTCTGGAAGCTGCAATTAGTAATAGTCATCGGTCCGGCAAAGGGCGAATGGGTGTTGATCGCCTCATCGGTCGAATCGCTGAAGCTGCAGTTGCTGATCTGGATCGAGCGGGGAAAACCGCCGGCGAGATAAGTCCCGCTGGAAGCCCCGGTGGCGATATAATGCCGGCCTCGGGTTGTGAACCGGCAGGCCTCGATGGTGATGTTGTCGCAGGCGTTGCCCAAAACCACGCTATAGCCGAATCCGGTTTTGAAGACATTGTCGAATCCCGAGTTGCTAATCCGTGCATTGAGACAGTCGGTCAGCGCCACCGCCGCCAAGCCGAAATCGCGGACGGCACAGCCGGTGAATTCAAATCCGTTGAGGCAGTAAGCCTGGATCAGCACCGGGTTGCTCTCCACCCCCGGTCCGACAAAGCTAAGGCCGGTGAATTTAACCGCCGGAACCATAGTCAGCTTTCGAATCCCCGCCTTGCGAGTCCGGGTATAGGTTCCGTCCAGATTGCGGCTCACGGTTAGAGTCAAGTAACTGATTTTGCTGATTTGGACGATTTCACCCTTCTTGAATCCTTCGATAGTTTCGTCGTCAAACACCTTGATATAATCGCCGACTTTATAGCCGCTGGTGCTTTTAACTTTAAGGATATTACTACCGGCATTGGCATTGGCGGTCAGCAGCGTGGTCGCGGCGGCGTAGCCGTTGGGATTGAGACGGAAGACATCACCAGCCGCCTGGGCGCAATTGATGACCGCACCCGGCTCGCCGGCCAGGGTTATGCTCTTATTGATCGTAATCGGTCCGTTGACGAGATATGTACCGGAGCTGAAATACAGCACTGAACCGGCCGGAGCGGTATTGACCAGGTTCTGGATCAGGGTGGTGTTGTCGGTAGCGCCATCGCTGATCGCACCCTTGCTTTTTACATCCCAAACGGGCGGTTCAGCTGCCACGGCGAGGCCGGAAATTAGCAGCAGTGCCAATATTCCCAGAATTCCGGCTAGGACAAAGGATTTACTTTTCATCGTGATTTGCCCTCCTTTTGGTTTTAGCAGCAATAAAAAAAGGCCCGTCCAGTTGCCAAATAGAACAACCAGACAGGCCCTCGTTTCAAAGGCGAGCATCCTGACATACAGGTCCGAAAGCTTTGGCAACCCGACTGTCATAGCCTTGCGGCCTTAGACTCGTGGCTTTGCGTCCCTACCTTTCGATAGGTTTGCCTTTATCAGTCTTCTTCAGTTGGCTGTCAGTGGCTCGCCTCACCCCCGGCAATATTTACTGTACCGCATTCCGACCAGCGACCAATAGAAAAAGGGCCTGCCTGGCTGCCAAAAGCTACAACCAAGCAGACCCTCGTATTCTTTCACGCAGTCTGCACTGTATTCCAGATAGCTTTGGCAACCCGACTGTCATAGCCTTGCGGCCTTAGACTCGTAGCTTTGCGTCCCTACCTTTCGATAGGTTTGCCATTATCAGTCTCTCTTTATTGCACTCTATACTATCATAAACGTTTCGGCCAAGAAAGACTTTTTTAAGCGCTCACCGCAATTTGATTCCCAGCGTTTGCTCGGTCTCGTTGACTATCCGCTGATGAACCAGGTTGACCTCTCCATCGGTAAGGGTGCGGTCAGCTGCCTGATAGAGCAGCGCATAGGCCAGGCTTCTGGTTCCAGCCGGCAGGTTGGGACCCTGATAGAGGTCAAACAAGCTGAGCCGGCGCAGCAGCGGCTGGCCGAAACGCCAAATCGCCTTCTCCACCTCCGCCGCCGGCACCTGATCGGGCACCAGAAACGCCAGGTCACGGGTGACACTTGGGAAGCGGACCTGTTCTTCGCTGGTCCGGACCAGGCGCAGTTCCGGCAGGAGCCGACTCAATTCGAGTTCCAAAGCAAAGACAGGAGCCGTAAAATCGTAATTGGCAGTGACGTCGGGATGGATTTCTCCCAGCCGGCCGAACGGATCGCCCGCCGCCAGCGAGAGCAGCGCCGTTTTGCCGGGGTGGTAGCTGGGGTCGTCGGCCAAGGCGGCGAACTCCGCCCCTTTGATCCCGGTCAGCACCAGCAATTCCTCGACCAGACCTTTGAGATAATAGTAGTCCCAGGGCCGGCCGCCGACCTGCCAGTGCCGCTCCGGCCGGCCGGTGAGGAGCGCACCGAGGTAGACCCGCTCGTCCGGCAACCGTGATTCGCTCCCGGCCGGAGACGGAAAGTACACTCGGCCAATCTCAAAAATCGCTATCTCCGGCTGCTGCCGGCTGGCATTGCGGGCCGCCGTTTCGAGCAGGCCGGGCAGCAGCGAGGTCCGCAGCAACCGCTGGCCTTCATGCAAGGGGTTGGCCACCTGCCAGCCCTGCCGGCGGATGTCGGCAGGCGCCAGCCGAATCCGATCGAGGGCCGCCGGATGCTCAAAACTGAAATTGATAACTTCAGTCAGCCCGCCGGCGATCATAACCTGGCGGCAGAGCTCGGCCAGCTGGCGATCCGGTTTTTGCGTTTCGGGGATGACCGCGGTGGCCGGCAGAGACAGCGGAATCCGGTCATAACCGTAGAGCCGGGCCACTTCTTCGACGATATCGATCTCTCGTTCCAAGTCCAGACGATGGGCGGGAACAGCGACGGTGAACTCCTGGGCCGACCGGACTTCCACCGCCAGACCCAGACGCTGCAGCAGAGCAATCATTTCCGGCCCGGGAATCTGGGTTCCCAGCAAAGTATTGACCCGTTCCACCCTGACCACAATTGTTTTCGCTGCCCAAGGCTTGAGATAGCAGTCGACATGACCGCCGACCACGGTTCCCACCCCCAATTCCCGGACCAGCTGGGCCGCCCGGTCGGCCGCCCAGGCGACCATTTCGATATCCCGGCCCTTTTCGAAGCGCAGCGACGATTCCGTCCGCAAACCCAATCGGCGTGAAGTCTGGCGAATATTAACGCCGTTAAAATGCGCCGATTCCAGCAGCACTGTCGCCGTCTGGTCGGTAATTTCACTATTCGCCCCGCCCATGATCCCGGCCAGGGCGACGGCCCGCTCCTGATCGGCAATCACCAGCGTCTCTGGGTCCAAGCAGCGTTCAGTCCCGTCCAGGGTGCTGATCTTCTCCCCGGGCCGAGCCCGGCGCACTTCAATCCGCCGGCCGCGGAGATAGTTGAAGTCGAAGGCGTGCAACGGCTGACCAGTTTCCAGCATGACATAGTTGGTTATGTCAACCATGGCGTTGATCGGCCTGACCCCGGCCGCCTGCAACCGCTCCTGCATCCAGAGCGGCGCCGGCTGATGGTTGACGGCAGTGAACACCCGCGCCAAATAGCGGCTGCACAATTCCGGGGCTAGAATCTCCACCGTCACATACTCCGCCGCTTCGCCGCCCGCTTCGCCGGCCGGGGGCTGCGGCAGATGCAAAGCCCCTCCCGTCACCGCCGCCACTTCCCGGGCGACGTGCATGATGCCGAGACAATCCGCCCGATTGGGCGTGAGTTCGAGGTGCAGCACCGGCGCTTCCGGGATGGTCTGATCAATATATTCCACGGCAATCCCGGCCATTGTCAGCCGGCGGGCCAGTTCCTCGACCCCGACCGGAATTTCCACATAATCACGCAGCCAGTTAATAGGTACCTGCATCGTCATCCTCCTCCCGTGCTTCTAAAATTGCTGCAGAAACCGGAGATCATTCTCAAAGAACAGCCGCAGATCGTCGATGCCGTATTTCAGCATAGCAATCCGCTCCACCCCCATCCCGAAAGCGAAGCCGCTGACTTCCTCCGGGTCATATCCGGGCATTTCCAAGACCCGGGGATGCACCATTCCCGCTCCCAGAATTTCCAGCCAGCCGGTATGGGAGCATACCCGGCAGCCCGCGCCGCCACATTTCATGCAGGAGATATCAACTTCGGCGCTGGGTTCGGTAAAAGGGAAAAAGCTGGGCCGGAGCCGAATTTCGCGCTGCTCGCCAAACATCTGCCGGGCAAATGTCAGCAGCGTGCCTTTAAGATCCGCCATACTGATTCGGCGGTCAATCACAAATCCTTCGACCTGGTGAAACATCGGGGAGTGGGTGGCATCGTCATCCCGCCGGTAAACTTTGCCGGGAGCGATAATCCGGACCGGCACGCTAGGCACCCGGGCTTCATACACCCGGGCCTGAACCGGCGACGTATGGGTTCGGAGCAACACTTCAGCGTCGATGTAAAAAGAATCCTGCATATCCCGGGCAGGGTGTTCGCGGGGGATGTTGAGGGCTTCGAAGTTGTAATAATCCAGCTCCACCTCCGGGCCCTCCACAATCTCAAAGCCCATCCGCTGAAAGATGTTCTGGATTTCCTCCATCACCTGGGTGAGGATGTGGCGCCGGCCCATGTGCAACCGCCGCCCGGGCAGGGTCACATCCAGCCGTTCCGCCGCCAGCCGCCGGTTTTTTTCCAGCTCCTGAAGGAGATGGAGCTGCTCCGCCAGCTTTGTTTCCAGTTCTTCCTTGATCTCATTGGCCCGCTTGCCAAACAGCGGCCGTTCTTCCGCTGTAAGCGTGCTCATTCCGCGCAGAATGGTGGTCAACTGCCCCTTCTTGCCGATAACCCCGACCCGAACCGTGTTGAGCTGCGCCGGAGTTTCGGCTGCGGCTATACTGGCCAGCGCCTGTTGCCGTATTTTATCCAGCTCCTCGTACACATCGATCCCTCCTAAATAAAAATGACCCCTTTCGTCAGGGACGAAATAAGGTCTTCGCGGTACCACCCTTGTTAGCCGGCCGAGCCGGCTCGCTCTGAACTGAATAACGGTCAGCATCCGGCTGCGCCTACTCCCCGCCATTTTCCTCCGACAGCGGGTTTCAGGCAGCTGCTCGCGGGTGAATTCGCCAGGCTTCCCGGTGAGGGTGATTTCCAGCCATGATCACCCTTCTCTGTCAGCTTCCGCCTGGGTACTCTTCCCGGTCTTCACATCCGCCTATACTTTATCTGCAGTTTATGCAATCCAGCCTAATGAATCAATAAACGCCGGTACATGATATACGCGAGGACAGATCCAGTGGTTTCAAAAATCCGCCAATAACACTCTGCCAGAGGCATCCGCCTCCCCCCCATCGCGTCATCTTCGCTATGCCGCGATTATAGCACATTCCGGGGCGGAGCTTCAAGCAAACCCCGCTGACGGGCACTCTCAAACATGATCACCGCTCCGGCCACCGCCACGTTGAGGGACTCCACCCGGCCCGCCATCGGCACCCGGACCCAGTCGTCGACCAGCTCCGCCAATGCCGAGCTGATCCCTTGGGCTTCGTTGCCCAGCACCAGGATAACCGGCCGGCGGAAGTCTTGGCAGTAGTAGGGTTCACCTTCCACCGCCGAAGCGGCCAGGAGTTTGCGGCCGCCGGATTTCAGGCCCGCCAGTTCATCCGCGGTCAGCTCCGGTCGCAATTCGACTCGGAAGAATGACCCCATCGTCGCCCGAACCACTTTCGGCGAAAAAAAGTCAGCCGTCCCCGGCAGCGACCAGACCTGGTCAAAACCGGTCGCTTCAGCGGTTCGAATCAGGGTTCCGACATTGCCCGGGTCCCGAATTTGGTCCAGCAGCAACAGGCTTCCCGCCGTCGCCGCAGCCGGCGGACACTCCTGCCGGGCGACTACCGCCAGCAACCCGGGCGGAGTAACGGCCGGACTCATGGCCGCCATCACCGGTTCGCTGACGTAAAACAGCCGCCCCCCGGGCGGCAGCTGCTCGAAAAGAGCAAGGACTTCCCCCGCCGAAGTCAGGGCTTCGGTCAAAAATACCGTTTCCAACTGGAACCGCCGAGGCCAAGCCTGACAAGCCTGGACTGCTTCCCGAAACAAAGCGGCGCCTTCCACCAGGAAACGGCCGGACCGGTCCCGGTGCTGCCGGCGGGCAAGTTTTTTGACCTCCTGGACCAAGGGATTGGCACGAGAGGTGATGTTGCCGACAGGCATCATATCAATCCGTCTCCTCGTCTTCAAACCGGGCTAGATCACTGTTCATGCCCAGCAGCACCAAGGTGTCCCGGGCTCTGATCTCGTCATCCGCACCGGGCGAAACAACGATATTGTTGCCGCGCTTGATCGCCAATAATGAAATCCCATGCTTAGCCCGCAAATCCAGCTTGCCCAGAGTTTTGCCGATCAACTGGGAGGGAGCCAGCATTTCCAGAATGCTGGAGTCGGAGGAGAGCTCGATCTGATCCAATACGCTGGTCGAGATCAACTGGTGGGCGATCCTGACCCCCATGTCCCGCTCCGGATACACTACTTTATCGGCCCCCACCTTTTCCAGCACTTTGCCATGCAGATCGTTGATCGCCTTGGCCACCACTTTCCTGATGCCGATGTCCTTGAGCAGCACGGTCACCAAAATACTGGACTGAACATCGTCCCCGATGGCCACCACTCCGACATCAAAATTGCGCACCCCCAAGGCCTTCAAGGTCTCGGGATCAGTAGCATCAGCTTCCACGACATGGGTGACTTCGCTGGCGAAGCTCTGCACCCGCTCGATATTCCGGTCCATGGCCAGCACCTCGTAACCCATCTTGGTCAACGTGCGGGCCAAACTGCTGCCGAAGCGGCCGATGCCGACAATCAGAAATTGTTTTTGAACCATATTTCCTCCCCATCCTTAGCCGATCAGCATTCTCTCTTCCGGATAATGGAAGCGGGCTGCGGTGCGGCTGCGCCACACTGCCAGCGCTATCGTCAGCGGCCCCAAGCGGCCGGCAAACATGGTAAAAATAATCAGCATTTTTCCAGTGACCGTCAACTGCGGAGTGAAGCCGAGGCTGAGACCCACCGTCCCGAAAGCGGAAACGGTCTCAAACAGCAGGGTCAGGATGTCGGTCTGTTCCGTCAGCGACAGCAGGATCACCATGTCAATGACGAGAAACGCGCTGAGCACGGTGATGGTCAGAGCCTTGAACACCAATTCCGGCGGCAGCATCCGCTTGTAGGCGGTAACGTCTTTGTTGCCGCTGATGACCGCCCGCATCCCCAGCAGCAGGGCGGCCAAAGTAGTGGTCTTGATCCCTCCCCCGGTCCCCCCCGGGGAGGCGCCGATAAACATGAAGATTATAAAAATCAGTACGGTCGAGGGGTGAATCGCTCCCATCGGAACCGTGTTAAAGCCGGCCGTCCGGGTGGTGACCGACTGGAAAAAGGAAGCCAGCAGTTTGCCGCCCAGACCCATATTCGCCAGCGAGTGGGAGTATTCCAACAGGAAAAACAAGGTTGTGCCCACCAGGAGCAGAATCGCGGTGACCGTAATCACCAGTTTGCTATGCACCGAAATCCGGCGCAGATCGCTCTGATTGTAGAGATCGGCGATAACCGTAAAGCCGATCCCGCCCACAATGATCAGGAACGCGACGACCAGGGAGACTATCGGGTCGGTGGCGTAACAGACGAAGCCGGAAAAGGGCCCGGTGACATCGCCCATGAGGTCGAATCCGGCATTGCAAAAAGCAGCGATACTGTGGAAGATACTGTAATACAACCCTCGGCCCAATCCGAATTGGGGGATGAAGCGAAAGGCCAGGAACAACGCTCCGATAGTTTCGATCAACAGGGTCACCAGCAAAATCGAGCGGGCCAGCCGGACCACTCCGGCCAGGGAGATGGTATTCAGCGCCTCCTGCATCAGCAGCCGCTCCCGGAGATTGATTTTCCGGCCCATGACTAGGGCCAGCAAGGCAGTCATGGTCATTATGCCCAGCCCCCCGATCTGAATCAGGAGCATGATCACAATTTGCCCGAACAGACTAAAGGCAGTAGCGGTATCCACCACCACCAAACCGGTCACGCAGACGGCAGAAGTAGCGGTGAAAAGCGCGTCCACAAACTCCATCTTGATCCCGGATTTGGAAGCCAGCGGCAGACTAAGTAAAACCGCTCCCAGCAGTATCGCGGTAGCAAATCCCAGAACCAGGATACGGGCCGGCACCAACCAGTTGGACCACGGCGCAATTCGCTGGACCGGGATTTTGATTTCGGCGCGCAACCCACTCCCCAGGTCGGCCATTTCTTCACCTTCGATCAGTCAATCTGTTATAAGAAAAAGCATGGCGTCTGCTGACACCATACTTTCTTTTATGGCTGCGAATCGGTTTTCCTTATTTTCCGAGCTGCTGCTTGGCAACCGCCACAATTTGACCAAAGGCATTGAGATCGCTGATCGCCAGTTCCGCCAGCATTTTCCGGTTTACCGCCACGCCGGCCACTTTCAGGCCGTGCATCAGCCGGCTGTAGGATATCCCATTGAGCCGGGCGGCGGCGTTGATCCGGGCAATCCATAGTTTGCGGAAGTCGGATTTCTTATCGCGGCGATGGGCATAGGCATAACTCAGTGACTTGAGAATCTGCTCACTCGCCGGACGGTACAGTTTTGATTTGGCACCACGGTAGCCACGAGCCAGCTTGAGAACCTTCTTGTGCCGCTGGTGGGTAACCGTGCCCCCTTTAACCCTGGGCATACTGGTTCCTCCTTCTTATCGCATCAACTTCGGTTAGGCGTATGGCAACAGCGGGGCTATCCGTCGGGCATCCCCGGGACTGACCAAAGTCGATTGTCTGAGATTGCGCTTCCGCTTGGCGCTTTTCTTTTCGAGGATATGGCTCTTGAACGCCTTGGCGCGCTTCAGTTTGCCAGTGGCGGTCATTTTAAAGCGTTTCGCCGCTCCGCGGTGGGTTTTCATTTTTGGCACCGTTAATCCCCCTCTCCTCATTAAGTTGTTCAGGGAAGAAGGATGCAGTGATCAATCGTGTTTCGGACTCAACACCATGACCATGTTACGGCCTTCAACCTTTGGTTCCCGCTCTATCACAGCTATCTCTTCGGCGCCTCTGGCCAGCCGAAAGCAGAGTTCCTTGCTCAGGTCAGCATGAGTAATCTCCCGGCCCCGAAACATTACGGTGACCTTGACCTTGTCCCCTTCTTTCAGAAAACGAATAGCATTTTTCATTTTTACGTCTAAATCGTGGTCTTCAATATTGGGACGGATCTTAACTTCTTTGACGGTGATTATTTTCTGCTTCTTCCTGGCCTCTCGCTCCCGCTTGGATTGCTCATATTTGAACTTTCCATAGTCCATAAGACGGCACACCGGAGGTTTTGCTCCAGGAGCCACTTCGACCAGATCCTGGTTTTTCTCCTGGGCGATCCGCAGGGCTTCCCGCACCGGCAGAATTCCCAGTTGTTCGCCGCCATCCCCGACCAGCCTGACTTCACGAGCACGAATTTCTTCGTTGATCCTCAGGTCTTTGTTGATGTGTCCTCACCTCTCTGCATTCTTCTAAGCAAAACAGGCGGGCAAAGCCCGCCTGAGTTCTCACCGTGATACCCGGTCTACCAATTCCCCCAACCTTACCAACAGTCGCCGACGTTGTAAGGCGAGAAGCGGACAGCTTCTACTTGCACAATATGCGCTTGTCTCGAGTGCCGCAGTAACTTTATCATGCTCACCAGCGGAAGTCAAGTCAAACCTTCTGCTCGATCTCGCGCCGCAGGCGGTCGACAAAAGCCGTCAGGGGCATCGGCCCCAGATCGCCCTGGCTCCGTTCCCGCACCGCCGCTTCCCGCTTTTCCTGCTCCCGATCACCGACCACCAGCAGATAGGGAATGTGGGCTAGCTGTCCCTCCCGAATCTTGTACCCGACCTTTTCATTGCGGGCGTCGACTTCCACTCGAAATCCTTGCTCATTCAACTGGGCATGGACCTGCCGAGCATATTCATGGTGGCGTTCGGTGATGGGGATAACCCGAGCCTGAACCGGCGCCAGCCAGGCCGGAAAAGCACCGGCATAGTGTTCGATCAGAATTCCGATAAACCGTTCAATGCTGCCCAAGACTACCCGGTGTATCATGACCGGCCGGTGCGGTTGGCCGTCTTCGCCGATATAGGTCAGTTCAAACCGCTCCGGCATCTGGAAGTCGAGTTGAATGGTGCCGCACTGCCAGGTGCGGCCGATCGAATCCCGAAGATGGAAGTCGATCTTGGGCCCGTAAAAAGCTCCGTCGCCCTCGTTGATCTTGTAGTCCATGCCCAGTTCATCGAGAGCATCGCGCAGGGCCTTGGTCGCCCGCTCCCAATCTTCATCCGAACCCATTGCCTTTTCCGGCCGGGTGGAAAGCTCGACATGATAGGAAAAGCCAAAAATCCGATAGACTTCGTCGACGATGCTGATTACTTCCTTGATCTCATTGTTGATTTGCGCAGGCAGCATGAAAATATGAGCATCGTCCTGGGTAAAGGAGCGGACCCGGAACAGGCCGTGGAGAACCCCTGATTTTTCATGACGGTGAACCAGTCCCAATTCCGCCACCCGCAGCGGAAACTCCCGGTAACTGTGGATCGCGGTTTTATACACCAGCATCCCGCCCGGACAATTCATCGGCTTGATCGCGTAATCATTCTCGTCGATTTTGGTAAAATACATATTTTCCCGGTAGTTCAACCAATGGCCGGAGCGCTCCCAGAGACTGCGGTTGAGGATGATCGGGGTTCGAATTTCCTGATAACCGCGGCGAACGTGGATTTCCCGCCAGAAGTTTTCGAGCTGGTTGCGAAGCACCATGCCTTTGGGCAGGAAAAAGGGGAAGCCCGGACCTTCTTCCATCAGCCGGAACAGCCCTAGTTCGGCGCCCAGCTTGCGGTGGTCGCGCCGTTTGGCCTCCTCCAATTGAAACAGATACTGGTCCAGATCCGCCTGTTTAGCAAAGGACGTACCATAGACCCGTTGCAGCATCTTGTTTTTTTCACTGCCCCGCCAATAGGCCCCGGCCAGGCTCATCAGCTTGACCGCCTTGAGGCCGCCGGTGGAGGGCAGATGCGGGCCGGCGCACAAGTCCACAAATTCCCCCTGCCGATAGAGACTGATAACCGCGTCTTCCGGCAACCCAGCGATCAGTTCCACTTTATAGGGTTCACCTCGCTCCGCAAACAGAGCGATGGCTTCCTCCCGAGAGATTTCATCCCGCTCGAAGGGATAATCGGCTTTGATGATGGCCTTCATCTCCGCTTCAATTCGTTCCAGATCCTCGGGCCGAAAATTATGTTCGGAATCAAAATCATAATAAAAGCCGTTTTCAATCGCCGGCCCGATCCCCAGGACGGTGCCCGGGAAGAGTCGCTGCACCGCCTGCGCCAGAACGTGAGAGCAGCTATGGCGGTAGGTTTCCCGACCCGATTCGGAATCAAAGGTGATGATCTCCAGCCGGGCGTCGGTTAGGAGCGGAGTAGCCAGATCCCGCACCCGATCATCAATTTTGGCGGCAACCGCCCGGGCCGCCAATCCCCGGGAGATATCCTGAGCCACTGCCGCCGCCGTGATTCCCGCCGAATATTGGCGAGTAGAGCCATCGGCCAGAGTAATCGTTATCATTGCCGGACTGCCCATGCTATTTTCCTCCTTTTCACAATAAAAACCCGCTCCCTGAGGGGCGGGTCTTGCTGACACACGGTTCCACCCTCGCCCTGGCGCAGCGCCAGTTCGACGTTTCTTCATTGGCATAACGGCCAGAGCCGGCTTCGCCTACTCCCGTTATCCGGTTTGGGGAAGCAGCTTCGAGGGGGTCTTCATCGGTTCACATTCCGGAAAAGCTCCCAGCCCCGGCTTTTCCTCTCTGCAGGCGTTGTTCCGATTACTCTGCCTCGGCATCGCTGTTGGATTGAGATAGAATTTCCTTAATTATATACTGCTTGGTTCGATCGGTGTCAATTTTTTAAGGCAGCAGCCAAACCAGCAGCGTCTGCAGCAAGCCGATCAAAAAACCCAGTGCCGCCCCCATCCATTCGATCTGGCGCAGTTCCCGGGCGGCCACGCTGGTCACGATCCGCTCCAGATCGCAGATTTCGTACTGCCGCATTTGCTCCTCGATCACATCCCCCAACCGGACTTCCCGCCGCATTACTTCCTCGATCCGGGCCAGCGCCTTCTCCAGGATCAAGGGCGCCTCCCGCTGAGATATGCCCCGGATCGCCTGTTCCAGCACTCGGATCAGCGACTGCGGTACAAATCGGGGCAGTGATTCGTGCATCCGGGCAATCATCAGCTCGCTGGCGGTTGCGGAGATTTCCCGCTGCATTTCATCGGTTTGTAATTTCTCCAAAATCCGCTCCAGCGGCAACAGATCTTGCTCCACAATTCTGCCCACGTCCCGAGCTAAATCCGCCCGACGCCGGGGCAGCAAACCCTGCAGTTCAAACTTCAGAATCGGAATCCGTATCGGCTCCCGGGGGTAAAACAGAGAGCGAATCGCCAATTTATTCGTCACCCAGCCAATAAAAGCGCCCAGCAGCGGTAGTGCGACGGCCTGGATCATCATTGCTGCGTCCTCTTTCTTCTTTCCCGAAGTATCTTGACTTTGTCTCAAAGTTCGCTATAATTGTCTGCAGTGCCGATACATTTTCCGGGGCCGTTAGCTCAGTGGGAGAGCACCTCCTTGACGCGGAGGGGGCCGCTAGTTCAATCCTAGCACGGCCCACCATGAACCAAAAGACACACTCACCGGTGTGTCTTTATTTTTTTATCTTTTTCAAGTTGCAACCGATCAGCCGTTCAGCACCCGACCCTGCTCAATCGCCGCCCGGGCGAGCTGATCGCAACGATTGTTTTCCGGATTGTCGGCATGACCCGGGACCTTGATCCATTCAATCTGATGCTTCATACTCAAACTGTAAATCTGTTCCCAGAGATCCCGGTTTTCGACCGGGGTTTTTCGGCTGGTCTGCCATCCGTTGCGGATCCATTTTGCCAACCAGCCCTGTTGGAAAGCGTTGACCAAATAGGCGCTGTCGCTGTGGAGGCGAACCCGGCAGGGCACTTTCAACGAGTTCAGGGCCGCGATCGCCGCCTGCAATTCCATTCGCTGATTGGTGGCCGCCGGTTCATAGCCCTGGATTTCCTTACGCTTCCGACCATAGATCAGCACCGCCGCCCAACCGCCCGGGCCGGGATTGCCCGAACAGGCGCCGTCGGTATAAATTTCCACCCGCGGATATTGAACTTCGCCCGACACCATCGCACCTCCGTTTGAACCGTTTTGACCGTTTGCACCATTAATGCGGGAGTATTGCAATAATGTCAATCTTATGGCTTTGGATCAGCAATCGCATCGATTCCCTCTACGCCCTGGAAAACCAGCTCACTGATCAGTTCGGCACTTACCAGATAGCATTATACGGATCTCTGCTCTGTACTCTGCTGCTCCTCTCAGCCCGCACCTGGGAACTGCGGCGGCCGGCCCTCTCCGCGCCCGCCGCCCTGCTGCGGGCGCTGCTGGTGTGCTCCTGGATGTTTCCCTTTGCCTACTGTCTGCTCTTGGGGGCTCCGCTGTGGATGACCCTTGGATCTACCACCGGAACCTGGATCGCCGGCCGGCTGATCCTGTCCGCCGCCCCCCGGCCCCGCCCGGCTCCCAACTCTTCAGATCGATAATCCCGCCCTTTACAGACAAAAAGAGACCTCCACGGGGATTGATGGAGGTCAAAGCAGAGAGGCGTTTCAGCCTTGCAACATTTCTGTCTACTTCGACGTTCCCGGCAATTATCCTGCTAGAATATTTTTAATTGTCTAGTTATTTCCGGAAGCCGTTAATATTCTTTTATTTTCCTCTGTTTCTGCTATAATTAGTCCGGTTTTGAACTAACCTGAAGGAGGAGAATGCTGGTGCTTCCAACCCCCAAGAAATATTTTCTGACGGCCGGAGCCGCAGAAGGCCACAGTGAATTGAACGCTTTTGACAATGCTCTGCTCAAAGCCCGAGTCGGCAACGTCAATCTGATCAAGGTCAGCAGTATCTTACCCCCGGAGGCTGTCTTTGATGCTGAGTTGGTGATTCCCTTCGGTTCCTTGGTACCGATTGCCTATGCCTGTATTATCAGCGAGCACCCCGGCGAGATAATTTCGGCGGCGGTGGCCACCGGCATCTCCGAGGACAGTTTCGGGGTCATTATGGAGTATTCCTGCCACGGCAGTAAAGACCAAGCGGAAGCCGCCGTCATTAAAATGGTAGAAGAAGCGTTTGCCACCCGGGGCATGAATCTGCGGGAAATCAAGCTGGCTGCGGTGGAGCATACGGTAACCAAGATCGGCTGTGCTTTTGCCGCCGTCCCCCTCTGGTATTAAGGAGGATTCGCTTAGATGAGCATTTGGTTCACCGAAAAGCAAACCCCCAATGTGGGGATTACCTGCAAGGTCAATGCCACCCTGCATGTAGAGCAAACCCCCTTTCAGCACCTGTCCATTTTGGAAACCGAACAATTCGGCCGAATGCTGGTGCTGGACGGCATGGTCATGACCACTAGCGGCGATGAATTTGTCTATCATGAAATGATCGCTCATGTTCCCCTATTCGCCCATCCCAATCCGCAGCAGGTGCTGATCATCGGCGGCGGAGACGGGGGGACGCTGCGGGAGGTGGCCAAACACCCTGCGGTGCAGCGGATCGTTATGGTCGAAATCGATGCCCGGGTGGTGGAAACCAGCCGGCAGTTCCTGCCGGAACTGAGCTCGGCTTTGGATGATGCCCGGGCTGAAATCCGCTATGAAGACGGGATCGTCTATGCCGCTCAGCACCCGAACCAGTTCGACGTCATTCTGGTGGATTCAACCGAACCGATCGGACCGGCGGCCGGATTGTTCAGCCGTGACTTCTACCAGAGTGTGTTCGCCGCTTTGAAGCCGGACGGGCTGTTTTGCGCCCAGACTGAATCTCCTTTTTTCAATCGCGACCTGATCCGGCGATCGTATCGGGACATCGCCGATATTTTCCCCATCGCCCGCTTGTATCTGGGAAGCATCCCGACGTATCCCAGCGGGCTGTGGAGCTTCACCATCGGCTCCAAGCAGCTTGACCCGGTCAAGCCGCAACGGCTGCCGGAAAGCCAGGGATTTCGGTACTATACCCCTGAGCTGCACCAGGCCTGTTTCACCTTGCCTAAATTCGTGAGCGATTTGCTCCTGCCGTGATCCAGGAGGGTCCATGATCAAACAGTATACCGAACGGCTTTCCGATTTTATGGGCAGCCAGGGCAACTTTGAGGAAGCCCGGGTGATCATACTGGGCGTGCCTCTCGAGGTCACGGTCAGCTTTCGCCCCGGTACTCGTTTCGGCCCGCAGTACATCCGCAGCAATTCCTACGGGATCGAGGAGT
>Ga0302252_1000358_pt1 | contig 43096 bp, 27 predicted proteins | sample AAG_RA_Leu_MG_FD_193511 | JGI IMG/M metagenome (GOLD analysis project Ga0302252, IMG submission 193511) | Enriched activated sludge microbial communities from anaerobic digester in WTTP, New Holstein, Wisconsin, United States - AAG_RA_Leu | ecosystem: Engineered > Bioreactor > Anaerobic >... | reverse complement strand
CCGGATGGAACGGCAGGCAAGTGCAAGTGTTCCGGGTCCGGGCTGTTTCCACCCGATTCCAGCCATTCCGGGCCATTTCCATAGCTCTGTCCGGGCCTAATAGGGACATATACAGTGGCGAAAGTCAGGGTGGGGAGGGGGCAGGAGGGGGGTGGGAAAAGAGGGGGCTTCCGGAGGGGGGGTTTCTCACCGTCGGGAACCGTCGCACCGTCGGGGCTGCTTACCATCCAGGGATGCGGATTTTGGCACGCCGGAGGTTTTGTTGCATGTGCGGGAGGTTGTGTCCACCCGTTTGCTTAGAGTTCTAAGAGGGGGGTGTGGCTCAACCGGTTGATGATCCTGGCTAGTCAATCAGATCGAATTCAACCAAAAGAACAGCGTGATCGGACATCGCATCAGAAGAGTTTGTCTCACAGGTCTTCGTGAAAAAAACTCCCTGGTTGTGAGTGATGTATTCTGCTTTTTTGACGGTAAAATGCCTGGTGAACAGGGCATGATCAATTCTGCTAACAGGCTTGAATTTTTTTGACCAGAAACTGTATCCCGAAGCAGGAGCCCGCAACCAACCATCGTCCTTCAGTTGATCAAACCTGCTTCCGCCATCCGGTTCGGGAGTCCCGGTATCATTGTTGAGATCCCCGAGAATTATGAAGGGTTTATCACGGATTTCATGCGCGATCTCCGTAATCCACTGCCAGGTTTTATGAAGGCTGACCTTATCTTTGCTCCGAATATCCGGAACACGCAGACCGATCACATCAAAGTGTTTATCCGGGATCCGGACATGGAGGACATTTGTATAGACCGCTGGCGTAATCCTGGGAGGGTGTATCGTTCCATTTTCGATTGATATACGGGATGCTATGAGAATCTGGTTCTGGCGGTCATCCGGGGATTCCGGTGGCGGGGAAATTTTGATCTTATAACCATATGACTCAAGGTCTTCGGTGAATTTCTGATGATACTTTCCCGGAACATATTCGTTGAGCACGAGGATATCTGCAGAAAGGGATGCAAGAGCCTCGGCCATATGGGAGAGATTTTTGTTATTCTTATGTGTCTGATGGGCTACATTCCAGGTAAGAATTTTCATGATACATCACTTCTGTCATTGTTTTCGTTAATGCGTTCTCATCAGATACTGGTCAGAACGCCGGGTCCAGCTGGACGATCCGGGCTGACGCTGCCGCAGCTTCCGATAGCCGGTCCAGCCGGAGCAGCACGCGCCGTTTCCATGCCCAGAACACGGCGAGGTCCGGGTCGAGTGCAATCGCACGGTCTACGGAGGCGAGCGCCTCATTGTACCGCTTTTTCCTGAACTGTACCATACACAACTGGCCATGGGCGAACTTTTCATCCGGCCGCAGCGCCAGGCATCGTGAAAGGATCTCTTCTGCCTCATCGAACCGGTTCAGTCGTCTCAGGACCATCCCGCAGAAGACCATTGCTTCGGTATTCTCCGGGTCCCGCAGGAGGACGCGCCCGAATGCATCGATCGCCTCCTCAAACTGCCACAGTTCAAGATGTGCCACGCCAAGGTCCATCAGCGCCGGCCAGAACCAGATGTCATTTCGGATCGCTGCACGCGAGCGCCGGATGATCTCCTGGTGCCGGCCGAGTTTTCCCAGGAGATAATTCCGGTGGAGGAACGCGACCGCACGATCGAGCCGGCTTCCGGATACCGGCTGCAGAGACCGGAGCTTCGCGATGATTTGTGGTTTGTCCGCAACCGTTGCCGGTCTCTTCTGCGGGCAGCCGTGCCGGTGCGATGCGGCCGTGCGTTTCCGAAAAAATTGTTTCACGATCATCTTCTCCCGGATCTTTACGCAATGATCCATATCCCCGCGGGGACGGCGATGACCAGCAGCAGGAACCCGGCCAATGCCGCCTTGTTCTTCACGAGTTTTCTTTCGGAGATGAGCATCACGATGACCGCGATGATGAAGCCAACAGCGAACCCGGCAAGGTGGCCGAAGACACCGATCGTTCCGTTGCCGATTTCATTGAGGATGACAAAGACCGGCAACAGCGCGGCAACCAGCGTGATCAGGATGAGCGAGAGCGCGATACCGGCGGGCGTCGGCGGGTCCTGAGGCTGTTCTCCGGTACCGGACTCATCCGTTTCCGGAGGCGACCGGATCCGGTAGATCATCCTGGTCAGGACCAGGTCATACATGATGAAGACCATGAGGAAGAACAGGTACGCACAGAACCCGTACACGATCCCGGAGAATCCCCAGCTGCCGGTCTGCGACAGCATCCTGCCAAAGTAAACGGATATCCCCGACACGGCAAACGGGAGCACGAAGAGCAGGACCAGTGCGGTCCGGAAGAACGCTGCATCGGGATACTCATACGAGAGCAGGCCGTGCATCCGGAGGATCGGGATGACAATGCAGTACAGGACAAACACCGCGTAGAGGAGGGTAAAGTACCCGGCAACGTTCTCTACGATGTGCTCCGGCAGCCAGACGCTGTGGATGTAATTGGATGCGAACATCGCCGTTGCGTTCGGGTGGCTGAAGTTGAGGAGAAGGTGCGGGACGGTAACGCTGACCGGGATTGTTGTCGTGATGACCGCATACTGGATACCGATGAGCAGCGCCGGGAGACCGAAGAGCAGGAGCGGTATCCCTGCCTTCCACCAGAGCGGCTTCTCCTTCCAGGACTGTTCAACCGCGCTGAGGTCTGCCTTCAGCTGCGGAAGGGAATATGCCGGACTTTTTTCACCGAATGGCGGTATCATGGTCCTGCCCCTTCCCGGCCAGGTGAATCGTCTCCCCGGCTGTGCGCCCCTGCCGGTTCACCGCATCCCCCTGCTGCTTCCCGTCGTGGAACGCTGCCCTGCCGGTGATCCCGGCAGTCCTGCCTGCCGCATTTCCTGCACTGAAGATCTCCTGCATTGCCCTCACACCCGCCGGACCCCGGTCCCGCCACAGGCAGGGCACGGCTTCTTCTTCGACCCGATCGCCAGGGGCCCGATGTGATCGGGCTCCCGAACCTTACCGGTCCCGTCACAGTACCGGCACTCAACAATTGTTCCCGGAATAGTGTCTGTCATCTCTTCATTCCTCCCTACTGGATGTAATGCACATCGTGGCTGTACCCGTAATGGGGTATCTCCTTGTGCGGTGCTTCCGTCTCAGGCAACCCTGACAGGACGATCCCGAGATGGTGTGCATCGTACTCGTTGTCGGAGACGAGCACCCCGATGGTATCGATCTGCCGTATCAGGGATGCAATCTGCTGATCGTGGAATTTTGCCCGGCGCTCCCGGTGCAGGTGCCGGATATCCTTCTTCACCGTACCGGCAATTTCCCGAATCCGCCGGGACCGGTAACTCATCATCTCTGCCAGGAGTTCCACCGCCCGGAGCTCACCGGCGCCCGGCGCCATTTCTGTCTCATCCATGCACTTCAACCTCCGATGCGCCGGCCCGGAGGGAGCCCGCCGGTACGGGGATCCTCTTGTGAGCGGCCTGCCACGATCCCCGTGACCGCTTCTTTGCCCGGCGTCTCCCCGGCATCCGCGGCCGGATGATCGGCTCGAGATCCGTGTGGCTGAACCGGACGAGCGAGTTCCGGAGCAGGGTGTTGCAGGCCCCGAACTTCTCCGAGCCCGTGCTGACCAGCTCCCCCATCATTGTCATGATCTCCGGATCAATGCACCCGCTCCGGCTCATCTTCCGGAGGGATCCGGCCAGGTTGTCCATGATCTTCGCATAGGTGACAATGCCCTCCAGTGCCTGGTCGCTCATCATCCCCGTGAACTCCCCACTCCGGTGCACGTACCGGCTGGTCGCATCCGGCACCCGGACGAGCGTGCGCCGGCTGAGCAGCGCCTTCCTCGAGCAGTGGTGAAACTTCACCTGTGACTGTCGCTCCAAACGACACCTCCCGTCCTAGTCCCATCTTCCGGCGGGACGCCGGTTCTCTTCCACCTGCGGCTCCAGGACGCCGTGCCGGAATGTCCTGCACAGCTCCCGGAAGTACCAGTCCGCGATCTTCTTCTCATCCTTCTGGAAGGTCCGCGTCACCGCGTTCAGGGCCGTAATCGTCTCCTCCCCCATGAACCCGACGCCCGCGGTAAAGACCGTGACCGTGATCTTCCGGCCCTTCATCCGCATCTTCCGGCCATTGGCCGGGCGGTATGCGGCGACCGCGACCTGCGCATCCTCATAGATCTTCAGCTTGTGCCACTTCACATCCAGGTTCTGCAGGTGATAGTTCAGTTCAAGCAATTTTCCAAACCTCCTCGTATTACTCTTCTCTGTATCCTGTACCGGACATCATTGGGTCCCCCCAAACCCTCCGTCTTTTTGCCGCATCTGGTGCGGGCGTAACAGTTAATGTTGGTTTTATTACTTAAAAAAGTTTTTTGAGTGTTGAGAATATTTAAAATTGAAAAGATTTTTTTATTATGAGTATTCATCAGATATTTGGTACAATCAGAAAATTCTCATGAGGTTATTTATTTCATACTTATAAGCCACCTCAATCCACGCTAAATCGATGAAATTATATCAAAACCAGGTAAAGGTAAAAAACGAAAAAAAATATTTTGGTGGCAAAATGGTAGAGAAAAACCAATCACAACTTCAAAAAATAAAATTTACATCAAAGCTTCTCAAAACCACCGCACTAATCGATGATACTTCTCTCTTTCTAACCTATTGGGATAATGACAAAACGAAAGAACAAAATTTGCAGATAATCCGTGATGATAATTTACTGAATAAAAAATCCCGGTCTCGTGTAGTTGATATCCTAAAAATTTTCAATCAGCGTTTTCTCTTCAATGACGATGTTATTCGCTCACTCTCATATCTTCAAAAGAAAGGCGTTTCTAAAGAAGTAATGCTCCCACTTCTCTATTATTTTTCAGTAAAAAACGATCTCTTCCTCAATGATTTTGTAATTGAATTCCTTCAACCGCGATATGAAAACGGTCAAAATGACATCCCTATTTCAGTAGCAGTGAATGTCGTGAAACAATGGAACGAAGAAGGAAGAACAACTGCGAACTGGTCGGATGAAACCGTGTTACATATTGCACAACACGCTCTTGCAACCCTCCGCGATTTCCATCTTCTTGAAGGGGGGGTGAATAAACGAATAACTCCGTTATTTGTCCCCGATCAAGCGTTTGCATATCTTGCACTTTTCATGTCATTGAATGGAATCAATGGCGAAAGGCTTGTCAGAAACCCTGAATGGAAATTGTTTTTTATGACTCCTGAGTTAATTGAGCGTTTTTTCCTGTCCTGCCACCAGGAAGGCTATCTATCGTATCATGCTGCAGGATCGATCTACAGAATTGAATTTTCACATAAATCGTTGGAGGAACTGTGCCATGAGTTCACTTGAGAATAAGTTAAAAAAACTTGAGAAGACCCTTCTAGCAGGGCCACGTGAAATTAGTGTTTACGATGACATGCCTTATGCGATATATCTGTACCTTCCTGAAGAGGAATGGACCCTTCGTAATGAAATTGAAGGACTCATCATCAGATTATCTCATAACGGAAAACAGGTTTCAGTCATTTCTTTTGAGAAGGTTCTCTGGGAACTCATCAGAAACGTTGAATCGATAGATTCCGGAGAAGGCTTGAATGCACTTATTGAACAAGAAACTTCGATGGGTTTTTCTGAAGCACAGAAAACGATTCAAAAATATTTATCTGGAGAGCTTTACGGAAATTCCGAGATATCAATAATTGATGCTATAGAAAAGCATGCGAAAACCCTTGATCCACAGAAAGATGTGATTTTCCTTATGCATGCTGGAGCGCTTTCTCCGCACATGTATCACATATCAAGTATGGCTGAACGAATGCAGGACCGGAAAATTGCTATTCCGGTTATAATATTCTATCCTGGAACGAAAGAGGGGACGATAAGCCTTCGTTTCATGGATTTACGTGACAAAGAACCCACGGGGAATTACCGAATAAAAATTTTTGGAGATGAGGCATGACATTAATTCGTGAGATTCTTGAGCGTGATCTTTCAAAAACTATTGAAGAGATCATTAAAGTAAATCAAACAGATGAAGAAACGGTATTCAATGAAATTTCTGAGTATATCGCAACACCTAACATCATTTTTCATTATCAAACAGTATTCAAAAAAATTGCAAAGGGACCAGCAGATATAAAGGACAAGGAAGAAAAAGTTGGTTTCTGGGTATCGGGTTTTTTTGGTTCTGGTAAATCGTCCTTCGCAAAAAATCTCGGTTATGCTGTTGCAAATCCAACCGTATGTGGAAAACCTGCAAGTGAAATTTTTAAAAGCCGCATTCAGGATGAGACGATTGCTGGATATGTCGATTTTATCAATTCCAATTTTAAGGTCAATTTGATAATGTTTGATATTGCTGTCGAACAACATGGATCCAGTGAGCGATTTGAACTTATCCTCTATCGACAATTGCTAAAAAACCTCGACTACTCAAGTGATTTCGATATCGCCGAACTTGAGATTGAATTGGAGGAAGAAGACGGAAAATCAAAGGGGAAGAAATTCCAGCAATTCTTGAAGAAATTTCAGGAAATTTACCCGGAAACCACTTGGGAAAAAGCTCGAGAAGGAGCGTCACGAGTATCAAGAACAAGTCGTGTCCTCCATGAAATTGATCCAAAAACCTACCCAAATCCTGACACATGGGGACAAAATTTGAGAAATAAGCATGTCGAATTATCTGTCGGTAAAGTCATCGATCGTGTTTATACCCTTATGCAACGTCGCCGCTCAGGGGATATTCTGATCTTTGTTGTGGATGAAGTAGGACAATATGTTGCTCGCAGTAGGGACCGTCTCGACGAACTAAGAGCGTTCATCGAACAACTTGGAAAAGAAGCAAAAACGAGAATCAAGAATAAGGAAATTCCTGCGCCATTCTGGCTGGTTGTTACCTCACAAGAAAAATTGTCTGAGGTTGTTGCATCCATAGATAATACCAGTGTGCAACTTGCAAAAATTCAGGACCGGTTTGAATCAATCGATCTTTCTCCAGCAGATATCCGCGAGGTCGCAACTAAACGTGTTCTCGCAAAAAAATCAGATAAAATCTCGCTATTAAAAAACCTCTACAAGAAAAACGAAGGCAGGATATCCGCACAGTGCAATCTTGAGCGATCTTCCCTTCCCTGTGAAATTAAAGAAAGCGAATTTATTCAATTTTATCCATATCTACCCCATCTCATCGAATTATCAATTAAAATAATGTCAGGTATCCGTCTTCTTCCTGGAGCAACACGACATCTTGGCGGGAGTAACCGGACAATCATTAAACAATCATATGAGATGCTCGTGTCCCAAAAAACAGATCTTGCGGGAAAGGAAATTGGGACACTTGTAAGTCTCGATAAGATCTTTGATCTCGTTGAGCAGAATCTGTCTTCTGAAAAAAAGAACGATATTTACACGATCGCCATAAAATTCGAACATACGCCGAAAGACAACGGGTGGGCTCTCAAGGTGGCAAAAGCCATCTGTCTTCTGGAATTTGTCCGTGAAGTACCGAGGACAGAGAAGAATATTGCATCGGTATTGATTGAGCAGGTAGGGCAGGAAGCACCAATCGCAATGGTAAAAGATGCACTCGCACGACTGTCTCACTCTGATGCACGGTTTGTCAAACAGACCGAAGATGGTTATAAACTCCTCTCCCAGGAGGAGCGAAAGTGGGATGAGGAGCGCCAGAATTATCTCAAACCTAAACCAGCAAGTCGGACAACCATCAAGCGCAATATCATTATGGATATTTGCTCTTCGCCATCTGTAAAGGCATACCGGTACCAGAATCTCAAATCATTAAAAATTGAGTTTGTTCTCGACGAGGTCAGGATTGGAGACCAAGGAATTATCTCAGTAAATATTTTCAGTGCTGAATCCCCCGAGGAACTTCCTCAACTGATTGAACGTGTAAAAATAGATAGTCATTCTAAAAAGGACGGAATATTCTGGGCGTTTTGTCTAACTTCAGAAATTGATGACCTCATTGCTGAATATAATGCATCGGAAGAGATGATCCGCAAATATGATCTTCTCAAGTCTCAGAATAAAATCAATACAATAGAACGCGAATGCCTCGAGAATGAGAAACGTGATTTTTCATCGAGGATCAAACCGCGATTATCGGACAAATTACAGAATGCTCTCGCTGATGGAGCGGGTGTATTCACTGGCGTTCGCAAAGATGGAAATGTTCTTGGAAATTCATTCTCAAGTGCCATCAAAACTATGCTCGACAGCGCTATCCCGGATCTCTTCCCCAAACTTGAATGGGGGGCTGTTTCGCTATCAGGTACTGAACCTGAGACACTTCTTAAAGCAGCAAATCTGAATGGGCTTCCTAAAGTTCTGTATGACGGAGAGAATAATCTTGGGTTTGTCACCCACGAGCACAAAGGATATGTGATCAATCTGAAGGCACGGGTTATCGAGGAAATCCATGCAAAAATCCGCCAAGCCCATGAATATGGTGGGGAGCAGGAGAGTGGGAGAAAGTTAGAAGAAACCTTCGGCGGGATGGGGTATGCGTGGGATAGGGACCTGATTCGTCTGGCACTTGCCGCACTTTACCGGGCCGGCCAAATTGAGATCACATTCGATGGTTCAACATATCGGAATTATCAAGAGTCTCAAAGCTGGGCAGCATTGACGAATAACACCAAATTCAGATCTGCAATCTTCATAGAACGTGGCGTGCCGCCAACGTTACAGGATCTTGTATCCGCTTCTGATCTTTATCATCAACTAACTGGCGAACCTGAACCCGATGTCAATGAAGCAATCATAGTGGGGAAATTCAAGGAGCTTGCTGCACGGGACTTCAGGGATGTTGTGGCGTTCCACTCCCTTGCAATAGCAAACGATCTTCCCGTCGAATCTGATTTAAATGAATATCGTACCCAAATCGAAGCCATCCAGAATGCGGATGAAGATACCGCATTCAATGTGATTAAAGCATATCAAACTCAACTTCCGCAAAGCAAGGAAAAATTCTCACGAATCAAGAATCAGCTAAAACCAGATTTCATAAAAATAATTCAGCACGCCAGATCTCTTTGTCACCATCCCAGTGTAAAGGTGAATGAAGCATGCAAAGAATCATTGTCACAACTTACCGAGTCTTTACAATCACTCGACATTTTCTCGAAGATAAATGAAATTAAAGACCTCTGCAAATCGATTGACTCACAATTTGAGACCCATTACCGAAAACTTCACGAAGAACGGATAGGGGTTTACCAACATGAGGTTGATGAATTCAATGCTATGCCAGAGTTCGTCAACATGAGTGATGCAAACAAAACGCGTGTTCTGGCAGTATTCGATGAAGCTTCCTGTCCGAAATACGAATTTGATGAATCAACTCTCATCTGTAAGAACTGCCATGCAAGTTCCGGACAGATCAAATCCGATATCGAAGCGGCATCCACCCGCTATGATAAAGCTCGCTTAGTTCTCCAAGAACTCTCAGCCCCGCCAAAAGATGATAAGGAACTTCGCCGTGTGAAATTGACACGATCCTTCCCGTCACGCGTGGAGGACGAAGAAGAACTGAACCAGGCAATTGAAGAGCTTCGCAATCAATTGCAAAAACTGATCGATGAAGGGTTCATCATCATTCCGGAGTAATGCGGATGGATTCGGGAACGAGGAATGAGCTTCGGCTCATGGTTATCGGATGCAGAAAAACCCTCGAAAGTTCCCTCGCGGAACTGCTTGAAGGTCAGTATGGGATCGATGCTAAAGGGCAAATTTCCGATCCCTCGACGCTCAAGCACCTGGATTCGACCGAGCAGGTATTCCGCGAGGAACTTGTTTCCCAACTGAACCACATCATTGCTTCCGGTTTCAAACCGAAGGATGCCGTGACCCAACTCGTACGGGAAGTCGCGTTCACGCATTTCAACCGGCTCTGTGCCTATAAACTTCTCGAACAGCGGGGGCATATCCGTGAAGCGGTCAGCCGAGGAATCGAATCGAACGGATTTCTCCGATATCTGGCCGATCATAAAGAAAATTATGCACTGTTTACTTCCGGTAAACAGGATCTCGCGTACCGTCATTTCCTGATCTGGCAAGGGTCTGTTCTGTCCGATGAGATTGGGGTTCTTTTCTCTCCGTACGATCCAGCCAACCGGCTTTTTCCCTCGCACCGTGTGATTGAGGAACTCCTCGTTGAGATCAACAAAGAAAGTCTCAAGGATATCTGGAAGAGTGACGAGACGATAGGTTGGATCTACCAGTACTTCACGCCAAAAGAACTCCGGGATAAAGCACGGAGTGAAAGCCAGGCCCCCCGGAATTCGTACGAGCTCGCTTTCCGCAACCAGTTCTTCACACCACGGTATGTTGTCCAGTTCCTAACCGATAATACTCTCGGCCGTATCTGGTACGAGATGCATCAGGGCAAGACTTCGCTTGCAACGAGCTGCGAATACATGGTCCGCTATCCGCATGAGGTTTTTCTCAAATCCGGTGAACCTCTCCCAACCTCATCAAAAGAATCAAAGGAAAAATCCCGGGAAGAACTCCTCAAGGATCCTTGGTATATCCAATACCGGGAACGGAAAGATCCTCGGAATCTCCGGATAATGGATCCAGCCTGCGGAAGCGGACATTTCCTGCTTTATTGTTTTGATATCCTTGAAGTGATCTATCGGGAAGCCTGGGAAGATTCCCAAGGCATCCCGTTTACAGAATCAGGAAAAACTCTTCGGGATGATTTCCCTGATATGAAAGTATTTCAGAAAGAAATTCCCGGCTTGATCCTCCGCCATAATCTGCACGGGATCGATATCGATCTCCGTGCAACCCAGATTGCCACTCTCGCTCTCTGGCTCAGAGCACAGCGCTCATTCCACGAACTTGGTATTCCGCGAGAACAGAGACCACACATAACCCGGTCGAATATCGTTTGTGCGGAACCAATGCCTGGCGAGAAGGAGCTTCTCGAAGAATTCATCGCCACACTTAACCCGCCGGTCCTTGGCGGGCTTGTACGGACCGCTTTTGAGAAGATGAATCTTGCCGGTGAAGCTGGTTCGCTCTTAAAGATCGAGGAAGAAATTGCCCAATCGATCGCCGCAGCGAAACAGCAGTGGCTCTCCCGACCAAAGGATGCCCAGCTCACACTCTTTCCGACCGATAAGAAGCTTCAATGGGAGACCTCGCTCTACAATGTCAGTGGTATCTCGGATGCATCGTTCTGGGATATCGCTGAGCAGAAAGTGCTCGAAGCATTGCATGATTATGCAAAGCAGGCTTCGAATGGTGCCGGATATCGTCGGGCGATCTTTGCCGAAGATGCAGCACGGGGATTTGCATTCATTGAGCTTTGTGGGAAGAAGTACGATGTTGTACTGATGAATCCGCCGTTCGGTGATGTTTCGATATTGTCAAGAGACTACCTTTATCATTCGTATATAAGTGCAACACAAGATATTTTCTCAGCATTTATTGAACGAGCTGCAATCTGGTCATATGGTGGATATATCGGTGCAATAACAAATCGACTTGCATTTTCAAGAGAATTATTGAAAGACTGGAGAGAAAAATATCTACTATCAGATGAGTGTTCGCTAACCGTTTCTGCCGATTTAGGATTTGGCGTTCTCGATGCCGCAGTTGTGGAAGCGGCAGCTTATGTAATTTCTAATAACTATTCCGACACCAAATTAATGGTTATCAATGCATTAAATTCAAAGAGGAAAGAGGAGGCAATATTAGACTCCCTTAGGACTCACAATAATTTTTTTATCCATCCAAAAAAATTGTTTAAATCCCTGCCCAATTCTTCTATTTCTTATTGGTGTAGTCCAAAATGGCTTTTATTCTTTGACAATTTGCCAAAGGCAAACGAATTTGGAATAATTTCCAAAAAAGGATTGGAAACCGGGGATGATGAAAAATTCTTACGCTTAAAATGGGAAATCAACCCTGGAAATTTCAAACCATTCAAAAAATGGACTGATTATGCTAAAGGAGGGCCCTATCAGCCTTTTTTCTTAGATATTCATTTAGTTTTTAATTATTCATTTTTTAACGAAGCAAGGAGGGTATCTAATCTAGATCTTTATGGGAAAAGTGGCTTAACATACTCAAGTCGGACGACAAGTAGTTTCGTAACTCGGATCCTTCCTAAACATTGTATAATTAGTCCTAAAGGTCCAGGAATTTTTTCCTTCAACGAACAAAATGATCTTGGTTTAATGTGTTTTCTAAATTCTCAGACTGCTGCATTCATTATGGAATTGATGGTTGGTGGCGGAGAAACCTCTGTAAAAGGGAGTGCTGCGCGAGATTTTTTACCAACATCTATTGAAATGATGCCAGTACCCAATAACTTTGACAATGTAATTGCAGATTTATCAAAAAATGGGTCGAATATTCTTCAAAATTTTTTTAAAGTGAACTATGACGAGACGAATCCCCGTTTTCATTGTATTTATTTGAATGGAAAATCAATTCAAAATATCTGTTTTAATAACTATGAAATTTGTGAGAGAAAAATCATCGATTCAATAAAGGATATTCAGCATGCAGAAAAACTTGTGATGCAGGCATATAATTTAACGGATGTAGAATTTAACGACTTATTGACTCTTTTTGGAAATTTATCTAACGTCGATTCTGCAATGACCCTCGAGAAAGAAAGATATCTTTTGGAAAGTATCGAGAATGGAGATATTGTTCAAATGTGTTATGAGATTGAAAATAATTCAACTAAAAAATCTTGTAGAATGCTATCAAAATGCTCATTTTCTATCGATCCTCTTTACGAGAGATTATCATTTTTATTAAATTTGAAGCCAGAAACAATACAAGAGTACCGACGTAAAAAGCAAATTATTCCAAAACAGTTGCCAGATATTTTTTCCTCCAATTTACTCAGTTACCTCCTCGGCTCCCTCTTCGGCCGTTGGGACATTCGCTACGCAACCGGCGAGAAACAACCTCCTGAACTTCCCAATCCTTTCGCTCCGCTTCCCGCATGCTCGCCAGGGATGCTCCAGGGTGATGACGGCCTTCCGCTCCTTGAAGCGCCGCCAGGGTATCCACTCAAGATCGATGATGATGGGATTCTTGTCGATGACGAATATCATCCCGAAGATATCATCACACGACTCCGTGAGGTCCTCGCACTCCTCTGGGGCGAGCGGGCAGACGCTATCGAACAGGAGGCTTGCGAGATCCTCGGCGTGAAATCTCTCCGCGATTATTTCCGGAAACCTGGCAGCGGCGGGTTCTGGGACAGTCATGTGAAACGCTACTCCAAGAGCCGACGGAAAGCACCGATTTATTGGCTGCTCCAGTCTTCGAAGAAGAACTATGCACTCTGGATTTATTATCACCGGCTCACTCCAGACACACTCTTCCGAGCTCTCGAACGATATGTGAAACCCAAGATCCAGATGGAAGAGACACGGCTTGCGGAAATGCAATCCGAGTTGAAGAATGCCGGTACTGGCGGAGAAGCAGTGAAACGTCTCGAAAAGGCAGTCGAAAAACAAGAGGCATTTGTTGGAGAGCTGGCAGATTTCAAGGAAAAACTTGAACGGGCTGCTTCGCTCTTCCTTGAGCCGGATCTTGACGATGGTGTTGTCCTGACCATTGCTCCACTTCATGAACTCGTGCCCTGGAAAGAGGCCGAAGCGTACTGGGAGGAGTTACTCGAAGGGAAGTATGAGTGGTCTTCGATCGGGAAACAGATGCGGGAGAAGAGAATGCTTCATAATTGAAGGAGTTAGATTTGAAGGATTGTAGGTGAGGGAGGATTATGTCATTATTACTGAATCTTGAAGGGGCAAAACAACAAGTCACATCACAATTAACGAATAAAAATCTGATTGATTCACTGAACAAATTTGGAGAAGAATATTTCAAGACGGTAGCGATAATTTTTTATTGTCGTTACCAATACTATCTACGACGTGATAACAAAGATCCCGAATCAGAGATTGTTGATTTAATTAATAATTATTTTCAAGAACCTACCTTTGATTCTTGGATACGGCTCTCCAGTTTATGTTGTGATCAACTTTCGAAATTCGGAGATCCTCTTTCCCTTGAATATATCAAAACCTGTCAAACGAGACTCGATGCTCCAAATAATCAACTTGCGAAGAAAATTATCAAAGAAATTCATCGGTTAAAATCAAATCCCAAAATCGATCCCCCCGCAAATATTACTTTAGGAAATCTTGGGGAAGAATTGATGCGACTTCTTCGAAATTTCCAATCTCATGAATGGACAGATGACGGTCTCTTTCAGCCGTTAGTGGATCTTGGGATAAAAGACTTTATGATCACCCGTGTTGACGAACTAATGAGACCATTTGCAATTGATATACTCATACCTAAATTATACGATCAAAGTAAAGGTCAAAAATCACATCTGAAGGTCTTTTCAATCCAAAACAGTCATGTGGATGTCCTTACCATTCCGATTGATTCCAATCAACAATTCATATTTGATCAACCTTATTTTCAGTTTAACCCTCAAGAAGACCGCTTCAGCTGTCTCTCAAATCTCATTTTGTTTAATGAGGTGGATAAACGAATTTTCACTTATACGAAAATGAAAAAAAATGGTGAAGCGATCTACACCAATGTTCCCATCGTTGGAGATATTAGGCCAATAACAAAAAAATTCAAAGGAATTTCAGAATTATTCGAAATTTCCCAACAAAATCTCCAACAAGAAAAACTGATTGAATCCTTACGCGACAAATATGGTCCCGTTAATGAAGAATCGGGAATTTTTTATAATCTCCCTCCTCTTGCAAAAACATATGTCCCCAGACCTGGGCTCGAAAAAAAATTGATCGATGTTCTCAAACTCCAAAGATCATATATTTTTACGATTGATGGGGGTGGGGGATATGGGAAGACTGAACTCGTTAAAAAGGTTGCATGGGACATAATTCATAATACCGTACCTGATGAAATCAAGGATAAACTTCAATTTGGTCATGTATTCTGGATTTCAGGAAAGAGTACATATTTTATCCGGGGAGAGATCGAAGCAAAACAACCCGCATTAAACAGACTTGAGGATCTGTTAGATTGTATCTTTTATGTTACAGGGAAATTCCAATATCTCGGGATAGGCTTAGAAGAGAAGAAAAAATACTGCATTGAAATCCTCAATTCCCTTGGTTCATTCTTACTCATTATCGATAATCTTGAAACCGTATCGGATATTGAAGAGGTAAGTAATTTTATTGGTTACGAATTTGATTCAATTAATCGTAATTGCAATTTCAAGGTCATCATCACTTCCCGTGTCTCAAAGATCGAGGGAGAGCGGCGAGTAAATGTCACTACAATGGAGGATGATGAGACACTGCAATTGATAAGAGAAGAATTACAGCGATGGGATATCCTTGAGAAATTCAATACAAAAGAACAACTCGACGAAATTGCCCGAATCAGTGGGAAAATACCCCTCATGGTAATTCATATCACGAGTATCCTGAAAAACCGTGCAAATTTAGAAGAGTTCAAAAAACTTATGCCACGAACGATGGAAAAAGCTCTCAATTTTATTTGTGAATTCCAATGGAATGAACTATCAGATGCTGCTCAAATTCTCGCAAAAACTATTGCTCTCAATGGGGGAAGAGTCAATTTTGGTCTTGCGAAAATGGTATGTGATTTTGAGGATGATTCCCAATTCCAAGAGGCACGGAATGAGCTTCAAGATCGGGCATTTTTAATCGATTCTGATTTAAATATCAATGTTTTATCAATGTTGCCCCCCATCTATGAGTTCTCTTATGGAAAACTCCGACAGACTCCTGCTGTTGAACATGAATTGAAACAAAAACTAAAATTAATGAAATCTGTTCTGGAATCAAAATCCCCGTCCTCCAGTCTTATAAAATCAGAAAAAGATCAGTCGCAAATTCCGGACGATATTGATCTTCAAAATCTTCTTCTCTTCGCATCAGATCGCGTTCGAATACATGCATACAAAGAGGCCTACGATTTCTACAAATTAGCTACGAAGAATTATCCAGGGAGTGTTGAGGCCTGGAGAGCGAGAGCCAACTTCGAATTTATGCAATTGCAAAATGATGAAATGGCCCGAGAAAGTTTTGAACGGGCGATTCAATTAAACCCGAATGATCCTATCACATACAAAGAATACGCCTATTGGGAATTCGATCGTGGTGAGAAACAGGGTGAGATTGGTCTTTTAAAAAAGGCAATTGATCTCAATACCAAAGCAAAAGAATTGTTGAAGGATGTTGCCGCAATCAGAGTCACGAATGATTACATTGTATCAGCGTACATGAAACTTGTATATCTTCATAAAAATCTCGCTCAAACAACTCCATCCGATCGAAATTATCACTTTTCAATCGCCGAAAAATTCATTCAAATAATAATAAAAATTCTAGACGAAAATTTTGTTCCAGATCCAAAAACACCCGATGAAATTCGCCATAATGTTATCGATCATAATTCTCTTGCAAACGCTTATTTGAATTATAAGGGCGGAACGGATAAGAATCGAAAATTCTATGATTACCATGCCCTTGTAAATATCATCAACGGGTTAAAATTAGATCGAAATAATGTTGATTTAATAAGAAAATTAGAAAGCTGGCGAATTAGAAAGATCCTTGAAACATATGGAGTCAAATGGACTCGTATCGATGAAAAGACAATCCGAGACATAATTGCACTTTTGCCAAGGATAGAGAGCGATTTAGAGAGGATGAAAATTGTTTAATTATTTTTAATAAATTTCTTGAGGTTAAAATAAAATGGACAAATCAATTCTCCACGATTTCTCCCTCTCCTCGCGGGAGCTCCTCATGCAGGAAGCCGCAGAGCACCTCGAATCCGTGTACGGATTAACCAATGACGGAAAATTCGAGGCCATCGATCGACTCCCCAATCTTCGAACGGATTCATTCGCAACGGAAACTCGTAGGCAGCTTGAAGTATTTTTTACGGACGAAACTGCAGCAGGCCTCACAAGAAAAGAAGCATATGAAAAACTCACCAAAGAGATCTCCTTCACCTGGCTCAACCGCATCGTTGCCATCGCAATGATGGAGAAGCGAGGGATTATCCGTCATGAAGCAATCGGGAAAGGGATCGAGTCCAATGGTTTCAAACGCTGGCTGGCATCCCCTGACAATGCCGAGATGCTCAAACTCTTCAACAACGGGGACCTGCCCAAGAATATCTTCGGCGAGGGTCCGCGGGACCAGGCCTATCGTGAATTTCTCCTTTGGCAATGCAACGAGATTGCTCGGGAGCTGGCCGTTCTCTTCGATACTTCCACTTTGGCAAGCCGCATCTTCCCCCGTCCACGCGTTCTTCAGCAAATCCTTGTCAGGGTAAATGTTCCAGAGATACAATCCGCGTGGGAAACTGGCAACGAGGAAGCAATCGGGTGGATCTATCAGTATTTCAACGAGAACGAGAAGGCCGAGGTCTTTGACCGGCTGTATAAGAAGAAGCAGAAGATCCGGCCTCAGGATATTCCCGCAGCAACTTGTCTGTATACCCCTCGCTGGATTGTGAAATATCTCGTCCAGAACACCCTCGGCCGGCAATGGATGCAGATGCATCCCGATTCATCACTCGCCACGTCGCTCGATTATCTCGTTCCGCTCAAAGGAGAGATTCCTCCTGTTGCCTTGAAACCCGTGCGAGAGATCACGCTCCTCGATCCCGCTTGTGGGACCATGCACTTCGGGCTCGTGGCCTTTGATCTCTACACCAAAATGTATGAGGAGGAGATGCAGAAAGCCGGGACACCAGGATGGCCAATTGCTCCGTCAGTAAAATCCACGGAGGATATTCCTGCAGCAATCCTCGCAAACAATATCCACGGAATCGATATCGATCTTCGAGCGGTTCAGCTCTCGGCACTTACGCTCTTTCTCAAGGCAAAGGGGTATCGCAAGGACACGAAGATCACCGAGAGCAACCTTGCATGTGCCGATATTATGCCTCTCGATGGAGAGCATCTTGCAGCATTCCTCAAAGAGACAAATCTGACCGATCCTCTCTATGAACGGATTCTTCGTGCATTGATCGATCAGCTCAAGCTTGCCCATCATCTGGGATCGCTCCTCAAGATCGAAGAAGAGATCTCTCGCTTGATTGAAGACGAGAGGAAGCGGTTTGAGAAAGTAGGCCGCCAGGTGGATCTATCGGGAAAATCTGTTGCCAATGTTGATGCCGAGGCTTTCGATGACGCATATTGGGAACGGCTTGAGGGCGAGATTATCAATGCTCTGAATGCATTTGCTGTTAGGCAACGTGAGCAAGGACGGGATGAGAGTTATTTCATTGGGGAGACGACGAAGGGGATTCGGCTGCTTGATTTACTTAGGCAGAAGTATGATGTGGTGGTGACGAATCCGCCGTATTCTGGGCATAAAAATATGAACGTAATACTTAAAGAGACATTAAGTAGGTTATATCCAGATCGAGCCTGGGATCTTTTTTCGGCATTTATTTCACGTTGTATAGGGTTGACTGCTGAAAATGGCCGATCAGGGATGATAACGATCCATTCATTTATGTTTATCTCGACATATGAAAAATTGAGATTTGAAATAAATGAGAATTCCCTCATTGAAACTGGATGTCACCTTGGGACAAAAACTGAATTTGATTTATCAAATCCGAACGCCCAAGGATTTATTGCTTTTGTATTTTCAGCTCATCCAACAACCAAATACAAACAATCTTTATTGAGTCCATGGTTCAGAATGGTTCAAGAGATTGGAGAAGAAAAGCAAATTGCTTTTGATAAATGTCTTTCAAAATTACAAAATGGCGTCCAAGACCCCCAACTTCATCAATATCGCCATAAAGACTTCATTGTTATTCCAGGGAGCCCATGGGTATATTGGCTAAAAGATGGGGTTAAAAAATTATTTTCATCATTACCCTCTTTAAATTCAATATCAGCACCTAAATCAGGATTAAATACAGCCGACAATTTACGATTTCTTAGATTTTGGTGGGAGGTAAATGTTAAAAAGATAAATTTATTCGAAAATGTGGTTTCCCCAAAATGGTTTAAAATAATGAAGGGAGGTGAATACAAAAAATGGTATGGCAATCAAGAGCATGTCATTAATTGGTTAAACAATGGTTTTGAAGTCAGAAGCTTCCCTGGTGCAACTATAAGGAATGAGGATTGCTATTTCAAAAAAGGAATTACATTTCCAAAATTAACATCATCGTTTTTTAATGCCAGATATTCTCCAGGTGGTTTTTTATTCGATAGTGCAGGGAACTCAATTTTTCCCCAAAATATTGCATTTACATTGGCCATTCTCAATTCTCAATTAGCAAATTACCTGTTAAAAATGATCAACCCCACCGTCAATTTTCAAGTCGGGGATCTAGCGCGGCTACCAATTCCAAAAAAATCGTCATCTCAACTCGAATCACTTGTTGATACCGCGATCACTATCGCAAAAATCGATAGTGCTTGTGATGAGACCACATTTGATTTCATTACCCCTTCTTTTTCATCAACTTTAGACGGAATGATTATTTTAGTAAAATCCCGTCATGAGAATTTACGTTTGATCGAAAACCAGATTGATAATGAAGTTAACCATCTCTACGAGATCTCATCAGAAGATCGAGATTTAATTGAGAAAGAAATCGGCCCATCTCCCGAACTCCCAACCCCCACTCGCGAAGAAATCGCAACCCGTTGGATCGGTTATGCGATGGGTATCGTCATGGGCCGTTTTTTCCCAGGAACGGAAGGGGCTCTCGGTTCAGCAATTCTCGAAGGAGAGCATATCTTCTCACCCCAAACAGAATCTGCCCTCAAGGAACTAACTTACCAATACCCCATCGGCATCCTCGATTCAGCGGATCCGGACGATCTTGCCAACCGTATCGTCAAAGCCCTCACTTTAATGCTCGGGGAAACCTGCACAAATGAAATTATCGAAGTAATCGGGGGCAGCCCCGACCAGCCGGAAGAAGCGGTCCGATCCTATCTCAAGAAAGAGTTCTGGAAACTCCATCTCCAATGGTATCGCAAACGGCCCATCTACTGGCTCTTCCAGACGCCAAAGAAATCCTGGAGCGTGTATCTCTTCCATGAGCGGTTAACGAGCGATACCCTCTTCCTGCTGAAAGGCAACCGGTATCTTGGCGCCAAGATGAATGCGACACGGCAGAAGATTACTGATCTGCACACTGTACTCAAGACCGCTGAAGGAAGGGAGCGAAAACGGCTTGAGAAGGATCTTGCAGAACAGGAAGATCTCTTTGCCGACTTGGAAGCATTCGAGAAAAATATCACGGCCGTCTTAGAGAAGACAAATGAGCGAGGCGAGGTTGTTGGATGGAAACCCGAACTGGACGATGGCGTCATCCTCAATCTTGCTCCGCTCCGCGAGTTAATACCCTCATGGCGGGCAGAGCCGGAGAAATTCTGGAAGGAACTGGAGAGCGGAGAGTATGACTGGTCTTACACGGCGATGAGATATTGGCCGGACCGGGTGCTGGAAAAATGCAAGACCAATAAGTCATTCGCAATTGCCCATGACCAATTGGCCATCTACGAAAGAGCGTGATAATGTGGGAAAAGTAACCGATTTTTTAATTGAACAGATCAAGAAGCAGATCACAGAGAACCATATTGTTGTCTGGTTTGATTGGGAGCGGGGAGCACCGCAATATACCGTAGTTATCAAAGATCTTGAAATTCCCGATGCAACAATCATCCGCTATGATGGATCATTTTTGAAAATGCGGTATGAAGCATCGCCACTGATGATCAAGAATCAAGCTCCCAATCTCCTCATGTACGTTCCAATGGAGGAGAAGGATACGGAAAATGCCCTCGTGGGATTCACCAAGACCGGGATTGTGATAAAACCCGGCCAGAGCCCATGGCAAAGGAATACCCGGCTTGCAGTCATCGCCCGCCAGGCATTAAAATCGGTCATGAGCGAAACAGAAATCAATGATCTGGAAAAGAAGATTGAGGGTGGAAATCTCTCACTTCAGGATCTCGATAATCTCGCCGAAAAAACATCGCGTATCAATACCAATACCCTTGCCCTTATTTTCAATACCCATAATCCTTCAGAGATCACCCTGAAGTTCTTAGCAACGTCTGATAATGATGAAGAGATCAATTCACGCTCCGCACTTCCTGACTTGATATCCTTATTCGAGGCTGAGTTTGGCCTCTCGTGCCGAGGAAAAACTTCTGATGAATGCCGAAATGAACTTGTACGATATCTCTTATTCACTGCATGGTCGCAAGAGATCAAAGGAAAAATACCCGCCCCACTCAAAGACGTATCCCGTGCAACAGAACCAGCACTCATTCGGACCTGCGTTAACCTTGTCGAGAGTTGGAGAAAACGCAATGATCTTGCGGAAAGCTACCGGCGGCATGCTGACACCATCGAGCACAGTCTAGGAATCGGGGGATATTCATTTGCTGTATCAACAATCCAAAATTCGGATACGTTCTGTTGCATCGATGACCAAATTTTCCATCATGTTGTAGTTGAACTGCAAAAGGTCGGCACTCCAAAAGACGACATCCAAAAGCTGATTGCCCAGAGGAAGAATAATTTTTGGTCTCTCCAGGATTCCAACCGTAGGATGCGATGGAAACTTCTTCAGACGCTGGTAGAATTTTACCTCCGAGCATCGGCAGTTGAAACCGAATTGAAAACCAAGGAATGGACTGCTGAAGAGTGTGTCCAAAAATATTCCCAAAAAGAAAAACCCTGGTCTGCAATCGATACGTTATGTCGGCGATTTGAAGAACGATACGATGCAGTCATGCTCGAATCAAATTTCCAATCCGACGATCTCAATGTCCTTTGTAAAAAAGCCAGAGCATATTACATGACCGTTGGAGATCTTCTGGCGAGAAAATATCAAAAAGCCATTGAAAAGCAGCGTGGTTTCCCCCAAACGATCTTGAAACAACAGGAGACCTTTGATACCATTGTCCGTCCTCACATAGGGCAAGAACGGATTGCGTACATACTCGTTGATGCTCTCAGATATGAGATGGCTCAAGAATTTGTATCAATTCTTGGCAAGGAATTTGAAACAAACCTTGAACCAGCAATAGGGATCATGCCTTCGATAACGGAACTTGGTATGGCAGCCCTCTTACCTGGAGCTCAAAAAGGAGTTGTTCTCGAACGTGCTGGAACAAACGATCTCAGTATTAAGATCGATAATGTCCCTGTCCCTGATAGAAAAAGCCGGATAAAATACTTGAAAGATCATTGTGACACGGAGTTTGTCGATCTTAAATTGGGTGATCTCTATGGCAGCTCCAAGCCTTTGAAAGATAAAGTAGAGAAGGCTCCCCTGGCTGTTGTCACATCTCAAGAGATAGATCTTTTAGGGGAATCCGTAGAGAGTGGGCAGTTCCGACGATACATGTCGGATATCTTCAGCAGTCTCAAACGAGCAATCTTTAATCTCGAACGAAGTGGATTCACGACATTTGTCATCACCGCAGATCACGGTTTCATCTTTGGAGAAGAAATTTCGGGCAGTATGAAAATTGATCCCCCGGGAGGCAATACGATACTGATCAAGCGTCGGATATGGGTCGGTGAAGGCGGGGCCCGTCATGAATCAACACTCCGATTCCCTGCACAACAATTCGGATATCCAGGGGAATTTGATCTTGTAATCCCGCAAGGATTTGCAGTGTTTACGGTTTCCGGTGGTGGGTTAACCTATATGCATGGTGGACTTTCGTTACAAGAACATATTATCCCGGTAATGACGATAAAAGTAAAAACCCAAGCCCCAATCACGGAATCGAAAATAAAATGGAATGTTACGTTAAGCGCCGGTAATGAAATCACAACACGGGCTTGTATTGTACTAGTAGAGGGAAAATTTGCCTCCATTGACAACACCCCTCCAAAAATTCGTATTGAGATTCGTCAAAATGGGATGAGGATATCTCGCCCGTTAATCGCATCCTACGGATATGAAGAGGCAACTGGTGATGTTCAATTAAAAGTGAAAGCCGATTCAACGGAAATTGAACAAGTATCTATAACTCTTCAGATTCCAGGTAAAATTACAAGTGAGAATGCAACACTCCATCTCATCGATGCACAAACCGGTGCTGAATATGCAAAGATCCTCAATATCCCGATGAAAATTACCTTCTAACGGAGAAGTTCGATGGCAGAAAAGGATACAATCGATCAAAAGGCGATGGCAACATTCCCCGGAAAAGTTGTCCAAAAAGATCTGGTCAGGCGAGTGAAAGTCGGTGCAAATGTTCCTGTCTATGTCCTCGAATTCCTCCTTGGAACATATTGTGCAACGGACGATGCTCGTACTATCGATGCCGGTATGCGGATTGTCAACAATACATTGTCAGAAAATTTTGTCCGACCCGATGAATCAACCAAAGCCCAATCTTTTGTTCGAGAAAAGGGCAAACACATGATTATTGACAAGGTAAAAGTCCGGTATTCTTCTGATGATGATAAATACTGGGCCGAGCTTGTTAATTTCGGGCATAAGTATGTGCATGTTCCTGAAAAATATGTGAAGATGTACGATCGCCTCCTTATGGGGGGGATTTGGGCAGAAATCCACCTCCGACATTTATATGATGAGGAGGCACGAGGAAAAAAGAGCCCGTTCTGGATTGACGAGATTCAACCAATCCAATTAGCACGATTCGATCTGGAAGAGTATCGCAAAGGGCGAGAGCAATTCACAACCGATGAATGGATTGGTTTTCTTATTCGAAGTATTGGTCTTGAACCCGCACATTTTTCACGACGTTTGAAGATCCTCTCACTTGTGCGGTTGATTCCCTTCTGTGAGCATAATTACAATCTCGTGGAACTTGGGCCTCGTGGAACGGGAAAATCCTATGCCTATCAGGAAATCTCTCCGTACGGAATTTTACTTACAGGCCCTACAACGGTTGCAAATCTGTTCTATAACATGAGCACGGGAAAAATGGGACTGGTGGGATTATGGGATACCGTTGCATTCGATGAAGTCGCCGATCTGCAGAAAATGCCCAAAGAAATCGTCACGATGCTCAAAACCTACTGCGAATCAGGAACATTCGCAAGGGGGAAGGAAGCGCTCTCAGCATATGCATCGATCGCATTCTTTGGTAACACCAACCAACCCGTTGAAGTCATGGTCCGCTCTTCCCACCTGTTTATGCCAATGCCGGATGTGATCCGAGAAGACATGGCATTCATTGATCGCCTCCACTTCTATCTTCCAGGGTGGGAGGTTCCGAAGATGCAGATGGACTTCTTTACCGACCATTCGGGATTTGTTGTGGATTATCTTGCTGAAGCACTCCGAGAACTCAGAAAAACGAATTATACCGATGCAGCTGACGGGATGTTCTCTTTTGGCTCTCACCTTAATGCCCGCGATGTGAAGGCAGTGAGAAAATCCGTATCCGGATTGATCAAACTGATCTATCCTCATGGAAAATATACAAAAGAAGAACTTCGGGAAATTATCGAAATATCTCTTGAAGGGAGGAGGAGAGTCAAAGAACAGCTAAAAAAGATGGGATCATTTGAGTATTACCAGACCTCCTTCTCATATCTCGATAATGAGACTCGGGAAGAAATTTTTGTAGGTGTACCAGAAGAGGGCGGGCGAAATCTAATCTCATCGGATCCTCTAGCTCCAGGATCAGTATATACCGCGGCTGTCGATACCGAAGGAAAGGTGGGATTGTACCGCATTGAAGTATCTTCTTCTGGCGGAACCGGGAAAATAAAAACAGCGGGGGGGGTCCAGGGACCGATGAAAGAATCGATCCAGAGGGCGTTCTCGTATCTCCAGAGCCATAAAGTTGATCTCGGGATCGCACATGAATTTGATAGCCTAGATTTCCATGTTGAGGCTATAGATTTACTCTCAAACCGTCGTCAATGTGAGCCAGGAATTGCATTTATCATCGCAGTATATTCTTGTATCAAGAAGCATCAGGTTCTTCCAGGTACACTTATCCTCGGAGATCTTAGCATCCAGGGTAACATCAAACCGCTTATGAGCCTCTCTGAAGTGTTACAGGTCGCCATGGACAATGGTGCTCGGAAAGGATTGATCCCGATCGAGAACAAGAGGAACTTCCTTGATGTGTCGGCAGATATTATTGAAAAGGTAGACCCAATTTTCTACGGTGATCCCTTAACGGCAGCATTGAAAGGATTAGGATTGAAATAAGGAAATCACAATGGATTGTTGGAAACAAATACTCAATAGTCGTCGATCCTATTCCGAAATAATCAAACACCCACTCCCATCTCAATCAGGAGTATACAGTTTTTTCCTGAAATCGCAGGAGTTCCCATTCTTTCAATTAACCGACATTTATCCAGAGTTTTCATTCGATACACCTATTTACGTCGGCATATCTCAAAAACTCGCGAGAAGAGATATTTTTGATCACTTTGAAGGTGAATCAAAAAAATCTACCTTACGAAGAACTATTGGGGCGATATTTTGTGATGACTGGAAGTTGCAACCGATTCCCCGTGATAATCAGGGCAAGGCAAGTAGTTACTCGCATTATTCTTTCACGAGTGAAGGGAAAATTTCTGAATGGATGCACCAAAATTTTACTATTGGGCATTGTGAAATCCCATATCATGCCTGCAATTCATTGGAACGAGAATTAATTCAACAGAAACAACCTGTTCTCAACATTCAGTATTCCCTAAACAAAAAAACAATCGCGATCCTGAAACAAGTGAGGAAAGCATGTGCAAAAAAGGCAAGGGAGTACGATTATCCTCGCCATTGAAAAAACCAGTATTATTCTTTGAGTAATCTCTCTCGTTCTTCGCTTCTCTGGATCAAGGCGAGTGTTTCTGAGTAATGTTTTTTCAATTCATCATCACTCATCCTCATGATATGAGTTAACGATTTTTTAATCCTTGAAGTCTCTTCGGAATAATTCTCATCTGATTGTCGATACAACATTTCATAGTGTAAATTGTTCGGAGTTGGACATATTTTTCTTAAGATTTGTGAGTTCTCTGGATTTTTATGGATATTTTGCTGGTATCCCCCAAGAGTGAGCCATTCCTCACAATGAGAGAATAGACTAGTAACAAGTTCCTTTTCAACAATCAACCGGGATCCTTTAAGCATCTTCTCAAGACCAACAGCACGTGCAAGCGTGTCATTAATTGGTAGATTTTTTTGAAAATTCTCATCAATCGTAATTCGGGTTTCGAATGTAAGTCTTCCTTTAACAATTGCTCCCCGCAATAACAAATCGTTTGAAAGTAAGGTACAATACAAATTATTGAGTCTTGACAGAGCTTCGAATAAATTCTCACCGGTTACAATGATACTATCACTAAAAAGGGTAATTTCACTCGTAGGATCAATTCTACGTAATTCTGCTAAATGCCGATGGGAACAGTTGTAAAAATAGTTCAATTTTTGTTTTGCAATTGTTGTATTCAATTGGTAATAACTCCCCATCCCAAGGAGATCTCCATAAAAAGTATATTCGATCATTGTTTTTCGCCAATCATTGGATTGAAAGTGTAAAAGAATAAACAATCTGTTTTGAATTAACCAGACTACTATTGTTGATATTATCAAAAAATTTATCCAGAGATCGAACGATTGAAAGAATATTAAAATTATAAAAATACGGATTTGACGTTCATGGCACGGATGTATCCTGAAAAATTACCCCCGGATCCAAAAAGAAGTGCGGCAGAAGTGAAAGTATTCAATAAATTCAAACAAGAGCTGGATGATAAATTTGCAGTTATTTACTCCTTACCCTGGTTGAAAATTTCCTCATATGGTGATGAGCAGGATGGCGAGTGTGATTTTATTGTCGCCCATCCGGAATATGGATTCATCGCCATTGAAGTAAAAGGGGGAGGAATTCAATATGATCGCGACGAACGTCGCTGGACAAGTCGTGATCGAGATGGTACCCTCAACCGAATAAAAGATCCTGTTCAACAGGCTCGGAATTCAAAATATAAAATACTCGAAGAATACCAACAACATGAGAGAGGGAATCGTAAGAAAATCCTAATGCGACACGGGGTTATCTTTCCCGACTCAAAAGATCCCAAAAAGGATCTAGGTCCTGATAAACCACAATATCTTTTTTGTTTTCTTGAGGAGTTCGACAATAATATTCGTCAGTGGATTATGAACAGATTCACTGAACACTCGCCAGACGACTATCGAGTCCAGCCTCTTGGTGAACCGGGAGTCCAACTATTAATTGATATTCTCCAGAAGTCATTTCAACTGGATGAATCCCTTGCAAAAAACCTGAAAGATGATGATATCATTATTAACAGGCTGACGGAAGATCAGTGTCGTTATCTTAAAAAAATCGTCCATGCAAATAAAAAAGTCGCAATATCCGGTTCAGCGGGTACAGGAAAAACAATTCTCGCTATGCAGGAAGCACGTGAGTCATTAATAGCTGGTGAACGAGTCCTCTTTACCTGTTATAATAAGGCACTTTCCCTGTATGTCGAAAGGAAATTAGGAAAAGATGAACGACTTAAGGTAGCCACATATTCAGGTTTTTGTGAGTCCATGATCAAGGATGCAAATATCCCAACTGATGATACAATACCACTCAATGATCGATTTTACGAGGAATATCCGAAACTTCTTCCGGAGGCATTGAAAAAGTTCCCGGGTATTCGATACGATACGATACTCATTGATGAAGGTCAGGACTTCCGGTTTGGGATGTTAAAATCACTCGAATCAGCACTCGATCCTCAAGGTCAAGGGAAAATTCGATTCTTTTATGATAACAACCAGGACGTTTATCATAATTTATCAGATGATATTGAGAAATTTTTTCCAACTCATTACCCGTTAGTGGTGAACTTACGGAATAGCAAAAAGATCTATTCCCTCACCCAGAGCTTTATCAAAGGCACTGATACGGAAGCCTGGGGACCAGATGGTGAGGATATTGTATGGATTACTGCAGAGGATGATGATGCAATAAAAACCGAATTGAAAAAATATCTCGATCAGCTTGTTACTAAAGAAAAAATCTCTCCACATAACATTGCTATACTCATTCCCCATCAGGCCGATAAAGAAAAATTTGTCTCCAATAATCGATTGGGTACATTTCAGATTCAGTCAGCCAATGACACGGAAAATTCTATTACTCTCGATTCAGTCCGGCGATTCAAAGGACTGGAGCGATCAGTAATCCTTGTTGTTGTGAACGAGGAAATGATTGAAAACAAAGAAATGCTATATACCGCCTTGTCAAGACCTCGATCTTTGCTCGCGCTTATTGGAAAGAAAGAATCACTAGGAAAAATTTCTGCAAAACATTCTGATACCTCAAAAATTCTAGTTAACTAATTGAAAAAACCTACTGAATTTCAAAAGACATAACTATTTTTCAATTAACATACTGGATTAATGCCACTCGATTCTACCCAGAAAGAAGGCATAAGGGATACGAATACTCAAATGTCATCGAAAGACTGGGTTGAATGGTTAAAATCTCAAGACAATAAATGGAGAGAGACCTACAGAGTAAATCCAACCTTATTCATATCACACTACCACTCCGAACAGGCATTCACAAGGGACTACGAGGGGCGGGAAATATTTGAACTTCTCCAGAATGCGAGTGACGCTGCTGTAGAAAGCCAAATCAATGGTAAAGTCTGCATTGACTTATCGAAAAAAGGGTTGATCGTCGTAAATACCGGGGCTCCTTTCACAAAAGAGGGCATTACCTCACTTCAAACAACTAATGTAAGCCCAAAAAGACACAAGAAAAACCAGTTTGTCGGCAATAAGGGATTGGGTTTCCGGGCAGTCCTCAACTGGTCGAGATTTCCCATTATTATTAGTGAATCACTCAGGCTCGCGTATTGTCAGGAGGAAATTGAAAACCATGTACAAGTGTTGATGAGTGATAATCCTGAATTGAAAAAACTCGTCCAGGATGAGAATACCGGTTCATCTTTTATCGCACCGATCCTTGTTTTTCCAAGTTATTCCGAAAAAACAGATTTATCGAACATTAACCTGAATCCGATTCATCGGGATATCTTGGGAAAATGTTTGGATTTCCTTTCAGATGGATATAATACAGCAATTGGGATGCCGTTTGATCAACCGAATGCTTATGAAATTGCAAGAATGCAGATTCAGGCGTTATCTCCTGAATTACTCCTTTTTATCCCGCACATTGAGGAAATTATCATCAAACAAGAAGATACTCCGGAAATTCACTGGAGACGGGAGTCCGATCAAAACCATGTCAGAGTTCTGATCAATGGCGATGCCACACAGGAATGGAAGATTTTAAGATCAAGTGGTGCTATTCCGCCTGATATTTTACAGACATCCCAGATGCAATGGCAGATGTTTGATATCGCCATTGCAATTCCAACCACTGAAAAGAAGGCCCGGTATCCACTTTATTCATTTTTCCCAGTAGACATTCCCTTACCGCTTCCATGCATCTGCCACGCAACCCTTGACCTCGCCCAGAGCAGGAACCACCTGCATAATAACGACGTGAATAAGTTTGTTTTCAAAAAGCTTGCTGAATTACTTGTTAAAACAGTAATCGATATTGAAGCTGAATTTCCTGACGATCCATGGCACGGTTGCGATATTCTCATTCCACGCGGAGATCTGGGGCCCGAACTCGAACGACTTGGTTTTTATCAGGCAGTCATCGAAGAGGCAAAGAAAGCTGCGATCATTCCGTCACTTGACGAAAAATATCACTTACCTGCAGACGTTCGGATCATAAATGGGGCATCAAAGGATTGGCTTCCATTATCCCAGTTCGGGGATATTGTTCTAGATTTGGAAAAGGATGAACCGGCCAAAAGCCAAGACACAAAGTTTTTGAAAGATTTGGGAATTGTCCCTCTTGATATTCCGACGTTTTCCCAGAGACTATCTCAAATCGAGAACCTGTCAATCCAGGAACGTGCTGCATTAATCGCGGGAATGATTAGCAATTATGTCCCAACAAAATTGCATTCCTCCTCTTTGCTTCTGGATTCTGCAGGAAATAACATTCCTGACCAAACGAGAGTTTTTCTACCACCTACGGATGGGAGAACAATCACTCATCCCGACTGGGCAAATATTCGGTTTTTAAACGAAGAACTGAAATTGGAGATCCAGAGGGGACTGCGGATCTCGGACATGCGCGATCTCCAGAGGAAGATGAGTAATTTTCAAGTGGTTGAGTACTCTCTTGAAAATATCATTCGGGGATTGCTAAATGCGGCAAAAAATAAAATTCAAGAGACACCGTCATCACAGCATTCCGTAACCCAAGAATTACTTCGAACAATATTCTCCCTTTTTGATCCCCAGATTCCAGAGGGAAAAAGAGCTCAATTCCCCCAGGATAGTACACTCCTTGTACCAAATATATCTGGAAATTTTGTTGATGCCAGGGACTTGTATTTCAATCATCATTTTTCAAAGAAGGGTCTGATCACTGAAGATCTCTTCAGTTCATGGGCTCCCGAAAAAATTATTGCTCCACCGGATTTTATTGGTCTCAAAGGAGAACCTATGGAAATTTTCCAATTCTTACAGTGGATTGGAATATCGGAGTTTCCACGATATCGCAAAATTACTATATCCAAAGACAACAATCCAGAATTCCTCAATTATGTCATTTCATCTCTCAAGTATCCCGCCCAATTCAACGATACAACATGTAAAACTCCATCTGACGTAAAAGCGGCAAGAATCGATGATGTTCAGACATTAGATGGATTACAAGAAATTTTGGCAAATGCTAATCCGGATTCAATACTTGCATGGTTGGCAGTTGATATTCGTGCTACTGAATGGCTCCGTCCTTCAGATACCCAGGGGAAAATCTCGATTCTCCCAAAAGGCTGTAAAAGTAGAAGATATTACACTGGCTCAATCCCAAGTTATATTCATTGGAAAATTGCCCATACACAATGGTTGCCGACAGAGCAGGGATCATTATTAGAACCAGCCAATTGCGTGGTTGGAGAACGTGCAATTGAACTCCTTTTTCCAAGGCCGTATTTCCCTGACGAAAAAATTTTCAACAAATATCCATGGAATCACGATAACTTACGTGATGCATGGCAAAAATCCGGGGTTATTCAGGGACTGGGAATATTGGATCGGGAAGAACTCTACCGTTTACTTTTACAATTACCAGAAAAAAGTCCTGATGGAAAGTCAGTCCAGGCATTGTATCTTTGGGTAATAAATCGTGAAACAACTATACGCGGAGAATACGGACCATATTATCAAGAATTCATTAAAAATGGTAAAATGTGGGGCCATTGTGGAAATGATTTCGGATATTTCCCAGTCACCGAATTACTCCATGCCGATACAGAGGATTTGCCGATTGCACTATTGAATAAATTGAAAATTGTTTCTATACAGAAACGCACAGGAGTAGATAAGGTCCGCCGGTTATTCGGGGTAAAACCTGTTGAACGGGAAAAAATCACCCAAAAAATTTTTTTTCATAAACCGGTTGAGGGTGCTGATGCAATCGCACGAGAATTTAATGAGATTAAACCATATCTTCTTGCATTAAGAAGTTCCCTTACAGCACCCAAATATCAACTCGCCCGTCTTGAATCATTAAACCTTATCGTTTGTTCTGAAATTTTAGCACATTTAGAATATGAGAATGAAAAGTTCGAACAAGTTATGAAACCATATGACTGGATTGTAATCGATAATTCGGACCTGTACCTCAAAGTTGATCCATTTGACGATGTTTTTCTGAATTCGCCATTATTAGCTGATGCGATTGGAACAGCAATCGCACCAATTTTCGAACTGGCAAATGGTGGAGATTTTGCGAGAATAATTAGTTGTGGAGAGAATCAACGAATTCCATTATTACAAAAAATGCTCGGAAAAGGATCGGAGCTGGACTTAGAATCATTGAAAAAAGATATGTCCAAATTTGTTCGCACACAAACGAGACAGTCAGGATTTGCGTACCAAAAACCAGAGATAATTGATGAATCTGATAAAAAAGAGACCACTACTGAAGAAAAACCTGAAATTACCAAAGAAATTGGTGATAATCAAAAAACAAATGAATCGGAAGACCTCCCTGAAACTCTGGAAATCAGAAAGAAAGATCATATTCCGGCACAACCATCGAAGGATATCCCCTTGAGGATCCAGAAGAAGAGTCGTGGAAGTAGTGGTGGCGGATTTGTTTCTCATACTCACCCAATAGCCAATGGTGATTTTTGCGAGCGTAAAACCGAAGAATTTGAGATTATGGATTCGCCTCCGAGATGGCCATTATTAGTCTCACATATCACCGGATTTGAGGCGCCAGGGTGTGATGTAATTAGTTTTTCATCAGAAGAAGATAAAAAACAGTTCTTGGAAGATCCAAAAAACCGAGGGGAATTAATTGCCAGATATATTGAGGTAAAGGGTCGGTCTGATAAAAACGCCAGAATCGATTTGAAAGGCAATGAACTGAATGCCGCAATGAATTATAAAGATAAATATTTCCTTTATCGATATTATGAAGAAAAGCCAGGTCACTTCATCTTATCGATATTGCAAAACCCACTCAATGAAAAAGAAGCATTAAGTAAAATATTCGAAATTAATCTCGAAAAAGCCATTTCTACTGAAGCTTACGAGCTCGTAGGGGGTCTATTAAACGAGGTAAAAAAAGAGAATTCCTGAAAATTTTTCTTTTCTTTTTTACCGAATCCCCTTCACAAACGCTTTCGCTTCGTCCAAGGTCTTGAAATATCCCTCATACCCCGACCATTCCGGTTCCATGACATCGGAATAATGCCATTCATGGCTGTCCTTTGGTAAACACTTCTCGATGGATTTTTCCGGAACTCCGAGGAATTTTGCGGTTCGGGAAAGATAGACCTGGAATTTTAATCCCGAATCCCTGCTGCTTTGGGTGGGTATAAGATTAAAAAACACTCCCAGTTTAATGCCATCCATGACATTTCTTCCCTTGAAGCCAACGGAAGATTGAGTCAGCTGAAGACCGTTGGAAATTTTGTAAAATTCGTCATAGAGGTACGCGTATATCTCCCCAACACCGTTGGAATCGGCGATTTCCTGGAGCTGTTCTGCTGTAAGATTGGGTTTGCGCTTTGAGGTTGATTTTCTCTGGATGTTGGAATCAACCACTTCTGGTTTCAATAAAAAGACTCTGGACAAATATTCTGTTCCGCCGTTGTTCCGGTGATACTGGAACTGGATCACGTTGATACCAATGCCATATTTTTCAGACAGGTACTGGACTATCCGTTCCGTGCTGGGATCAATGGTCGAGGCAACGATGAGCATCGAATGGTTTGCATTCAGGACCTCCGGCATCTCCGATCCGAATTTCTCCCGGAATGTTGAATCCAGGTTTTTTCCACTTTTCAGGTAACCCGAGGCTATTGCGATAATACTTTCGTGGGAAAGGTCGTTGACCCATGACGCGTAATCAAGGGATTGGGCTACAACATCCCTGGGCGTTTTGTCCTTCTTTAATTCAACGACAACAAGATCCCCGTTCCGATCAAGACACAAAAGATCGATATACGTGTTGAAATCCGTCGGAACCTGTCGTCCGATGATGAGGTAATCTTCAGACAGGATTGAGACATCCTGCTCGATCCAGTCTTCAAGCCGTTCCTCAAGATTCAGCACCGATTTCGGGATCTCCCTGAGGTTGGTGTCACCCTGAATTTCCCAGATTCGGATATCCTGTGGCATAAAAAATTCCAGATTGATGAGTTTTTCCAGCATTGATGAAAAATGCTTCTTTTTCATTTTGAAATTCGTTCACCACACCTTTTTCCCCACATCCGCCACAAACTCCAATCAATCCCCCTCAATCCCTCGCAAATAAAAGTTATCACCATCTTTGGCTACCAGCTCGTACTCGCCGGCCCCGGTTCCGATTCCCTGGAGTAGACTCCCTTTTTGCCTTACACAAAAAAGAGTGATAACAAGGAGAGAATCACTCAAGCTATCGCTGGATGCGTTATCCTCAACTATAAAAGCAAAAGCGAAATTATATTTATTTAACTATTGGTGTTTTTGAATGGAGACGATGGATCTATTGATCATGGAATGCACACCGAAAGGTGATAAAGTTCGTGAAGGAATGATTCTTAAAGAATTCTTAACGTTACCGGATCACCGGGATCATGTTAATGTAAAACTCATAGAATATACCACCAAAACCGATTTCCTGAATTATCTCGATAAACACATTTGTCTTAATTCTGAATTTAATCTCATCCACTTATCTGGACACGGCTGTGTTGTAGACAAAGATAATGCGTTTTTTTTCTTACCGAAAGGGCGAGTACAACCAGATGATTTTCCCAAAGATTGCTTTATGGGAATTCATGTTGGTGTCTCTGCATGTGAATTAGGAAAAGCGGCGTTTATCAATCCATTTATTAAAAAAACAAGCCCCGTTACCATTGTCGGTCCCCAAAAGTCGGTTGCATTTAGTGATGCATGTCTTTTCTGGCTGAATTATTACTCTCTGGTTCTACACTACAATTACAAGCCAGTGACGTCGTACGGGAAAACCGTTGACTTTCTTAAGAAAAGGATTTCGGGCTCTTTTCAATTTTTTGAGAGTAAATATTTTTAATAATTGATTTTCCCCATTGTATCCACATTTTTCATAAACGGAGTATGATGTGAAATCCTCATCCCGCCATCTTTTTCCCCACATCCCGCCAACATCCCATAAATGCCCCTCAACCCCTCGCAGAACAAAGCCGTTACCGGAACCGGCTTCCAGCTCGTCCTCGCAGGCCCCGGTTCCGGCAAAACGCGCGTCATCACCGAAAAGATCCTCCACCTCATCGATCAAGGCGTACAACCAAACCAAATCTTGGCGCTCACCTTCTCCGAGAAAGCCGCAGCGGAGATGAATGAGAGAATCGAACAGAAGAGACCGCACCTTGACCTCGACATTCACACGTTCCACTCGTTCTGCAACGGGATGCTGCGGGAGAACGTGTTCGCAAGCGGGATCTCGGTCTCGGGTGGGGTCATCAGCCGGACGAACGTGCTCGTCTGGGCCCTGCGGAATATCGACTCCTTCGGGTTCGAGTACATCAAAATCGGGAACAACTCCTCCGAGATCATCACGGCGATCATCGACGGGATCAGCACGTTCCGGGACGAACTGATCCCCCCGTCCGTCCTCGAGGATTACCTGGAGCGCAAGAAGACTGCCGAGGTTGACGAGAAGGAGCGGGACTATCTCAACCAGCTCGCTGACCTGCTGAAGGTGTACAAGGCCTACGAGCAGTACAAGCGGGACGAGCGGCTGATCGACTTCGATGACATGATCCACGGGGCCGTGAACCTGCTGCGGACCAGCGACGTTGTGCGGGAAGCATACCGGAAACGGTTCCCGTACATCCTGGTGGACGAGTTCCAGGACACCAACTTCGCCCAGCTCGAGCTCGTCAAGCTGCTTGCGGGCGAGCACCTCTGCGTTGTGGCAGACGATGACCAGACCATCTACCGGTTCCGGGGCGCGTACCTCACCAACATCACCGATTTCAAGGCATGGGTGGATAAGCACGCCGAGATCCTGCTGGACGAGAATTACCGGAACCCGCCGGCCGTCCTCGCGCTCGCCCTGCAGCTGCTGAAGAATGCTCCCGAGCGAAAGGAGAAGAGACTCGTCTCAAAGAAACCGGGCGGCGGGCCCGTCACCGTTGCGGCCTGCGGGAACGAGGAGGGGGAGGCAGAGTATGTTGCCGCAGAGATCGGGAGGCTTGCCGGCACACCGTTCTTCTGCCACCGCGAGGGGAAGGAGCGCCCGCTGGAGTACCGGGACTTCGCCATCCTCTGCCGGAGCAGGAAGGACGGCGCGAAGTTCCAGGCTGCCTTAAAACGGCATACCATCCCCTGCGATTACCAGGCAGACGTTGACTTCCTCCAGCTGCCGGTCATCCGCGACCTGGTCGCGTACCTGCAGATCGCCGACAACCCGCTCACGGCCGGCGTTGCGCTCAACCGGATCCTGAAGCTCTGCTCGGTGCCGGAGACGGTTGTCCAGAAGATCAATGCAGCAGCCGGGAAGCGGGCACGGCCGGCCGGGGGGCGCACGGACCCGGAGCCGGGGAACGACTTCGTGTACGAGGTGATGCAGGACGCCGCATCCGTTGTCCCCGATCATGCAGACCGGATCGCGGAGATCGTCCGGATGCTCAGGCACTTCATCGAAGAGAAGGAACGGCACACCCTTCCGCAGCTGGTGTACGAGATCATGATGCAGGCCTCGGGGCTGTACCGCTCGGCACTCGGCGGGGATGCGGCACTGACGCGGCTGTACCTGAAAAAATTTTACGATGTGACAAAGGAGTACAGCCAGATCACGAAGGATGCATCCATCGGCGACTTTCTCGAATACCTGCAGTACTTCTCCGCGTTTGCCGTGGACATTGAGGAACGGGACGAGCAGGACGCGGTCCGGATCATCACCGCCCACAAGAGCAAGGGAAAGGAGTTCCCGGTCGTCTTCGTGGCCGACCTTGCCACGAACCGGTTCCCGCTCAAGTACCGGGAGAAGCCGTTTTATGTACCGGCTGACCTTGCGAAGGGACTCAAAGCCGGTGATGACGAGAAGGCCCTCTTCCTGCAGGAGGAGCGCCGGCTCCTGTACGTTGCGATGACGCGGGCGGAGGAGCGGCTTTACCTCATGTACGCGAAATGGTACGGCGACAACAAGCGGGAGACAAAGCCCTCGCAGTTCCTGGATGAGATCGACTTCCGGCACAACCCGCTGGTCACGGTCGCTGAGGCCGAAGCCCGCGGGGCTGACCTGCCGGTCATTGAGACAACACCGGCAGAGGAACTCCGGAACCAGCTGCAGGAGAAAGCGATCCGGGCGATCGCCGAGATGCGCCTTTCCACCGCACTCCAGGAGCTGGTCACGCTGGAGCGGGTGCGGGCATACGCGGAGGAGAAGACGGAAGAGTTCGACCGCGATGCGTTTATCGGGAGCATCAGCATGGATACGCCGGTTGCCGAGATCATCGGGACGCCCCCGGAACGACCGGTTGTCCCGGAGAAGATGCGGTTCTCGTACTCGGGGCTGCAGAAGTACAAGGACTGCCCGTTCCAGTTCAAGTGCAAGTATATCCTGAATATTCCCGAGCCGTTCGGTGCAGCTCCGGCCGCAGCAAAGGGATCGAGCATCCATTCCGTGATCGAGAACCTGGACCCAAAAAGACCGGCAGGGGAGCAGGTCGATGCACTCCTCGAACAGTTCTGGTCGCCGGAACAGTTCGAATCCGCAACGCAATCGGAGCAGAACAAGAGCTCGGCACGGGACCTCATCGCAACCTACATGGCATGGCAGGAGAAGAACCGGAACACCATCCTCGAACCCGAGAAAGAGTTCAGCTTCACCTTCGCCGGCCGCGAGATGCACGGGTACATCGACCGCATCGAGAAGACGCCGGAGGGCGGGCTGGTTGTGATCGATTTCAAATCCGGCTCATCGAAATCTGCCGGCATCACGAAGAAGAACCTGCCGGAGAACATCCAGCTCAACCTGTACGCGATGGCGATCCGGGAACTGTACGGGAAACTGCCGGAGCGGGCCACGCTGTTCTACCTCAGGGATGACAAGTGCATCGATTATGCGCCGACCGAGGAGTCGATCGCTGCTTTTGCCCGGAGTCTTGAGGAGATGCTCGGGAAGATCCTGGCCGGGGAGTTCCCGGCTACACCGGGATTCAAAACATGCGACTGGTGCCCGTACGGGGGGCTGTGCGGGGAGAAGGAGACGGGAATTGATGAATAAATCCCGTCCGCAGAAAAACCGGGAATGGCAGGGAGATTTCTTAAAAATAATTTTCATGTGTTAAAAAGGACTTAACACCAAAATTTATTTTATAACAACCACAGATTCTTTTTGTAATTATGACATCAACCGCCCTCGTCTTTGTCGGGCATTACAAGGAGCGGATCATTGATTCGATCCGGGCTGCACGGAGATATTCAATCGAGAAGATCATCCTCATCACGGGTGAGCAGGAGTCCCGCGGGGAGATGAAGTCCCGCGAGGTGGCCGAGGAGCTGGAGAACGATCTCAGGCCGTTCTTTGATGTGACCACTACCCGCGTGGACAAGCTCGATGTCATGCGGGCCGCAGGCCAGATCACGGAACTCATCCGGAAGGAGCAGAATGACGGGCACGATGTCATCATCAACATGAGCAACTCCCTGCGCACCTTCTCCATCGCTGCCTACATCAGCGGCTGCGTCACCCGCTCGCGGATGGTCACGGCCATCCCGAAGTACGACAAGAACGACGAGGAGATCGGCATCGAGGACCTCATCGAACTCCCCGCGCTCCCGCTCTTCAGTATCCGGGAGGAGCAGCGGCGCATCCTCGATGCGATAGACACCGGCGTGGACTCGCTTGATGACCTGGTCCTCCGGCTGAACCCGAAGATGAAGAAGAGCTCCGATGACTTTGCAAAAGAGCGCAGCCGGCTCAGCCACCACATCAAGAAGTTCGAGGAGATGGGGCTGGTGAAGAAGGAGAAGAGCGGGAAGAATGTCGGCGTGCAGCTGAGCGGGCTTGGGGAGATATTGTAAGGGGAGAGCGGTTTTTTTTATCAATGGATCCGGTCGTCTCAGAGTTTGACCCAGCCCAGCGCATTTTCCGGTAACGTCCCCTCTGCCGCTCTTTTGTATATGTTCATGCTCGTGGAGATGGAAAAGACCTCAGCGGTCGGGCACCGGTCCGCGATCACGATCGTTCTCCGCGAAGGCACAATGCCCCAGAAAACGTATGCGCCCGAGAGGCCGTATCCTGTCCCCACCACATAGAGTTTTTCAGAGATCCGGGTAGAGCCATCGGCATCGTAGTAGCAGGAATGCGTCAGCCATCCGGCCCGCCATGCAGCAAAGAGCTGCTTCAGCGTGAGCCGCGGGCTCTCGCCACCAAACGAGCTGCCGCAGGACGCATGCGTGAGCAGGATGTCCGGCACGGGGCCGGCCGGTTCGTCTTCATAAAGCAGGAAGTGATCGAGAATGGCTGCAAGCTCTGGTACGATCGCGTTCATCTCCGGATTGTTTGCGTGAAAAATCACCGGGTATTCCGGAAGATTTTTCCCGGGATTATTTTTCTTTTTCATCAGGCATCACAGCAGATCCGCTATACGATGCGGGGGTATTTAATCATTACCTTCAAGCATATTTTTACAAGATAATTATTACTATAAGAGATAGAACCGGCAGGTGTCCTGATGGCAGCCTCCGTCGTGGAGTGTTCCCCAGGAAAGGGTATCTCCCAGGGTCGGATCCGGGCCCGTATCGGGCTCCGATTGCCCTCTTTTGCCCCCGCCCGGATCAATTTAGTGCAAAAGAGGGGGAATTTAGTGCAAGTGTTCCGAGTCCGGGCCGTTTCCACCCGATTCCAGCCATTCCGGGCTATTTCCATTGCTCTGTCCGGGCCTAATAGGGACATATACAGTGGCAAAAGTCGGGGTTGGGCAGGGTGCAGGAGGGGGTGGGAAATGGGGGCGCCCGGAGGGGGGTATCTCACGTTTCCGCGACCGGCCCGGCGGGGGTGCTTACCAGCCAGGGATGCGGGTTTTGGCACACCGGAGGTTTTGCTGGTTGTGCAGGAGGTTGTGTCCACCCGTTTGCTTAGAGTTCTAAGAGGGGGGTTGTCGGTTGAGCATCGTTCAACGGGATTTGTCGAAGCGGGGCCTGGCGCTCACCGGGGCCCCGCCCCTCGCCGCGTGGGCTCGCCCCTGATGTTTAGAAAACTATGAGTGGGTTTGGGGGATATTGTATCATCGAGGATTTGAGTATCCATGAAAGGGGATTTTCAAAAAATTGTCATCCAGTTTCCAAAAATGCTAACAGAATTAATTAACGCACCTACACTGTCACGATCACAATTTTCAACAGTTCCAAACAAGGGAATTTATCTTTTCTCCGATCAAGAGAATCGCCCACTCTATATTGGTCGTACTGACCGTATGCGATCGCGGTTGCTTGAACATAGTCGCCAAAGTTCTGGGCATACCTCAGCCACATTCGCCTTTCTTCTCGTTAAAGAAATTTGGGATAAAAGTCATCCTACTGAAACACGGACCCGCAGTGAATTAGAAGTTAATGATGAATTTAAAAAAATCTATGACGTTAAGAAAAATGAGGTAGCTTTGATGAATGTTCGTGTGATTGAAATTCCCGATGCAACTACTCAGGCACTCTTTGAAATTTTTGCTTCGCTCGAACTTGATACACCATACAACATATGGAAAAACCACTAAGGAGAGAAATAGCCGGCATTTTCATTTTTTATATGGGGTTTGCAATTAAACTGTGTCGGTTCTAAAACCATACTCTTCGAAATATCCCCCTGAAGGATGTAGAATTTGCCAGATTTGCTTTTCTTATCGTAATCATAGATGCGATAGAGGAAGTAGTTCTTTGAATACTGCTGAGAAAACATTAACTCAGTGATCGATATCGTGAATGGCGTGTTTATTCCACCAACAGTTGTTTTCACTTCAATAAATTTTGGGTCTAAATTCGGCATAACGGATTGAATATCGAAGCCTGCTCCATCGCCTTGGGTTTTTGAGACATGCTCGATATGATTTACGAGATTCGTGAGACCAAGGTTTGTGAGAATCTTCTTTTCATTTTCAATAACCAATTCTTCACCGGCAATCCCAATCTCTTTCTTTTTCTTTTCACCTTCAGCAAAATCCACTTTCTTCGCGATAAAATCACGATGTCGTTCTCCAATCGTAGGGACTGCTTTCTGTTCTGGAGGGGAAGTTTGAATTAAACCACTCGTCATGGGGGTGAGAAGTTCAAATTTTGAATCATCAGAAATTAAGTGCAAACCCAATGCTGCCGCTTTATCAGATTCAAGTTCCCAGTCAAGTATCTGCCATTTGAAATGAACCGGTTCTTCTCGCTCATTGTCATGAGTGAGGTAGGCAAGTTTCCCAAGATAGCAATAATTCCGGAATTTGTCTGCTCGTAGAAAAAGATGAATAGAATTTTTTGTATGATCATGGTGAATTAGTCGTTGAATTACCGGGTCATTCAATTGCTGTTTTTGTTCAGATTGCCATGTCAGAATTCCACTCTCAGAAATTGATTCATCAAAGGAGAATCCACGTTCGCTATGTCCAAAAGTAACAAAGAAGAAAAAATTATTTGGGATTGTTGGATGGGAAATAATTCCTCGAATGCCCCATTTTCCACTTCGCGGAGTGAAGGGTGTGAATCGGTCAAAAATATCGTGAACATCTTGTCGAGAATATTCTTGATAACGTTGAAGGGTTAGGTTTTCTCGTGCAATGTGAGTTTTGGATTCGTTATCCACATTTTTCGGGAAAATTTCAAACCCTCGTGCTCGGAAGAATTTGTTTGTTGTGTCTTCTCCTCCCGAGAAATTATTCACATCAAACAGCTCGCCATTGGCGTACTTGTTCGCGTACATCACGACAATTTTTGGCGGATATCGTTCGCCTTCGTAAATGAGATCATAAGTCGTTGAATTATTTTGTTTTGGCCAGCCGACTTTCTTGATCTCCTCGATAGCTTGGATGATGTGAATAGGGAGAATATTCTTAGGTATCCGGAGTTTTAATCGGCGTCGCGGCTCTAAAGAGTCGGGCTCATTTCCATCCATGCTTCCCGCCCTTCTTCACATCATAATCCGGATCCTTCTTCTCATAGATCGAGAAGAGTTCCGAGGGCTCAATGTCAAGTGCAGAACAGATCTTGAGAATCGTGGTGAATGTTGGGTTGCGTTTGCCGTTCTCGATGAGGCTGATGAAGGTGCGATCGAGGCCGGAGAGTTTTGCGAGTTTTTCCTGAGATATCTTCTTGGCTTTTCGCTCCTCCTGGAGGATTTTGCCAAAGATCTCTTCCTTATTCGGTGTCACTGGATGAGATTTTCGGCGGGATGAGTATGGGTTTATCGCTGACTATAGTCGACAAACAAAAATTGCCACCGATGCTCTGTTGAGTCGGAACCATCGAGCTAAAAAAAATTATTTCTTGTAGAATTTTGTGAAACAGTTTTTGCATAAGGGTTTTTCAAACGTAGCAGGGATAGTCGTGGTCTTGCCCCCGCAACCATGGCAATACTTCTCCTTGTATTTCGGATTCTTGTATTTCACCCAGCTTGCATAGCACTTGTCACAATATGGTTTCTGGAGATCAAAGTTCTTCAGCCCCTGACCACACCGGATACAATACCCCGACTCACCTGTTATGATATCGAGGATCTTCAGGACTGTGCTCTTGTTCGGGGCCTCGGTCGGCTTGTACGCAAGCTTCGGCTCAACTTTCTTTGCATGATACGGGTGTGCAGGTTCCTTTACAGCCGCGGGTCTCGTCTGGATCTCGACAATCTTTGTCAGCGATAACAGGTGCTTGAGCTCTCCGATGACATCGTTATAGATCTCTGCATCTGCATCCCGCGAGAACCGGATCCCCATCTCCCAGTTGTGCGTCTGGGAGTGTTCATGGAGGTTCATGGACGTGATGAGCCCCTCTTTTTCATTGAGATAACATTTCGAGTGCAGGTTTTCACATACCCCGAGGCGCAACTGCGATAATTCACGGAAGAACCGGATCTCTTCATCGCTGACCTTGAAGTCCGCCCGATAGATGATGTTGATCGGGATATTCTTCTTGTCAATACTCTTCAGGTAACTTTTCGTCTGGATCGGAATCTTCAGATAAGGAGAGATGATGAATAATTTTTCATTCGAGTTTTTGATAATGTCCGTAAGTGCTGACTGCACACCGGAACCGTCGAGAAATTTTGCCATTTTTATCGGATCGGCTTTTGGTTTTAGTACACGTTATCTATTGTGATTTTTCTGTAAAAAAAAGGAATTTAATAAAAATCAACTACCCTATCCCCTCACTCTCCATCCCCTCCTTTTTGCAACGCCCCAAAGTAACTGCCCGAAAGCCACCGCGGCAACAGCTCCCGGATCACGCCGACACAGCAATACGCCACCGTGCCGCTGAAGTATAGAAGA
>Ga0302252_1000357_pt1 | contig 43132 bp, 33 predicted proteins | sample AAG_RA_Leu_MG_FD_193511 | JGI IMG/M metagenome (GOLD analysis project Ga0302252, IMG submission 193511) | Enriched activated sludge microbial communities from anaerobic digester in WTTP, New Holstein, Wisconsin, United States - AAG_RA_Leu | ecosystem: Engineered > Bioreactor > Anaerobic >... | reverse complement strand
GTTTTCGAAACCGGCATTTCTGGCCTGAGGTATCCTTATCTCCTTTAGCTGATCGAAAAGCTCCTCCAGCTTTTCGTGGACAGTGGAAAGCTTCTCCATCGAGAGTCTCCAGGTCTCCTCTCTCACATTTCTGTCGGGCTCCTGCTGGAATCTGGAGAGTTGAGAGAGCGTGTACTCCTTACCGTCGTATTCTGCCGTCAAAGAGCCTATCGTAGCGCCGTAGGCGGAGGATAACTCCTTTTCCTTTATCTCGAGCGGAAGATTTTCCTCTCTGAACATTTCGATGGTGTTGGCCACTATCCTGTCGAAGTTCTCGTACCTGAGAGTGTCGAGCTCGGCCCTGTAGGGACTGTCGTAGTACTTCTTCAGCAGCCTCATTTTGTAGGGTTCGGCTCTGGAGAAGACCCCGGCGTAGAAGTTCGAATAGTTCTTCCTCTTTTCTTCACTGTCGGCGAATCTCGTCATCTCTATGTATCTCCAGGCCAGTTGCTCCTGGATCACCATATAGAGTTCGCTCCATCTGTAGAGAAACTCTTCCAGAGAATCCACGCTGTCCACAGGATACTCTTCAAGCCTCTTCAGCTCGGCCTCGACGTTCTTCCACACCGAAAGATCAAGGTCCTCCGGTAAATACCTGCGCGGCTGCTTCACGATCTTCTCATCTGTCATCTCTTAACCTCCCGTACTGGATTTATTAGATTAGCGACGTAAACGATTTTGCCACAAATGCTTTCCTTCCGGCAAGGTTTTTCCATACCTCAGCACCGAAGAACAATCTTGACAACTTAGAAGAGACGTCCTTAGGGAACCGTAACGCTGAACCTGAGGCTAGAGGTAAGAGGGGAGAGGTGTGAAGAGCGTGAAGGTCTTGACTTTCTAACCTCTAACCTGTCACCTCTAACCTCTGTTTAAGTTTGCGAGAGAGCGACGAGAAGAACGAGATCCCGTACTGCGAAAAAACAGACCTCAGGAGCCGGTCAGTCCCCGTTTTCGCTCTCTCTTTTCTCTCACTCTCTCTCTTTCTCTCCTCTTCTCGCGTTCCTTAACCAACTAAGAACCTGGACGCGCAGCGTCGGAACGAATAATCGCTTTCCCCACGACGCGGCCGCCTTGACTTGGCGCTTTCAAAAGTGATATTATAGGTCTGAAGTGAATAATTGTGATGCACACTTGTGCAAGAGGAATGGAGGAACTTTATGAACGGTCTGGAAAGAAGATTGGACAGAATGTTTTCCCGTGGTTCTCTGATCGTTGCTGCAGCCGATCACGGCCAGTTCGCCGGTGTTCCGCAGGGTCTGGAGGATATCGGACGCTATGTGAGCGAGATAGAAACTCTCGATATCGATGGAATACTGCTGAACCCCGGAGTGGTTTCGCGAATCGCTTCTTTCGACGCGAATAAACTTCTGATTATAAGGGTAACGCACGCCGGTTCGGCTTTATCGGGCGATATCGGCAACACGAAATACTTTCTCGATCCCGAACAGGCACTGAGGCTTGGAGCCGATGCGGTAATAGTTATGGGAATCGTCGGTCAGGAGAGAGATTCCGATGCCCTTCACGCTCTTTCGAAAGCCATCTGGGACTACCAGAGGTACGGGATACCTGTAATTGCCGAGATGCTTCCTTACAGGAAGGAGGACTACTCCTCCCCCGAGGTTATAGGAAATATATCTCGAATAGGAGCCGAACTTGGAGCGAACGTTATAAAGACCATGATGACCGCAAATTACGGCGAAGTCGTTCGATCGTGCCCCGTTCCCGTGATCGTCGCAGGAGGCGAGAAGAACCGCGATTTCTTCGCTTCCCTTGAAGACGCGGCAAAGGCCGGCGCTAAAGGCGCGGCGATAGGTCGAAACCTCTTCCAGGAAAAGGAAAGGACCGGTTTCTTGAAGAAAGTCAGAGAGGTATTCACCTAGAGGTAAGATTATGAAGATGGATGAAGTCAGCCTCTCTTACAGGGCCGCAGAGATGTATTACATCAACGAGATGAACCAGGAGGAGATAGCCATCGAACTGGGTCTTTCGAGGTCGAAAGTCTCCAGGTTGCTCACCAGCGCGCGCAGACTGGGAATGGTGAAGATCGAGCTCGTCGGGCCGGAATCTTTCGATCTCTCCTCTCTCGAGAGAGAAATAGTCGAGAAATACGCCATAAGGGAGGCCCATGTCGTAGCCTCTATCAAGGGCACCGATAAGGAGATAAAGCAGAGGATCTCTCTCTCCTTCCAGAAGAACCTAACCAAGCTTCTAGAAGGCAAACGTTATGTCGGGCTGGGCTGGGGGACGACCGTTTATGAAGCCGTAATGAGTCTCCCGGAAAACCTCGCCAGGTTTCCCGAGATGAAGATAATACCGCTCCTCGGGGGTCTGGGACAGTCGGAGAAGACTTATCAGATCAACAACATTGTCGAAAAAATGGCCGGTTCTCTGGGCGCGATCCCTATTTTTCTGGCCGCTCCCGCGATCTTCAACAACCCCGAGCAGTTGAAAATCATGAAGCAGGTACAGTCGGTTCAGACGGCCGTCAACGAGTGGTCGAACCTCGAAGCAGTCGTATTTGGTCTGGGAGCCCCGGCCGGAATGTCGGCCGTTCTCGACTCAAATCTTCCCGGCGATATGATACTCGAGCTGGTCAGAAAGCACGCCGTTGGCGATATAGTCTCTCGCTTCATGGGCAAAGGCGGCGAAATAGTCTGCCAGAACATCGAAGAGGTCCTTCTGGGAATCCCCTTCGGCGATCTGCTGAAAGTTCCCGAGAGGATCTGCCTGAGCGGCGGGGAGCACAAAGTCGAAGGAATACGGGCAGCCCTTTCAAGAGGCTACATAACCACTCTCTTTACGGATATAAGGACGGCCCAGATGCTAGTTACACAGCAGGAGGTGCATGGATGAAGGCAGTGATGTACGAAGGAATCGGAAAGATCTCAATCAGAGATGTCGAGAAGCCAAAAATCGGAGAAGATGGAATTCTTGTCAAGATACTCTACTCATTCATTTGTTCCACAGATATAAAGACCTACAAGCAGGGACACCCGATGATCAAGCCTCCGACCATACTGGGCCACGAATGTTCGGGAAGGATAGTCAAAACCGGTCGGAACGTTTCGGAGTTCGAAGTCGGCGATTACGTCGCCGTAGCCCCCTTCGTGAACTGCGGCGAGTGCGAGCAGTGTATCAACGGTTACCCCGAGGGATGCAGAACCAGAGACTTTCCCAGCAACGGAGCCATAACCGAGTTCCTTTCGATCGACGCCGGTTACGCCAGGAAGGGCGTTGCAAAGGTTTCGAAAGAAAAGGTCAAAGAGGCTGCCCTCGCGGAACCTATGGCCTGCGCGTTGACCTCTTGCAGACATATGGAGCTGCAGCCGGGCAACTCGGCGCTGGTCGTCGGGGCCGGGATAATGGGTATGCTGAACGCTATAACCTTGCGGGATGTTTACGGCCAGACGGTGGTGATTACCGACAAAAGGAAAGAGAGGCTGGAACTGGCCGAAGAACTGGGCTTTGCCGCCTCCAGCGAAGACACGGGCAAATACAACTCGATCGTGCTAACGGCGCCCGTTCCCGAATTGATCGATGAATACCTGCCCCGGGTGAAGTTGTTCGGAAACATGGTGCTCTTCGGCGGCTATTCGAAAGGGACGAAAGCTCTCTTCGATCCCAATATAATCCACTACAACGGTGTGAAATTGACCGGTACAACGGGCTTTGCCTCTAGGGATTTCATGGCCGCCATCGCGCTTATAAACAGCGGCAAGCTCGACTTGAGATCTTTCACAAAAAGAATCTACGAATTCTCCGATTTCGAGGAGGCCTTCAAAGACGCCGTAGAAGGCAGATCTATCAAAGTCGGAATAAAGGTTGGTGAGTGAGTTGTTCGGCAAGGCAAACAGACTTTCAAGGATATTCAACAGATCCGGAAAAACTATAATGCTGGCTCTCGATCACGGGATGGCTCTAGGACCCATGCAGGGTCTGGAAAGACCGGCCGAGATGCTAGGCAAACTCACACCGTTCACCGATTCCATAATGCTCAACAAAGGGATACTGCAGAACTGCTACATACCGAACGGGCACGTCGGGATCGTACTCCGGGTGAGCGGCGCGGCAACAATCGCCGGCGAGGATATAACCAACGAAAGCATAACCACAACGGTGACCGAGGCGTTGAGATTGTCTGCCGATGCCGTCGCCACCTCGATTTACGTCGGCACTCCAAACGAGTACTCCACTATACGCGAACTGGCCCGGCTGTGCGACGACTGTGAAACCTTCGGCCTTCCGGTGCTGGCCGTAACCGCGATCGGGAAGGACCGGGAGCGCAAAACCGATCCGAGATACCTCTCGCTGGCCGTGAGGGTTGCCGTGGAGATGGGCGCCGATATCGTCAAAACGTATTATTGCGACGAAAAATTCGAGAAGGTCATCGAGGCCGCTGCCGGCATACCCGTAGTCATAGCCGGCGGTCCGAAGATGGATTCGGTGCTGGATGTCCTGAAGATCGCTGAAAATGCCACAAGGGCGGGAGCTCGCGGGGTCGATATGGGTAGAAACGTTTGGCAGCACGAGAGACCGGTGGAGATGCTGCTGGCTCTGAAGGATATAGTCAACGACGGCATGCCCGCCGAAGAGGCTTATTCGAAACGCTTCGGGAGATAGACATGAAAGTTGTTGAGATGATCTCGGTCAGGAAGGAGTTTCCCGGGGTCGTTGCTCTTGACAATATCGACTTCGCTCTGGAAGAAGGGGAGATTCATGGACTGGTAGGTGAAAACGGGGCCGGAAAGTCCACGCTCATAAACATACTCGCCGGAGTCTTTCAGCAGACTTCGGGAGAGCTCAGACTGTTCGGCAAGCCGGTAAAATTGAGCAGTCCTTCCGAGGCGCTTCACAGGGGCGTAGGGGTAGTTTATCAGGACACCGTTCTGGATCCGTTTTTTACTGCCGAGGAGAACATCTGGCTGGGGAGGGAACCTTCCCGGCTTTCGGTGTTGAAAGGCAGGGAGATCAGATCCGACACGAAGAGGCTTTGCGAGAAGTACGGAATCGAAGTGCCGCTGCGTGTTCCGGTTGGAACTCTAAGTGTTGCCAAGCAGAAGATGGTCGAGATCCTCAGGGCGCTGAGCATGAACTCAAAAGTACTGGTTCTAGACGAGCCGACGGCCTCGATAACCCAGAGCGATACGGATAATCTTTTCGAGATCCTAAAAAACCTGAAAAAGTCCGGCATAAGCATCATCTTCGTCTCCCACCACCTGGACGAAGTCTTCAACCTCTGCGATAGAATCTCCGTCCTCAGAAACGGTCGATACGAAGGCACATCCGTCTCTTCGGAGCTATCGACACGCGACCTCATAAAGCTGATGACCAACAGGGATCTGGTAGATCAATATCCCAAGCAAGCTTCGGAGATCGGAGAGGGAATTCTCAGGGTTTCGAAGCTCAACGTAGCGAGACTGGGATTGAAGGATATCTCCTTCGAGGTGAAGAGGGGAGAGATAGTGGGCTTCTTCGGAATGGTCGGCTCGGGAAGGACGGAGCTCATGAAATCTATCTTCGGTGCCCACGAAATCGACAGCGGCGAAATAACCATAAACAACGAAAAAACCAGGATAAAAGGCCCTTCGAAAGCTATGAAGGCCGGTGTATATCTCTGCCCGGAGGACAGAAGGAGGGAGGGGGTTGTCCAGGATATGTCGGTTATAGACAACCTGACCTCTCCATTCCTTGGGACGCTGACCAGGTTAGGTGTGATCAGCTCGAGAGAGTCCAACGCCAGGGCCAGCAAAGTATCGAGCGATCTGAAGATAAAGACGCCGTCGCTGAAAACGATAATCTCTCATCTGAGCGGCGGCAACCAGCAGAAGGTGGTTCTGGGGAAATGGCTTCTGGGACCGGAATCCAGGATCTTCATATTCGACGAACCGACCCAGGGAATAGATGTCGGAGCCAAGAGCGAGTTTTACAGGATAATGCAGGAAATCGCGAAGAAGGGTTGCGGGGTGCTGTTCGTCTCCTCGGATATCCGGGAGCTGCTGGGTATAGCCGACAGGATCTATGTCATGCGCCTGGGGAGGATCACGGCGGAATTCAAAAGAGAGGAGTACGATCAACACTCGATTCTCGAAAATGCGCTCAGCGACAGCCTCGCCGTAAGGAGTGAAAAATAATGAATAAGATAGGGTTGCTCTTTCAGAAGTACGGCACTATTCTGGCCTTGATCGGGATAGTCGTCTTCTTCTCGATAATGACCGAAACGTTTCTCACTTCCAGAAATCTCATAAACATCCTCTCCCATATTTCCATGCTGACGATAATAGCGACCGGGATGACCGTCTGCATGATACCGGGAGATTTCGACATGTCTATCGCTTCGGTGGCGAGCCTTTCGGGAGTTATAGTGACCTCTCTGATCTTGAACGGCCTGGGCGTGTTCGGTTCCATACTCATCACGGTAGGCATGGGCGCGCTCTTCGGCGTGATCGCCGGAATCCTGATCACCAGATTGAAGATCTCCGCCTTCATCGCGACCCTCGCCCTCGGTACGATCGCGACCGGTATCAACTTCATGTTCACCAGAGGCCAGGAAGTTTACGGGATCTTCCCCGATTCCTTCCTCGCGATCGCGCAGAACAGAGTCCTGGGAATCCCCGTCCAGGTTTTCATAATGGCAGCCGTCATAGTCGTCTTCACCTTCGTGATGGAAAAGACGAAGATGGGAAAGTGGATGTACTCTATAGGGGGCAGTGTGAAGGCCTCTTTTTTGTCGGGCATCAACGTCAGGCTTCTCCGCGTGATCGGAATGATAATCTCCGGCGCCCTCGCGGCCTTCACCGGCTGTATTCTCGCCTCCAGGCTGGGATCGGGACAGCCGACCGCGGGCGACGCTTACCTCATGGATGCGATAGCCGCCTCCTTCCTGGGAATGACCACGATCAAGGTGGGCAGGCCGAACGTACCGGGGACTTTCGTGGGAGCTTTGATCATCGGAGTTATAAACAACGGTCTTGTAATAATGGGAGTTTCGTATTTCTTTCAGTACATCGCCAAAGGAGCGATCATAATTCTGGCCGTCGCGATGACCTCATTCAGAAACTCTGAGAGCTTCTAAGGCAAACAACAGGAGGTGTGGTAACTATGAAAAAGGTAGTTCTTGTTCTTGCGATTATGTTACTCGTTTCGCTGGCCGTCGGTGTCGAGATCGGCTTCGTCGCGGCCAACCTTTCTGCGGTAACCCAGGCAACGATCGCCCAAAATCTCGAAGCCATTTCAAAGACCAACGGCTGGACCATCTACGTCTCGAACTCTGCAGGCTCCTGGGAGACGATGAACAACCTGGTGGAAAACTACGTGTCGAAGAAAGTAGACCTTATTGTGGTCGCCATGGGTCAGGCAAGCTCGCTCACTTCCTCGCTCACCGCGGCGAAAGAGGCGGGCATCCCCGTGATCGGGATCGATTCCGAGTACAGCGACCTGCTGACGGCCGATATTCTCACCAACAACTGGGAGATGGGCGCGAAGATCGCCACCTATCTGGTCGACAGACTGAACCACAAGGGAAATATAATCGTGTTCAAATTCGATCAATTCTACGGGACCCGCTTCAGAGGCAAGGCCCTGGATGTTGTGCTGACTGAAGAGCCGAACATCAAAGTGCTCGAAGTCCATCACCTGCCGCCGGCGGGATTCGTCGAAGACGCCCAGAGAACCATGGAATCGTACCTGCTCAAGTACGGCGACAAGATCGACGCCGTCTGGTGCGCCTGGGACGACCCGGCTTACGCGGTATCCCTGGCTATAAGGGCTGCCGGCTACACCCAGGAAGACATGTTCGTGGTCGGAATTGACGGCAACGAAAGAAACATAGGAATGATAGCGGCCAACAACACGGCCGTCGTAGCCACGATCCTGCAGCCCTTCGGAGACTCCGCCACCAGGGCGGCCGAGCTCATACAGAAGATAGTCGTCGAGGGAAACAGCCCCGAAGAGGTCATCGGAGCCGTCCGGGTAATATACATGGACGCCCCGCTTATAACCTCGGCAAACGCTCAGGATTATCTGAAATAACCAACTGAAAGAAGTACTGAAGCGCTTTCGGGAGCCTGTTGCATTCACCTGTCGAGAGTCGAGGGGTAGATACGATTCGAGGATTTTTTTAATGCAAAGGCTCCCCCGTTTTTCTTCATTACCCGTGATTCACGTACACGATCTAGAAAGGGAGGGTGTATCGGCCGTGAAAGAAAGAGAGCTTTTCGCAGGATACGATATCGGTACGACTTCTAGCAAAATATCCATCACAGACAATGAAGGCCGTATTGTCGCAAGCGCAAAGGTCAATCATTCACAGAGTTTTTCCGACGATGGCTATCCCGAGCAAGACGCCCGGGTGTGGTGGCAGGACTTTCTGAAACTGACTGCGATGGCGGGCAAAGAGATCCCCCTCTCGAGCATAAAAGCGATAGGACTCAGCTCCATGTGTCCGAACGTGTTGCCTGTATCGGGCGATGGAACTCCCCTGCGAAAGTCTTTCATGTACGGAATCGATCAGAGGGCCGCTAAAGAGATCGAACTGCTCAACGAGTTCATGAGACAGGCCGGAGACAATCCGCTGTACACAGAGTATTCAAGCCAGTCCATCCTTCCAAAGATCCTCTGGCTGAGAAAAAACGAACCGCAGATATTCGAAAGGACGGCCCGGGTTCTTACCGCGAACGGTTACATAGCCTTCAGATTGACCGGCCAATTTGCCTCGGATATCTTCTCGCTTTCAGCGGGCAACCTCATAGACCTCAACACCCTGGAGATTTTCGAGGATCCCTTCGATCACGCAGACCTCCCGACAGAGATAATTCCAGATATAAAATGGGCTACCGACCTCACCGGCAAGGTAACGAGACGGGCAAGCGAAGAAACTGGGCTGGTTTGTGGAACTCCCGTTTTCACCGGAACGGGAGACGCATGCTCCGACGCCATAACCAACGCCTGCCTCGAGCCGGGAAACGTCTCCATCTCGCTGGGAGGGACCTCGATTTACATCCAGTGTCTCGACAGACCCGTAAGATCGCCCGCCCTATTCGTTGAAACCGGTGCCGTCCCAGGATCCTTCACCGCCGGTGGCGCTACCAGCTGCGGCGGCCTCCTCACCGACTGGGTGACCGACAGACTGTTCGGCCTCGACATGGACGAGAAAGAGAGTTTGCTGTCGGGTTTTAGAGCGGAGGAATACGAACCTTCAAACATGAGTCTTCTTCCGTTCTTTGGAGGAGCGCGCACCCCCTTCAACAACCCCAAAGCCAGAGGAATTCTCTTTGGACTGTCCATGGAAACCGGCAGAAAAGAGATCTTGAGTTCGGTTTTCGAAGCCATTGCCCTGGATATTAGCATGATAGGGGACGAGATAAAGAGAACGGCGCTCGAACCGAACCAGATCTGCGTCTCGGGCGGCGGTGCCAGGAGCGAAGTTCTGCTACAGCTGATCGCCACCGTGCTCGATCACGAGCTGCTGGTCTCGCCCCGCCAGTACGACTCGGCGACAGGTGCCGCCCTGATCGCTCTGTCGGCCACGAGCGGTAAGGCTCTCGAAAAAGTCGTTGAAGAGATAAAGAAAAAGTACGACCGGGTGGAGCCCAGAGCCGAATACAGTTCGTACATGAAAGAGAGAAAAAATATCTTTAAAGAACTCTACACGGCAAACATCGGCCTTTTCAGGTAAATGATCCGCTCATAAAATCATGTTTTTTATGGATTGAAGATGCTCAAATACGACGAAAGAGAGTTTCCATCGTATGAATAAAGATGATTTACCCCCTTTTCTTGCATAGAAGCAACTATAATAGAACTTAAAAAGCATAGATCACTTTCTTGATATATCCCCATGACCTTGTCTAAGAATTTTTTTGAACCGAAAGTGACTCCTTTCAAAGAAAAGAGGTCCCTGAGAACGGGAATTATTTCACTTTTATCTTCCAGAAGTCTCTTCTCCAGTTCTTCCACAAGTTTCAAAACCACTACAAACGGTATGTAGAGCTTCTCTTTTCGCTTTGCAACCCTGATAAAAAGTTCTTCGCATTTCTTTGCGTCTTCTGGAGGGCTGTTAATCAAAAAAGCCAGCAAGATAGTAGTATCTATACCTTTCATAAGACCCTCCTGCCGCTCAACAATCCTCTCAAATTCTCAAAGCCACGCTGCGGAATCAAGACAATTGTACCGTTTTGAATTTCGACTATCAGGTTCGTTCCTTTCTGAAGCCCGAGTTGTCTCCTCACTGAAACAGGAAGTGTCACCTGCCCTTTGCTAGAAAGACTAGTATTCATGTCCCAACCTCCAAAATACTGTTTTTCTTACTTTGCAAATACAAGATATATTTCCTTACATTAAAAGCAATTAATTGACCTAAATACCCTTTTATACCATAGAAACCACAACAATTGATACATATAATAGCAATTACCTGAAACCGAAAAATATTATAGCATCAAATTCCATAATTTATGACCGGTAAGTATATAAGTTTACATTTGTTGATCTGACTAAAGCCTTCCATTTCTCAACACTATGCAAAAAGAGAGATACAGCACTAAAGTGTCACTAATTTTGAGATTTACAATCTTTGTGCTGTATAAATGTAATTATCTATGAATAAGGGTTATAGAAGCATCTCTTATTTCTTACATAGATTATAAATAAAGCATACTAAGATGGTAATATTGATCGCAAAACCACTCCGAAATCATTTACTTATTATTACCTTATCTGGAGGATGATGATGATAACAAAACGGCTGATCATTTTAATTCTGCTTTTCTCTTTACTCATAATTGGCTCCTCTTGTTGCAAAAAGACCTTTTACCTGTTTATAGATTCCTCGCCGATCACCGGAATCGAAGTTATGGTTAATGATGAATCCAGTACAACTCCCTTCACAATCCAGAATTCTAAAGGTGTTAAATGTAATATTTCTATAAATTCGGAACAATTCCTTGATCTTGAAGAGTGGTTTCCTGGGATAGATACAAAAGCTATATTTATCGAATGGTTAGAGCATTCGACGCAATACTCCACCTCTACCATCATTGAAATTAAAGACGGTAAAGAGTTAACCTCTGTGTTTGAAATAGAATACAGATTAGACTACACAGAGAAGTTCGATAATGGTGCTGAAACGCAAGTCGATGATAAATACTCTGGCTGGTATGGTCACAGAGACATAGTCGAAGTCATCCCTGAAAATTACGATGGATTCAGATTTGTGGGCTGGGAAATTCAGATGTCGGAAGCCACAGTAGAAAGACTTGATGAGAAACTCAACTTACAATCAATGTTTCTGACAATCAACTCCCCGGTTATTTTGCGAGCTCTTTATGAATCAAAGGGGGAGTTAAAATGAAGAAGATCCATATAGCTTTGTTTTTCGCTTTGAGTGTTCTTTTTTTCCTTACTTCTTGCTTCATAAGAAATTCAATGCTTGCAGTTTTTTCAGAACCCGTTGAGAATGCCACCGTACTCATAAATTCGACCGAACAGACAACGCCATACGCGGCGCTCTTCAAATCAGGAAGCAATATCACGTTGGAAGTTCCGGAATTTCAACGTCACGATTTAAACGAGAAGATTGCCGGTAAGGATGCGGAGTACTCTTTTGAGTCATGGTCCGATGGAAAACAAGAAAGAAAAAGGGAACTGAAAATTGATAACGACAGCGAAGAACTAACTTTTAAGCTCTTTGCCAAATTCAAAGTAGAAATCGCTTTGAATGTTCCCCTTACCGATGATGCAACCATCGTCTACTCGGAATGGCATGATTATGGTTCTGAAGTGAAGTTTGAAGCTCTGTTAATACCCGGGTATGAATTCTCACACTGGGAAGTGGAGAGCGGTTCAACTTATTTTTTCAACCAGCAGAGTGCGGGGATAAGAATGGTTATCTATTATCCCACGCTCATAACTGCTCACTATATGGAAATTGAGACTTTCAGAATAAACACTGTTGCTTTACCGCCAGAGGGTGGAATAACCTCCGGAGACGGTCATTATAGAAAAAACGAAATAGCGACTCTTGAAGCAACTCCTTCCTATGGTTATAGTTTCCATAATTGGTCATTGAACGGCGAGGTGGTGAGTACAAACAGCAATTACTCATTCGAAGTTACAGAGGATAGCACTTATGTGGCCAGTTTCTCGAAGAAGATCTACATTATTTCTGCGAGTTCCGGAAACGGGGGCACTATAGACCCCTACGGTGAAATTCAAGTCATTCATGGCGAGAGCATTACATTCGATATATCAGCCGCCGATGGATACGAGATAGACGATGTGCTTGTGGATGGTTCATCCGTCGGTAAGGTGTCAAGCTACACCTTCAACAACGTGACTTCCGACCACACGATCGAAGCTACCTTCAAGAAGAAAACATACACGATAGTGGCTACGGCAGGAAGCGGAGGAAGCATCTCTCCGTCTGGCAACGTCGTCGTCGAACACGGAACGAGCAAGAGCTTCACCATTACTCCAGACTCGGGATGCGAGATAGACGATGTGCTTGTGGATGGTTCATCCATCGGTAAGGTGTCCGGCTACACCTTCGACAACGTGACCTCCAACCACACGATCGAAGCTGCCTTCAAGAAGAAAACATACACGATAGTGGCGACTGCAGGAAGTGGAGGAAGCATCTCTCCGTCGGGCAACGTCGTCGTTGAACACGGATCGAGCAAGAGCTTCACCATTACTCCAGACTCCGGGTACGAGATAGACGATGTACTTGTGGACGGTTCATCCGTCGGTAAGGTGTCAAGCTATACCTTCGACAATGTGACCTCCGACCACACGATCGAAGCTACCTTCAAGAAGAAAACATACACGGTCTCGCTTTCAGTCAATCTACCGGATTCTGGAATATTGACTGGAGAGGGTGAATATTACCATGGCGAAACGGTCAATATATCTGCAGCTGCAAATCAGGGATTCAAATTCGTAAACTGGACAGAGAATAGCGCAGTTATAAGCGATAGTTCGGATTATTCATTTGAGATAACATCGGACAGGAGCTTCACTGCCAATTTTGTCGAAGTATTCTCCGTAACTTTCATTGTCTCAGACAACGATGGTTTCCTACAGGGAGCGAGCGTAGAGTTCAACGGCGAAACCAAAACAACAGATACAAACGGAAGAGCGATGTTTGAACAAGTAGTTCCCGGAAATGACCTGCCTTATGCAGTAAAGAAAGGCGGATATAGCGATTATTCCGGCACGCTTGATGTTATAGATTCAAGCGTAGAAGAATACGTGACTCTTGCCAAAGCCGCGCCAACATTGATAATCGACGATGCAGATGCTACTTCCAGCAGTGATGTCTGGATTTCAATAAGGGCCAAAGACATCGAATCGATATCGGCCATAAGGATCGTTATCCAGTTCGATCCAGCTTACTTCACCTGGTCGCAGAGCACTTCCAGTATTCAGTTTATTGAACCTCTGGCGCTTGATCCGACGGGAATACTCATATGGGGTTCGAAAATGCCCGAAGATCTCAAGGACGAAATAATAGACTTCAGTGTGGCTCTAGATCATGTGGCCGACTTATCCGGAGAACAGGAAATCCTGAGGGTAAAACTCAAAGCGAAGTCAATAACAGGCCAATCAACGCTACATCTCGCTGAATATACCGCCACTACGGGAGTAAAAGTGAGAAACCAGATAATCGACAAAAACGGAAAAGACTTGGGACCAATGCAGTTAGTTCCAGGGGTTATAACAATAAACCAATAAAAAGGGGTGAAGGAGCATGAAGAAGTATCTTCCGGTCTTGGTTCTTCTAATTATCGCAATTCTTTCAGGTTGTTTTAGAACATCAGTAAAAGGTGATTTTGAGACTGATGACGTAGTTTTCAGAATCCATGAAAATCACCTTGAGGTTCTTGCAAAGCATGAAATGTCAGGTGTAGACATCTTTATTCATTCGTCTATAGCTGAGGAGAGCGTTTTCACAGATGCATTGATCTCTATAGTCAAAGAAGTTGAAGGCGGCAGTGTGATAGCTCTTGCCGATGGAAAGAAAAACTTCCTTCCCGGTGAGAAGCTGGTTGAAATAACCGGCAACTTCCTCGGTTTAAAAAGCAGTTCAGTGGAAACCGCATCTGTTCTAGTATCTTCTGACTATGAAGAACAGGTACTACCTCCACAAAATGGGGTTTATGTCGTGGATACCTGGATGTACGGCGATGGGTCGTCGTCAATAAACGGTTCTTTCTTCATTTCGGCTTCAACCATCTCAGCGATAGAACCGGTTGCAGGAATAGATCTCTCGCTATCATTTGATCAAACAAAGATCGAAGTGACCGGAATAACTTTGATCAAAGAAGACGGTGCAATAAAGGCATTGCAAACATTTGACAATACGAACGGAAAAATTGAACTTGCAGTAGGCTACCAGGATGGTAAAGAAATTCTGGTAAATACCGCGCCGGTGAATCTCTATGTGGTCAATTTCAAGACAATAATCGGGTTCAGAGGATCAACAAACGTGAATATAGACAGTGCCAAACTTGTAAAGGGTGAGCTGATTCCGCTTGAACCTACCAAGAATGGTGGAACCATAGTTGTTGGAGCACCAAAACTGCTTGGCGACTTCAATCTTGATTACAAGGTTGACCTGAATGACCTGACTGAATTCAAACCCCACTATCGGACAGAATCACCTTCCACTGAATATGAGATAGAGTATGACATCGGTCCGGCAACAAAGGATTATCCCGCTCCATGGGCAAATATTTATACGGTTGCTGCGCCGGACGATTCCATAGACGTTGTTGATCTTGTTGTCTTTTCGCGTAACTACGATGAACAAGTTCCTGAGTTCTTTGTCACTAGCGAAGGAGAGTTCCGGCAGGCAGTGACTTCTCTAAACGGTGGATTAGCCGCTGCTCCTATCATCTTCTATGGAGACATAACCCTGACTTCGGAGCTTGAACTCGAAAAGATTACAAATATCAACCTCAACGGTTATACTCTGGTTCTCTCTGGAGGAGATTTCAAAATAACTACCGCAGATGCGGGAACGATGAATATTTATCCGGGTTACATACAGCGCAATACATCTGCGCCTGTCTATGATCTGGTGATTAATGCTCCCACGGCAACAGTCAACAACTATGCAACATACAAGTGAGTGTAAGACAATTCACATACTCTTGGAGGTGAAAGAATGAAAAGGCGTGCTGTTCTGCTTATTACAATTCTTGGAGTCTTTCTCCTGGCAGGTTGTTTCAAGCTAACCCCGGTTTCGCAGTTTGAGACAGAAGATGCCGTGTTCGTTCTCCGGAATGGAGTCATTGAAGTCACTGCCAACAGGCAGCTGTCAGGACTGGATGTTTTCATGAAGGCAGTTGTAAAGGAGTCAGATGTTACATCAAACGGTACTTTCTCAATTGTCAAGCAACTAGAAGACGGTACAGCCATCGCCACTGCAATCGGAGGCAAGTATTTCAGTAAAGGCGAGACTGTGATGACTATCAGGGGAGGTTTCAAAGACCTTAAAACCCTGGGAATAGAGACCATCGGAGTCAGGCTGGAAGAAGAGTACGGTCCTCAGTCACAACTACCCTTAGATGGCGTGTATGTTCAGGATACCTGGGTTCAATCTGATACATCCGGTTGTTTCTTCATGATTGGTGCCCGCAATATCGATTTCACAAGACCTGTAGTCGGTATTGATCTGGTGCTGAGTTATAACACGGATCATATAACAGTGACTGGAGTTGAAAGTCTTATAGATGATGAAGTTATCAAAGATTTCGATATCTCCACTTCCGGAAAGATCAAGATTTCTATCGCGTTTGACGATGCAAGCACTTTCAAGATAACCGCGCCTACTAATCTCTTCCAGGTAAACTTCACTTCAAAAAACGTGAAAGTGACTTCGGAAGTATCTTTCGATTCAAGCCAGTTCATTGTTTACACGGGTGATCAAGAAGAACCTCATGACGAAGTCTCAGCATCCGAAAGCACAGGGTTCATAACGATAGGTAACCCTGTACTGCTTGGTGACTTCGATTTGAGCGGTGGAGTAGGACTTGCTGACTTGCTTCTTTTCAAGCCCTATTACAGAACATCCTCTGGCGATGGTGATTTTGACAGTTTCTACGACATAGGTCCCGCGGTAAAAGCCTACGGCGGCGTCTGGGCTAATATCTACACCGAAGCCAGGTCTGACAACAAAATCGATCTATTTGATCTGGTCATACTGGCTCAGAACTGGGAAGAAACAAAACCGGATGGGTTCAACTATGTCAAGACTCTTGCCGAACTTAATGCTGCTATCGCCAGCAGTGGATTCAGCCCAATCGTGCTTGGGGCAAACATTGATGGAACAGCCGGAATAAGTGCTGTCTCCAGGATTGTTGACATCAACCTCAATGGTTACACACTGACAGGTGATTTGTACTTCGATACGAATGAGTTAGGCACGATAAACCTCTATGCAGGCACAATTACTGGAAACCTCACAGTTGACGCGCCGAACGCAACGTTCAACAACTATGCCAATGTAACCGGCGAAATAACCATCAATGGCGTTTCAGAAGATACGTGGAATGAATACCCCGATGGCAACAGCCTAATTTGGTACGCAGCCGGCGGTACTCTGCATATACACGGAGGTGCAGGCCAAGTCACATTCAACGCTACTGGTACAGTCTACGGTGGAGCGAGAATCTTGAATGGAATAGTAAATGTTCCGGGAATGGTTTTCTCCGGCGGGCTCCCTGAAAATATGAAGAAAGTCTTCAATGCAACGAAGAACTCTCAGTATGATACTATCCAGACAGCTATTAATGCGGCAGATCCAGGCGATACAATCTTCGTGGGAGCAGGGACATATGCTGAACAGTTGGTGATAAACAAGCCGCTGACTTTAAAAGGTCCAAACGCCGGAACTCATGGCTTCAGTGATAATAGAGTTCCAGAAGCCAAATTAGTATTCCCGGATGATCCTGTCTATTTTGATAGTCCTCTCGAAGATGTGCCACTAGTATGGAGGGTATTGGTAGAAATAGGGTATGAAGACGTCACTGTTGACGGATTCACTTTTAGCAATGAAGGATCATTCAGTGAAATCCAGTATATGGGAGGAGTTTTCTCATATAAAGGTAGTTTAAAAGTCACTAACAATGCCTTCGAGGGATTCACGACTGCAATAAAAACGGATATCCCAATAAACACCGAATACATTGAAAACGTGGAAATTAGCTACAATTATGTTCACGATAACGTTAGATCGACAAACTCGAGTATATACATCCAGGGAGCCGGAGCGGATGTCTTTCAAAATGTTACGAAGAATGTAGGAAATTCGATTCAAATTCAGCCATACTCCAATCCTGGAACTGGATCGGTGCACGATAATGAATTCGAATCATGGTTATTGGGTATCTGGCACAATTACGCCATGAAAGGTTCAGGCACATGGACTATCACTAACAACAAGCTAACTGCTGCCTCTTACCCAACAGTGGTGGAACCTAAAAATTGGCGTGGAATAGAAGTTCAAACATTCGGATCTTCAGTATCAGGAGATGCTCCGAAAGTCGAATTCAGGCATAATACCATTGACGCTGCCAAAATCATTGATGAAGACAGATTCGATACTGTTATTGGTATTAGAATGTCTTCGCCTGTTTCTGATGATGCGGTAGCTGTGTTCGAAAACAACATTTTCATTAATGTAAGAACAGGAGCCCTAAGACAGGATGGCACACTAAATCTAGAAACTGTCCTATCTAACAACACCTTCCCCGAAGGATTCGTTGTAAATGAAGCGGGAGACATGATCGGCAATTTCACAGTTACGAACACCACAAAGAAAAAAGGTTACGACACTATCCAGGCAGCTATTGATGGTGCAGAAGAAGGAGACGTGATCGAGGTTGCCGAAGGCACTCACACAATCGATTCCCAGATAATCATAAACAAAGCCGTAACTCTCCGGGGGGTCGGCACAAATGGAGAGTGGAAAACTAAGCTCCTTGTAAGTGATGGTGGTGGTAGACTCAATATCCATGCGGCATCAATAATTGAAAATCTAGAGATAGAAAAGACAGATGATGGGAATGTTGATATTATCTATATTGGCTCAGACAATGTAACCATAAGATACAACAAGATACACGGGCAGTATACGATGGGTGATCCAGAGACTTCCCGTGGTATGGAAATAGCTGCCTCTACAGGCCTGTTGATTGAGCACAACACCATCTATAATCTCAGGCAGCCGGCATACATAAACGCAGTTACCGGTACAATTCAAAACAACGATGTTTTCGGGACACGAGGCTGGGTGGTTGTTTCAGAATCGAATATTACTTTCGAAGACAACACCTGGGGCGACGGCTCTGTTCCCAATTACTATGACATAGCTATCATTCTTAATAACCCTGCTGGTGCCAACAACTATGAGAACTTTGTGCAGATAAGCAAGAACAACAATGATGCGGTAGTTGAGAATCAATTATATTCTCCTGCTCAGCTATCAGTTGTCTTCGTTGATAAGAATACAGTATCCACGGGCAACAACGGCAGTTTCTATGATCCATACAAGACGATCGGAGAAGCTATTGCAAGGGTAGCACCAGGAGGAACAATAAGGATAGCCGCAGGAGAATACGGAGAAGTGTTCTCAATAAGCAAGTCCTTGACTATTCAGGGAGCCGGGCCAGAAGATACGATTATAAACGGTGATCCAGATAATCACAGCATTACGTTGTCGAATGCATCAGGCGTAACGATCAAAGACATGGGTTTCGATTTTGGTGTACCTGGAATTGGTCTGAATGGTAAAGTCGCTATTCAAATGAACAACACAAACGACAATATCACCATCGAGAATTGCCATTTCAAGGATGGGTATTATGTAACCATTCAAGGCAAAGCCGATAATCTGACTGTTAGAGGCTGTAATATCACAAATGTCAAGAGCGGAATAAACCTCCAGTATGGAACCAACATGACCGTTGAAAACACTGACATCAGTGTAGTCGCTCAAGGTGAAACCAACGATACTTACTGTGTAAGGTTTGGTAGCGAAACTGGAACTGCTAATGGAATCTCCATAACCGGTTGCGAGTTCAGTGTCGATAAAAATGGAAAGACGGCTACTGCAGGAACTTACCACAGCGCAATTATAGTCAGAGCGGCAGCATCTGGTACACTGAAAGCTAATAATTCCAACATCTACGGAGAGGTTCACAACCTTTCAACAACCGAACTAGATGCAACCTTCAATTATTGGGGACAACCAGCTGGTCCAAGTGTAGGTCAGGTTACTGGAAACGTGAATACTAACAACTACCACGACTCTCCTATTTCGTTCTAAGTTTTACGTATTCGAACAGCATCCTGATATCTATGTGATTTGTTTCCGGAGACCGGAACTGCGCAGAGCATATGCTCTGCGCAGTTCATTCAATATATTATCAGAAAACAAGAATGAGCTATTCAGAAGCAGCGTAAGAATGCAGGCTTACATGGCAATCAGAATTTTGAGCAAATATTGGAGGAGACTTACTAAATAAGTTCGTAGATTATGCTTTATATAAGCTCTGAATATACAATTAAAGACTTTATCTTCTAGATTGGCATTCCACAAGACAATCAAGTTCTTACTTGCACCTATTCGAAGAGTGCCATTTAATGATTTGGTACAGGAATGTAGAATCAAACTATCGAATTTGACTTGCATCTCCTGGAATTTTTATAATAAGGCTGAAAAACGTTGTCGTTTAAGGTCCATCAGCGCGAAAGCGAAAAGTGGAAATGAGATACGGTTTGTAATCAACACGGCAAGTGCGACAACCCTCAAAAAGAAGGGAGGAGTGAACACAAAGCTATAACGAATCCTCTTTCAAAGAAAAAGCACGCCGCTGAGTGAGTTTTTCTCGATCGGGCTTCACACTATACTAAGGAGAGATCACTAATGAAGAAAGTGACTTTGCTTCTGCTTTTATTGTTTATCATGCTCCTTTCAACTGCCTTTCCGGGAGAGGCTTTCACCCGCCGGCAGCTTCTGGAAGATATCGATTTTCTTGTCGGGAAAATCGAAAGTCTTTTCTACGATCCCTGGCGAAAGATAGACGAGGAGGTCTTCCGCGATCTCGTGGAAGAAGCGAAGTCGTCACTGAAAGATGGAATAACCCTGAGTGAGTTCTTTCTGGTCGCGGGGAGGATTACCGATAGCCTGAAGGATCAGCACTCGGGAATGTCTTTCCCCGGAGAGGTCAACGTACTGCCCTTCAAAACCAGAGAAGTCCAGGGCAGGGCGCTGGTGATCGAATCTGGGAGTTCAATACCTGTCGGGAGCTTTATCCTTGAGATAGAAGGATTAACAATCGACGAGCTCTACGAGAAATACGGCAGCTCCATGGGTTACCACGAGAGCGAGGAGACCGGACCTAACATCTTCATAAACTGGTTCTTTCACGCAATCCCGCAGTTTATGAACAGCCCCGAAGTGGAGGTCACTTACCTTTTCAACGATGAAATACTCAAAGCGGCGGTCAATTCCGTTTCGGTGAGCGATTCAGATTGGCAGATGATGAGAAACTCAAACAGATCACCGGCCTTCGAGCAGATCGATTCCGTAGCGGTCCTCAAAATTCCAAGTTTTCATCCGGATTATCAGGAAGAGACGCTCGATCTTATGTATCGTATCCCGGGAGATGGGTACTCCGATCTCCTCATAGATGTCCGGGACAACTGCGGGGGATTCCAGCTTTTCCTGGAGGCAGTTCTGGGCTATCTGACGAAAGAGAGGGCCGACCTGGTCGAAAAGATCGGCACAAGAGACTCATCGGGCCAGTACATCGTCGGGACTTGGAACCTGCCTGTCTATCCCGATTATTCATGGAAAGCCAAAGATAGCAGGATATGGATCCTGACCAACGCCAACGTCAATTCGGCAACGCTTCTTTTCCTGAGCTTCATAAGGAGAAACACCGACGCTGTGGTGATTGGCGAGCGGTCGAGCGAGCCGGTCAATTTCGGAATAACCAATCCGTTCCATACCATGCCGAATACGGGACTCCTCTTCTGTCTGTCGAAGATTCTAGTTATCAATGGAGCTGAAGGGGAACACATCGAGCCGGATCTTGTAATCGAACAGAGCCTGGAAGAAGAAATCAACTGGTATCTCGGAAACGGCGATGCCACTCTTCAAAAGGCTATAGATACTATAGCCGGCAGAAATTGAGCTTGAAAGATATCGATCGATTTCGACTTTTGCCCAGACCTCATATCACTCTGGATAGAAAGACTATCTCGTCGAGGCCGGAATTTATATCGGGAAGATCGAGAGTGGAAAGAAGACCTCGGCGAGAGAAGATAGGTATGTGAAATCGTACCCTTCAATTTTTCCCCTGACTTGTGATGTCCTTTATCGGTGTCGAGTCGATTATGTATGTTCCACCTTTTATGCTTTCTATGATCCTCTGGTGCTCCCGTTTCTTTGGAACTCTTTCGTTTTGTTTTGCTTTTCGCAAACACACACTCTATATGGAGTTGTGTTCCTTTCTTTTTACTTATTTATTTCTTCACCTATTTATCGGATACAGTAAATCGTAAGCTGTAGAAACGAATAGAAATAACAAGATAATCGAAAATAAAGACAGATAATTCGAAAATTCGGCTTGTTTTGAATTTGCTTTTCAAAAATCCGGAGTGGTATAGTTTCAACAAAGGAGGCGATTACAATTCTTTCTGAAGAAAGGCGCAGACAGATACTTAGAGAGTTGTCTATTAAAGGAAAGGTTAGATCCACTGAGATAGCCAGCGAACTGGGGGTCTCCGAGGTAACGATCAGAAACGATCTCTCTGAACTCGAGCAAGAGGGCCTGCTAAAGAGAGTTCATGGTGGTGCCATCCAGACAAAGCTTCAAAGGTATGATCCCGAATTCCAGGAAAAGGTTGCAATTGATGTTGATGAAAAACGACATATTGCTTTGAAAGCTACGAAGTTTGTTGAGAAGTATGACGTAATTTTTATAGATGCTGGAAGCACTACGCTTTTCTTTTTCGAAGAGCTCAGCAAGAACCCACCTACGATACTCACCGTTGTCACCAATTCACTCTACATAATAAACGCTGTCGTTCAGTACCCGAACATAAATCTAGTGGTTATAGGAGGCACTTTCCAGCACAACACAATGAACTTTCTCGATTTTGAGATTAATCCCTTCTTGAACAGGTACAACGTTAACAAGGTCTTTCTGGGTGTCAACGGCTTCGACGAAACTGGCTACTATGCATCGAACATTCTTGAGGCAGAAACAAAGAAACTGATATGCAATGCGTGTGACGAGATATTTATCCTGGCAACCAGTTCAAAACACTTCAAAAGGTCGCTCGTGTTGACACAGAAATGGACAGGCAAAGAGCGGATTATTACCTCGGACTTGACGGAAGATAACAGAAACAGGCTCATGGAAGTTGCCAGGAACAATAATCTATCGATTTACTGAAAAGACTTCCAGCACGACAACATTCCTTACGGAGGAGGGAAATTGTATGACTGTTAAGAAAATTCTTCTAATCGCCGCTGTTATGCTTGTATTCTTTGCATTTGTAGGTGGTAAGACAGTTATAACCATGTGGGTATATGACGAGATGGCAGCTAATGAAGAAATGGAGCTTGTCAAGGCCCAGAAAGAGTTTATGGAACGTAATCCAACTATCGAACTGAAGATTGAGAATGTTCCTAACCGTGGATTGATGGAGAAGTTCATTACCGCCAGTCTAGCTGGTGTTGCCCCGGATATCATACATGTATCGACAACCTGGGCAGTCGAATTAGGCGCTATTGGAACACTGCTGCCACTGAATGACTATATCTCTGCAAGTGGAAAGGACAAAGAGATCCTCAAAAGTGCAATCGACTCCAGCACTCTCGACGGGCATATCTATGCTCTTCCCTGGATATCGGATGCGACAGCACTGATCATAAACAAGACGGCTTTTGAAAAAGCGGGCATTAACTATTCAAGAGATACTGCTATGAACTGGAGTGAGTTTTTGGAAGTTGCCAAGAAATTGACTTTTGACAATCAATACGGTTTTGGAATCAGAAGTGGTCGCGGAGCCTCATATGGTTGGTTCCCGTGGTTGGTAGCGAATGGTGGCAGCCTCTTCAGCCCGGACGGAACAAAGGTAACCTTCAACGAACCGGAAGGTAAAGAAGCCTTCAAATTCTATGCTGAGCTCTTCACTACCCATAAAGTCATTCCTCCAGGAGCCATAGCCTACGACACCTGGGACGATATAAGAAACTCTTTCCTGGGTGGTCGAATTGCAATGTACATAGCAGGCGATTGGGAAATTGCTCCCCTAAGGGCTGCAAATGCCGCTTTCGAAATAGATGTTATTCCCCATCCTATGCAGGTTAGGAGAGCAGCATCGCTGGGTGGCAGCAGTCTGGGTATCTGGAGCGGCTCAAAAGCAAAAGATGCGGCGTGGGCATGGCTTGACTTTCTTACCTCCGCAGAGAATATGAAAGTGGCATTCTCCTATGGAAGATTCCCTTCAAGAGTAGATGCGCTTGACAGTGGCTTTATTAATGATCCTCTTATAGAGCAGTTTATAAGAGAGTTCCCTTATGGCATAAACCATGCCTCTCTTGTTGGAGATTATTCGAGAACAGTTCTCGGAGACGCATTCACTTCGGTACTGGTCTATGGAGAAAATCCCGATATTGCTCTGGACAAAGCTGCTAAAACTATCCAGGAAGCCCTTAACGAAGTCCTCGGTAAATAAAGAGAATCTGCACAAAGGCGACGGAGACCAGTCTTTAGTCTCCGTTGCCTGATTTCTTAATGATGATCACAATCTTATGTCAGGGTGCGTGATTAATGGATGAACACAAAACGATTTTTCGACAAGCATATGGGTTTCTTTCTAATGAGTCCAACTATAGCGGTTATGGTTTTGATAATAATAGTTCCCCTGATTATTGGACTTGTAATGAGTTTCTTCAACTATAACCTCCTTACTCTTCATAGAGGGATACCTTTCATCGGTTTTAGCAATTATTCAAAAGCCCTTGGCGATGAGAATTTTTGGATGGCTTTCTGGAACACTCTTTGGTGGACTGCCGCGAATGTAGCCGGTCAGGTCGCACTTGGTCTTTCGATAGCATTGCTACTAAATCAACCGGTCAAGGGTGTCGGAATCTATAAAGCTCTCATTCTTATACCCTGGGCCGTTCCGTCGGCCGTTGCTGCGCTGAGCTGGATGTGGTTGTTGCATCCGGAATTCGGTCTGGTAAATGATATTGCCGTCAGGTTCGGACTCGTCAGCGAACCGGTCGCCTGGCTTGGAAGACCTTTCACCGCTCAAGTATGGGTCGTCATAGCACGCGTCTGGAAGGAGTTTCCTCTCAGTGCTCTTATTTTCCACGCTGCTCTGCAGACAATACCGAAAGATCTGTATGAAGCTGCCGAAGTCGATGGTGCAGGAGTATGGAAGAGATTCTGGAACATTACCATTCCTTATCTGAAAGCTTCCATCGTAGTTGCGATAACGTTGATAACTATTTGGACCTTCAACAGCTTCAACATGATTTGGGTAATGACTAAAGGTGGACCCGGAGGAGCAACTGAGATTCTGGCCACCAGTATATACAAGACAGCCTTTCAGCGATACAACTTTGGATTCGCGTCTTCACAGTCGATACTGATGGTAATATTCCTGTCGGTGATAATCATCTTCTATCTTTACAAAGTAGAAGGCAAGAAAATAGATTAGAGGTGAGCGGTCATGTATTTGAGCAAAAAAAAGAGGATAAGAAGGGCCCTGTTAGTTCATGCTGCTCTTTTTATTCTCACATTTATAATACTATTACCAGTTCTTTGGATGATTCTCACTTCTCTAAAGCCCACAGCGGAGACTCTGAAGTTTCCATCGACCATACTTCCTGACAATCCCACGATTCAAAACTATCTTGCAGCCTGGAAAAACATGCGATTGGGCACATACTTCGTCAATAGTCTGTATGTATCACTTATGACAACCTTTGTTGCAATTGTTCTTGGGTGCATGGGCGGTTATGCACTCGCCAGATTCAGGATGAAGGGAGAAAAGGCGTATGTAATGTTCATACTTGTCACCCGTATGTTTCCAGCGGTGGTATTTCTTATACCCTTTTTCATTATGATGCGAAACCTTCAATTGACAGACTCTTTTGCCGGTTTGATAATTTCGTATACAGTCTTTTCGCTTCCATTTTCAATATGGTTATTGAGAGGATTCTTCAGAAATATCCCTAGCGAGCTTGAAGAGGCTGCAAGAATTGATGGTTGTACAAGGTTAAAAGCCTTTACAAGGATAATTCTGCCTCTATCCGCTCCGGGTATCGCGGCGACGGCGGTCTTCTGTTTCATACTTGCATGGAACGAATTCATGTTCGCAAATACTCTGATAATGTCAGATAGCAAGAGGATGCTGACAGTAGCCCTTGTTGCTTCGATAAGCGATTTTCTTGTTAAGTGGAATGAGCTAATGGCAGGCGGTATGATAACAACCATTCCGGTGATAATCTTTTATCTGTTCATGCAGAAATACATTACAGGTGGTCTTACTGAAGGAAGTGTGAAAGGTTGAGCACTTGCTCTTCTTTCTGTGGCTCTACTTCAGTAGGTGATATTTCTCTCAATGGTCGGAATCTTCATCAATAAGCTCTGGAGGTTAAATACAAATCCGAAATATCTGGATAATCCTATCGTTTTGGTGGGTACCAGACCAGTGCTCCGGTCTGGAAGAGACAACTGTTGAACTGACAGGAGTGGTTGAAGTGCTGTTTGTGCCGTCTCATAACAGTCTGTGGGACACCTGGCTCTTTGAAGAAAACGGTCTGTATCACCTCTTTCATCTTCTCAGAAAGAAGGGTTCAAGAAGCCACGCCATAAATCATGCAGTGTCCGAAGATCTGCTGCACTGGAAAGAAGCCGGGCTGGCACTTGAAAGAGGCTATAAAGGAGAATGGGACGACGGTCCTCTGATGACCGGAACTCTCTGCAAGAACAACGGCATCTACTATATGTTCTATGGAGCCAAACGAGAGGCCATTCAGAGAATAGGAATCGCGATCTCTGAGGACCTGTTGACGTGGAGAAAAATTCCCCGTCACGTACTGGAACCTCAAGGTGAATGGTATGAAACCTCGGTTGTCGATAGCTCGATTTCGAGCGTTGCCTGGAGAGACCCCTGCATAGTCAGAACCGACGAAGGCGACTTCCACATGTTTTTCTGTGCCCGCTCAAGAACCGGCAACTGGGCCGGGAGGGGAGCTATAGGTCACGCCATATCAAGAGATCTGATTGAATGGAATATACTGCCACCCATTTATGTATCTGATAAATACGGGTTTCTTGAGACGCCAGATGTTTTCGAGATTAATGGCAGATGGTTCCTGATCTTCTCATGTGGGCAGTGGCACAGCACTCGCACCAGCGACTTCGAATACGCGGCGAGCGGAATTAGATACCTGGTTGGCGAGTCTCTCACAGGACCCTTCCATGAACCTTCGGAGAGTTCGTTGTTGGGTTCTGGAGACGGAATGCTCGGTTCCTACGTGGGAAGAACTCTGCCACTCCGGGGCGAACATGAATCCCGCCTCTTCTATCATCACAATGTCTTCCCCGAGAAAATCACGAATTTCAAGAGTTTGACCGGCTCTTTCTCTTCTCCCAAGATCCTTAAGCTCTGCGGTGATTACCTTAGCCTGCAAAAGTATGATGATTTCGACAGAAAGATCTTTCCGAATTCCTCCAGACTGAAACGCGAGCACCTGGCAGCACGATATCCTGAAAGTGAAGCCACGGGAGTCCAATGGATCCCCCACGACATATCAATCGAAGCAATATCGTCAGCTGGAATCGCTGGAGTATGGTTTGACAAACCTATCGAAGATGGCGCTATCCGGGTTGATATAAGGCTTAAGAGAGGCAATGGTGGAATTCTTTTTGGATTTGAAGAATACAACAAAGGGTTTGGAATCATACTCAATTACTACAAACAGCGTGTCGAGCTTCAACATGTTTTCCGTGCTGAATTTGGGCTTTCAACCGGTATGATTCAGTACAGGCCGTTAAGGCTCTCATTTTTCAAAGAGTATAGAATTGAACTGATAATAGTCTCTCCTTTTGTTGAACTATATGTTGATAACTTTCTGATCCTCAGTCAGCCTGTTGAAGGTAATGTTGCAGGAAGACCGGGACTTCTAATTGAGGGAGGATTGGGAATCTTCTCATACCCGAATATCCTTTACTAATAGCGATCTTCGTTGAGGGCGCAAGAAAGACGGCGCTTCCAGAAGGCTCTTCATTTGAAGTCAGAGCAATTGACAGTATGGGAAAGAAACTTGAAAGGAAAACGCTGCCAAAAATAGAAGCGCTTGCAGGTTCTGCCATATGAAAAACCATTTTAGCCCGGACCTCAGAGCTCTCTGGATAGAAAGGCTATCTCGTCGAGGCCGGAGTTCATGAGTATCGTACCGGGTATTTGTCGCGTCCGGGTGAATCCCATCCCAAGAAAGAAGGATTCGGGACCATTCGGAAAGGGAGCGCGAAGCCCCGAGAGAACACCGACCTTTGAATATCCCAGAGCTCTCAGCCGACCAAGAAAGAATTCAAGCAATCCGGCTCTGTAGTCTAGAGGTTCAGCCATGGCGTTGTAGATACAGTTTATAAAGGCCATCGAACCTTCGGCCGGGATGGCGTAAGGTGACTCGAGAGAGGGGATAGCCTCGCAGAAGGCCACGGGTCTCTCACCCGAGTAGGCCAAGGCTCCGGCGCAGAGGCGATCTTTGCTGTCGAACCTCTCCAGCCAGGCCCTCTTTTCGGCTATGCCGAAGTCATCGCCGTTAGTGCATATGCGGCACGCATCGGCGATCGTCTCGCTCGAATAGAGCCTTATGGAGTCGCACGATCCCTTCGGGTTCGGCGAATACGGCTCGAAGTATTCAGATGGTTTCCCGGTCTTCAAGATGTCTATCAGTCGCCGCGCCGGAACGGGACCGGCTATTGTGATACCTTTCAGGAGGATCGAGAACGGAAAGAAGAGCTCGACGGGAGGGGAGGGATGTGTGAGATCGAACTCTTCAATTGATAACCCCAGAGCATCGGCGGCCTTCCTTGCCTCTCCACGCGCCCATGAATTCCAGGGACACTGATCGCCGTAGTAGCAAACCTTCATTCTTTCGATCTCTTTCACCCCGCCCGTGTAATTTATGTCGATCTGGTACCAATATTATAGGTTTTCCGGGCGAGTATCAACCGGCCTTCGTTCTAGTTGTGCAATTGACTGGTTATGCACCTTCCGATATAATCTCAACAACCGATCCAGCTGCCGAAGGAGACAAGATGTTGGGTTATTTCAGGCCAGGTACCTCGCTTTCCGCAGAGTCAAAGAGACAGTACCGGATTATATACTGCTCGCTATGCCATTCTCTACGAAACACCTACGGCAGGAGGGCCGCACTTCTCCTTCAGAACGACCCGCTCTTTTTCGCGCTTCAATCAGGCTTCATGCGTCCTGTGGATGAGGAAAAAGTCGTGAAAAAAAGATGTGTGATGCAACCTAAAAAGGTCGAGATATTGGTCTCCAGCCCGGAAGTCTTCGAGCCTCTGGCCGACCTCTCGCTTTTAAGCGTTCTCTTCGCCAGATGGGACAACGAACTGGATGAGAGACGGGGAGTGAAATCGAGGTTGTTCGACACGCTTTACAGGCGAGTTTTCACAAAACTCGGGGCGAAACTCTTGCTGAGGGGAGTATCGCTCGACGGTTTGAAGAGGAAATGTATGAAAAACCTCGAGCTCGAGAGGAAGGGGGCATCGAGTCCGCTAGAAAGACTGGAAGGATTTGTCCGATTCACTTCGAAGCTAATAGCCGAATTCCTCCCGTTGGCCGAAAAGGGTGAACGAAGCCTTGAAATCGCCCGGGAGATGCTCAAGGTTATGTATCTTATCGACGCTCTTGAAGACTACCATTCCGACAGAAGACACGACGATTTCAATGTGCTTTTCGGTCACGAAGGATCGAACCTTGCCGAATACGTCGAGAGTGGCGTATACTCTTCACTGGAGGCTATTTCCCTCCGCGGGAAGTTCAGTACCGACCGGTGTCACACAGAGATAATCGACAGCACTTTTTCCTTCGTAGTCGGCAGACTGGCTCTCGCGAGGGAGAAGTACAACAAGGGGGTTAAAGATGCCTGATTATTACGAAGTCCTCGGGGTCAGGCCCGACGCTTCGGACGAAGAGATAAAGAGCAAATACCGCGAACTGGTGAAGATGTACCATCCGGATAGACATGCCAACAACCCGCTCCAGTCGCTGGCCGAGCAGAAGATGAAAGAGATAAACGAGGCCTACGAGGTACTGGGCAACCCTGAAAAACGCCGCCAGTACGATGGCGGCAATGTCGGTGGAGCCTCCTCGCGGTACAGTTCCTCCACGGCCGGCAGTTATGAAGCTCTGATCGCACAGGCCAGCGGCGACTTATCTCAAAGACTCTGGGAAAGGGCCGTCCAGCTTTGCACAAAGGCCATCGGTATGAACCCCTCCCGCTACGAGGCCTATGCTATAAGAGGGATGGCCCGCTACCAGCAAAACAACCACAACAACGCAATCGAAGATCTGAACGCCGCCATATCCAGAGGCGGGAAGGAAGAAGCGATCTATGCATATCTGGCCTTCAGCAGTGCCGAACTCGGCAGGCACGGAGAGGCCATCTCGGCGATAAATAAGGCTATCGATATGGGCGGGAGAAACCCGAACTATCTGGCCTTTCTGGCCATCCAGTACGAAACGATAGGCCATAGCGAAGAGGCGAGAGCCGCATGGGACGAGGTAAGAAGGATAGATCCCAACAACGAAATGCTGAGGCGACGCGATCAGGCATGGAGGGTCGGCGGAACATACATAGATAAGAAAGATGCCGGAACCGCCGCGGCCTGTGCCACCTGCGTCCTGCTGGACCTGCTGTTCAACTGCTGCTGATGGAACGCGCCCTGGAACTCATAAGCGAGTACGGCTATCTGCTCGTCTTTTTTGGAACCGTAATCGACCAGTCGGGGATACCGGTTTTCATCGTTGCCGGAGGCATCTTCGTGGCGGCCGGGCTGCTCGGTTTCTGGCAGGTAGTATTATTCTCGATTCTGGCACTGGTCGTAACGGACATTCCCTTCATCTTCATTGGACGGTACCTTTCCCGACGATTGGTGGGAAATTACTCCACCGGAAAGAGCGTAAGATGGTTGAAGAACTTCCTGATAGCTGGAACGGCTATCTTCCTGAAATCTCTGACGCTTTTCTATCTCTTCTCGAAGGTGATACCGGTCATCGGAAAGTACGTGCCTGTTTTTGCCGGCTTCAGCAGCTCCCGGAAAACCAGGGCCGTGCTCCTCTTCTCGCTGGGAGATGTCGCATACGCGCTAGCCTTCACTATCGGCGGATTCTATCTGGGAGATCTCTTCATAGAGTACTCCGGAGTGCTGGCCGTTGTGATCGCTCTTCTCTTCGTGGTTTTTTACCTGCTTGCGGCAAGGATCTACGGAAAGAGGATAAAGAGCCGGATGGGCAAAGAAAGGAGTGACTATCGTTGAAAGGCAACTTCTACGGTGCGTCGCAGGGAGGAAGACTGGCCTTCGAACTTGTTCTGGAAAGAATCCTGATCCCGCGCATGGCGATAATCGTGGTGGGCGCCTTCAGAGAAGTCGAAAAGTACCGGGAAAAGATAGGAGACTTTCCCGTGCAATGCGCCTTGAGATTCATCGTCGGAGCCAAAGACTCCTTCGCGAATGAAACTGTGAAGCTGCACGAAATGATCAGAGAAAAAGGAGTCGATTCACGGCTGAAGATCTACGCAAATATAGGCCACAGCTTCCCGGAAGACTTCGACGAATACCTCAGAAAGATGCTTTTTTATTAGCTCGTATTCATTCTTTATATAAGTATGAAAAACAGCAGCCTTTTCAGGCTGCTGCAGACGGGGAATGAACTAGAAGGAACTACTTGGTCATGAGCTCGATGAAAAACTCTATAAACGCAGCGTAATCAACATTATATATTAGATTCGCTTTCGAAGCGCCTGCTGGTGCATTTCTAGTGTAAGCGATTGTCTGTCCATACGCTGGTCCTGAAGTTACTACATCAATAAAAACCTCTTTTGTTGAAACTAGATCCGGTCTGATTATAGATAGCGCGGCAATTTCATCATACGTGTAGTCCCAGCCAGATTTTGGATCGTTGGGGAGAGCTTTACTGGTGAAAAAGCGACCAGGGTAGTTGAATAGCTGTGCCACTGGTTTGTCCACAACAGTTATACGATCAAGATGTTCTTGGCGTAATATAGCCCAGCGGCCAACTTCGAGTGGATCTATCGTCATGGGAATTCCCGAATGGAATACAACATAAGCCGCCTCGACGTCGGCTTTAATATTGTACTCGGCTAAAGTTGCGACCTCGCCTTCTTTCCAGGGCTGGTTTTTTCCGTTTGATATATTGAATTGCCCTCCCATAATATACATGTGCTTAATTTTTCCAGCAATGGTTGGGTCTTTCTGTAGTGCTAAAGCCAGATTGGTCAACGGGCCAAGACCAATTATGTTTATCTCTCCAGGGTTTTGATTTACGGTTTCTATTATGAAATCAACAGCATGTTTATCTTTTGGCTCAAGACTCGAAAAACCTCCAACTGGTGCAACGGGAACAACCTCGGCAGGTACATTGCCTTTCCACATAAGAGAAACTTTACTACCGGGATACAATCCCACTGAACCTTTTCCGGCAGTTTCAAGCACACGTAGAGTGTTTGCTATCCCCTGTTCATGCGAAGGACTTGGAATAACAGAGGTCACTCCCAACACCTCTATGTTATCTGCTTGAAGAAGCATTAGAAGTGCCATCAGGTCATCAGTTAGAAAATTCAAATCGCTATCAACTATTACTTTTTCAACAGCGATAGCATTTGTGGTGAACATAACAAAAAGTAAGCAAACAAGAACAAAGAAAGATACTGGACCGATTTTTCGTATTGACTTTCCTGTTCTGGTTTCAAAAGCGGAACCTGTACCCATATTTTTTCCCCCTTCTACTTTGATCTGGCTTCAGTCCAGAAATAGGTCTTGAATTCTTTTCTAATTCTGGAAAAAAGGGGGGTTGCCCCCCCTAAGAAAAACAACATCAATTATCAATATTTGTAGGAGCGCATTGCGTCTATAAATACGTTCCAGAAAAGATCTTCGTGGAGCTCGTAAACAACTTCTATAAACTGTGAGTTCGCCGGGAAGTTTTCAGGTTTGTTGAAATCTCTGTTCCTTGATTCGTGGAATCCAAGGCTTCTACCGTAATTCGGTCCGTAGTAGTAGTCTACATAAACATACAGCATCTTAGAAGTTTTTACTATGCTAGGATCTACAAGATAAGCGCCAACCATAACATCCCAAACAAAAGAGGTTGTGTCGGGATTGTTTGCAAATCTGTTGGTATGGCTCTGCTTGAACAGATCTATAACCGGACCTTCCGCGCCGGGTGCTACTATCCTGTCGAATTCTGCCTTGGTGTAGAACGTTATTTCGCAAACATCGAGTGGGAATAGAACTTGTCTGTTCCAGGGGGTGCTTATTGCAATGTGGGCTGCTTCTGGGTCGTACCAGAAGTTGAATTCAGCTGCTGTGTTGGTGTTACCACGAATATCGACGGCTCCACCCATGTAGAACACCTGTTTTACTAGAGGAACTACATCCGGGTGCTCTCTGACAAGCAGTGCGAGGTTTGTACATGCGCCCAGTTCGATTATGGTTACTTCGCCCGGGTACTTCCTTATCTGTTCGGCCATGAATTCAACCGCTGTTATACCTTCGAGTGGTTTTGTACTGGGTACTTCACCAAATACTTTGAGATCTTCCCAGTTTGCCGGTCTCTGTCTGGAGTATGCACCCATGTATTCCACGTTGCCCCAGATTTTCTGTTCGGCATCCAGCCATTCCTGTCTGCTTCCCATAAGAGGTTCTGCAGCGCCTACGACAACAGGAATATCGGTCCTGCCGATTATCTCCAGGTCTCTGAGGGCGTTGGCAATTCCATTTTCCAGCCAAACGTTACCCGGAGCGATCGTTATCCCGAGCAGTTCAACTTCCGGATGTGCAAGAAGAATGAACAACGCCTGAGCATCGTCACCGAACGAACCGAAGTCTGTGTCAAGAATGACCTTTTGTGTTCCGAGAGTAACTACTGCGCTCAGAAGGAAGAGCACCATCATGGCTCCCAGTAGAATTCTTTTCTTCATTACGTACCTCCTTAAGAAAATGTTGGTGAACTAATAGTTAATTTTAATTTTTGAACAAGTGCAAGGACAGAGCAACTTCATAGGTCAAAACATTAATCAACAAAAAAGTGTAGAATCTCTTTACCGTTTAGCTCTTTTAATTAGGCGAGCCTTAAGGGCCTTCTTAAGCACTATACAACGTCTCTCACTTAAGGCTCACCGAAGATCAATTCTTTCAGGAATTACAGTTCAACGGCTTACCAGGTGGGATTAACAGGATCTTCTGGAACCATCGTTACAAGTTCAACGAAAAGATCCCAGAATCTAGGCTCATCCATTCTCCAAAGGATATCGGCCTTCTGAGATCCCTGGGGCTGAGTCCCTTCTCTGGTATAACTAGTGGTTCTTCCATAGTTAAGACCGTAATTAGTGTCAACGTCCACGTATCTGGTCACAATTTCCGGGAATAACGTGGGATCAATAACATACGCTGCGCTGAGCAAATCCCAGATGCTTACTTCTCTATTAGGGTCTTGTTCAAATCGCGCACCATACATCTCGTCCAGCATTCTGGCTATTGGTGTGTTCGCAGCCTTGATCTGATCGTGGGTTTCCTTTCTGTACTTGTAGTACTGGTCAACGTCTAGAGAGTTGAATACCTGTCTGTTCCAGGGCGCACGGTAAACAGCGTGTGCAGCTTCCGGATCATACCAAATATTGTACTCTGCTGCAGGTGTCGTATTGCCTGGTATGTCGAAAGAGGAAGACATGTAGTGTATTTCCTTTACAAGGGGTACTATTCCCGGATCAAGCAATATTGCAGCTGCTATGTTCGTCATAGCTCCAATTGCAACGATTGTTATTTCATTTGGATTGGCCCTTATTGTGTCTATCAACCATGTCACACCGTGCTCTTTCTGGACAGGTGTTACAGGATTCCCGCAGCGAGGAACTCCCGGGTTTTCAAGATAAGCTTCATAAGATGCTGGATCTTCGTTCGACTTAGTGGCGTTTCGTCCGAGGAAAGTGGTTTCCCAGGCTGCATATGCTTTGTTAGTCACACGATATGCGTTGATAGGATACGGACAGCCCATGAAGACAGGAATTTCGTCTGCCTTACCTATCAGCTCAAGCTGCCTGATACCAGCGGCAGCCTCTATCGCCACATAGTTGTGGGCATAGTTGGTAATAACTCCGAGCAAATCGATATTCGGAGCATTTGCCAGCATTACCATACAGATACCATCATCAAAACCAAAAACCATGTCTGTGTCAAGAATTACCTTTTTCTTCTCTGCGCCAAAAGCGCTAACAACAAGCATAACTGATATTAAAAGCACAAGAACGATCTTTTTGATACTCATTCGATGTTCCCCCTTTTTGGCATAATATCGCCTCTGTTTGCCTTCGAACATCTTTCTAGGATAAGGTTCTAATTTCTCAAAGAATACCTGACAGTTCTGAAACTCACATGTTTAACCAATTTCCTTTTTGTGTTATCATATTTCTATCTTTCATTTCTAGTACTGTTGCTCTGTCCTTCACTTGGTTCGAAACTAAAGGGTATTACAGCTAGATCTTTCCAAATGGGGGGACTTCGCGGAAAGTCCCTCTTTCTTCTAATCAAAACTCGAATTACTAAAGTCTCTCGCTAAAAAAGAAATAGTAAATACTGAGATCTTTTCATGTAGGGGGGAACTTTCATAAGTCCCCCCCACCACACACAATGGAGAACTTTCTTTTAGAACTCAATTACCACCTTTCACCGGTCAATAGAGCCTTGTCAACACAAGAAAGCGGAACCATGAACTGATCCGGAAGCTTCTCGCCAGCTATTGCCTTCAGTGCATACTCAATTCCGAAGTAACCCATCAGGTAAGGGTTCTGTTCGACTGTTGCATGCATTGTGCCTGCAAGAATGGCTGCCTGTGCAGCATCAAGGTTGTCGTAAGAGGTAACGTATATTTCTCCTGTTTTTCCGGCCGCTGCAATTGCCTGAATTGCTCCGAGAGCCATCATATCGTTCGCGCAGAACAGACCCTTGATATCCGGGTGAGCCTGAAGAATATTGCTGAAAACGTTCAAAGCCTGTTCAGTTTCCCAGTTTGCAGTCTGCATTGCAACAACTTCGATATCCGGGAACAGACTCACAACATTCAAGAAGCCTCTCTTTCTACCTTCAGCGTTCTCGACTCCGGGAATTCCTTCGAGCATTGCAACCTTTCCACTTCCACCGAGAAGAGAAGCAAGGTAAGCAGTTGCTAGCTGACCACCGATGGTATTATCAGCACTAATGAAGATTTCGACATCCAGTCCACCGGCTTCTGCGGCTACCAGGTCAATTGCGTTGTCAATATTGATGATGTGGATTCCAGCCTTCTGTGCTTCTGCTAGTGCTGGAACTACCGCTTTGGAGTCGATCGGAGCAATAACAATTGCATCGACTTTCTGTGTCGTCATATCCTGAATCAGAGAAATCTGCTGCATTATAGATGTTTCAAGTTCTGCAGAGACAACTAGCAGATCGACACCAAAATCTTTTCCAGCTTGAACAGCACCATCTTTCATCGTCAGAAAGAATGGGTTCGTAAGAGTCTTCATTATCAGGGCTATTTTCGGAGCTGCGAACGAAACGACCGAGAGCATCAACACTAGCAAAACTGCCACTAACATTTTGGTTCTTTTCATCGAAATACCCTCCTTTTTTGATCTCTACCCAGTTCCCTATAAACTGAGTTCGGAAATTGTCCAGTTTCTTTTGCCTGACTATCAAAGAGCAAGAACTTCAATTAGCTTCTTAGAACCAGTTTGGAAAAATATAAACCTGCTTAAGGTTTGTTACGCATCCTATCAATTAGAACAGCTCCTACTATAACCGTTCCTATAAGCACCTGCTGTACATAGGAAGATATGTTCAGCAAGTTCAACCCATTTCTCAAAACTCCCATAATCAAGGCACCCAATACAGTTCCCCAAACAGTGCCTATACCTCCAGATAGACTCGTTCCACCGATTACTGCCGCTGCAATAGCGTCAAGTTCATACCCAACTCCTGCTATAGGTTGAGCGGAATTTAGCCTGGCAGTGAGAATCGTTCCTCCTATCGCATAAGTTATTCCCGCAATCATGTAAGTTATTATCAGCATCAGGGTTACTTTTACGCCTGCCAACCTTGCAGCTTCAGGGTTTCCACCAATAGCATATACATATCTTCCAAATCGTGTCTGACTGAGGATATACTGAGCTACAATTACTACAACCGCAGCTATCACAACAGGCATCGGTATAAACCATAAGTATCCGATTCCAAAGAAATTCAGGAAGCTCTTCGGAAAGACATAAATGCTTTGACCTCCGGTAATTATCAAGGACAAACCTCTTGCTGCACTCATCATTCCAAGCGTTGCAACAAATGCTGGCACCCTTCCTTTAGAAACCAATAAACCATTTATAATTCCTGTAAGAGCACCAACAAGAATTGCTATTAAGAAGGCGACAGGAATGGGAAGGTTCGATTTTAACATAGTACCAAGTGTAACTCCTGTAAGAGCCACGACCGATCCAACTCCCAGGTCTATTCCTCCAGTAAGGATCACCATAGTGACTCCAACAGCAACCGTTATGTTTATAGAGGTCTGAAGGAGTACGTTTAGGAGATTTCTAGATGTCAAAAAGACAGGAGAAAGGAAGGACATTACCGTTCCCATAGCCAGGAGGATAACGATAATAACAAAATACTGCGATACTAACACGGATTTTATAGAACTCCTGCGAGCTTGTTTCTTATCTAAATTCACTTCAATGTTCGACATCTAGTTCAGTCCCCCTTCTCCAAGAGCAAGTCGCATTACCGATTCTTGCGTTGCATGGTCTCTGTCGATCTCTCCTGAGATTCTTCCGTCTTTCATTACAATGATCCTGTCACACAAACCCAAAATTTCCGGAAGCTCGGAGGAAACCACTATAACTCCTATACCTTCTGCAACAAGAGTATTTATCAGATCATAGATTTCCGATTTAGTTCCTACATCAATACCTCTCGTCGGTTCATCAAATATAAGCAATTTAGACTTAGAAAACAGACCTTTGGCCAGAACACACTTTTGTTGATTTCCACCACTTAGAAACTTAACAAGCCTACGAATAGTAGGGGTTTTTATATTCAATTCTTTTCTATAACCTTCGACAGCGGACTTTTCCTTTCTTGCGGAAACCTTGAAAATATTCGAGACCAAAGAGAGTCTTGGAAGCGTGATGTTTTGGCTTATCGGCATCAACAAAACTAATCCCTGATCCTTACGGTTCTCAGGAAGAAGATAGATGCCAGATTTGATCACTTTAGAAGGATTAACCTTTTTCATTTCCTGTCCATTGAACAATATTGTGCCTTCATCGTAAGGATCCGCACCAAAGATGGCCCGCATAACCTCCGTTCGTCCAGAGCCGACGAGTCCAGAAAAGCCAAGTATCTCACCTTGATATAATGAAAAACCAATGTCGTGAAATACACCCTTTCTACTCAAGTTCGATACCTTAAGAATTTCCTTTCCTCTTTCAATCTTCACTTTCGGTATCCAGTCCTCTATTTTACGCCCGACCATTAACGACACAAGTTCTTGTCTTGATATCTCAGTTGTGCTTTCTAAGGTTCTTACTTTGGCTCCATCTCGTAATACTGTTATCCGATCTCCTATTTCGAAGATCTCGTCAAGACGGTGAGAGATATATACTATGCTTACACCATTTTCCTTAAGGTATCGAATTACTTCAAACAGTTTATTGGCTTCATCACCAGATAGAGCTGCTGTAGGTTCGTCCATGATAATTACTCTAGCTCCTCTGGAAAGTGCCTTGCTTATCTCTACTACCTGTTGTTGTGCAACTGTCAAAGAACTTACTCTAGTAGTTGGAGAAATATTGACGCCCAACTTTTTCATGTACTCCTTAGCTTTTTCTCTCATTTTTGCTCTGTCGATTAATCCGCGTTTCTTGAATAGTTTCTCTTCACCCAGAAATATATTCGCAGCAACCGACAGGTTCGGGCAAAGGTTGAATTCCTGATATATTGTTGCAAAACCATATTCGTGTGCCTTTGCCGGTGAATCCAACGCAACAGGTTCACCATCAATGGATATAATTCCAGAATCCTCTCTCAAAGCTCCACTAAGTATCTTTATAAGTGTCGATTTACCTGCCCCATTTTCGCCCAAAATACAATGTACTTCGGACTTCCGCAAGTCAAAATCAACATTTTTCAAAGCTTGAACGCCAGGAAATGATTTGCTAATATTGTTCATGGTCAAGAACGGTTTTTGATCCATACTTCATAACCTCTCTTTGAATAACTCTCGAGAACCTCTATTGCTTTCTCAAATGTTCTAAGTACTTTTCAGCCCCTTCAAGTTCTATAAGTTCTGGTTGATTCTCTCCAAATTCCTTCTGAAAAACCAGAACTTCTTCGTTTGTAGGCATCGCTGAAGAAGTCCCTTCTCTCATTGTACTTATTCCCGAAGCCAGTACAGCATATTTAATAGAGTTCTTTATACTCTCTCCTCTTTCAAGCGCCACTGCGAAGGCTGAATTAAAACTGTCTCCCGCTCCAGTTGTATCTACAACTTTCAGATTACGTACCGGCGATACTAGAAAACTCTCGGAATCAGAGAAATAAGCACAACCATTCTCGCCGAGCTTAAGTATCAATTTTGCTCCAAGTCTCTTTTGAAAACTATTCGCGGCTGCGATCATTTGATCTAGAGAATCGTATTGTCTTCCAGTTAATATGGAAAACTCAGTTTCATTAGGTGTTATATAGGTAGCTTCACCCATTCCCGCTAACATCTCTACATTTGCAGGAGCCGGGTCAAGAATTACACAGTGGCTTTTCTTGTATTTTTCAAGTATGTACAAATTCGTGTCCCAGGGAATTTCACCCTGTAATAGTATTATTCCTGCTTTCTCAATTACCTCAGAATTTTCAAATATAAAGTTTTCATACAGGTCGCCATTCGCTCCAGAGTAGATGATTATTTTGTTTAAACCCTCATCGCTTACTTCAATAAATGCCTGTCCAGAAAGATCGTTTGAACTTCGAACATATAAATTAATATTGAACTCGGAGAGTTTCTTAGATAGAAAACGTCCTGCCCAATCATTTCCAATAGATGTGAAAAAACAGCATTCAGAATTCAGCTTAGCTACACCTATTGCCTGATTAGCTCCTTTACCGCCTAAATACTGCTTGATTCCTTTGGCGGAAGAAGTTTCACCGGCCTCAGTAAGATGTCCTACTCTCATTACTGTATCTAAATTTGTACTTCCGATGACTGCTATCATTCCCTCACATCCTGAAACAGCTTATTACAAGCGAATTTTAGAACAATATTCTTAGAAAAGCTTTTCAAAACACAATTCACCAAAACGCGCTTCCAAACTCTTCCACACTGAAGAAACTGATTCATACCGCTAGAAAAGGTTTTCATGAGTAGCTACAGAAAAAAGGGAAATTCAAAACTTACATAACAATGCTACCACAACCTACTATTCGATCAAACCACAATGATTTGTGTTCTCTAACGATGACTAGCAATTAAAACTGATTAATTCAATTTTTGTTCTTATTACTCACTATTTTGCATGATAAAAAGATTTTTCTGTTTAGTTTGACAATGGTAAGTAAATTAAAGAAGCGATATAATAGCTGCTCAGTTTGATATAAAAATTCCACTGATTGAATATCTTTATATAAGATAGAATTCACTTATAACTGAGTGGTTGACTGTCTTATAATAAGCCGAATTGGAAGAACTCTCGTAACGGCTCTTTTCCTTTTTCCAGATATAAACTCAAGAAGCAATTTAGCCCCAGTAGCTCCTAGATCATAAGGAGACTGAGCGACCGTAGTTAATGGAGGATTGTAATGTGCCGCAAGAAACCCATCATCGAATCCTGTGACGGAAATGTCGTATGGTACTCTCAACTTGTTTTTTAAACAAGCGTCGATAGCTCCGAAAGCAATTAGGTCATTTCCACAAATAATAATAGTTGGTATTGAAAATTTCTTTTTTAGAAGCTCAAATGCCCACAAACCTCCTTCATATGAAAAGGTTGTACTCGCATATTTTATAGATATATCCGAATGATCTCTTTCAAAATCGAATACTGCTTGCAATCTTTCCCTCGCACTTGAAACTTTGGACTCTCCACCTATATACCAATAGTCTCGATGTCCAAGAGAATAGGCATAATCCATTATGATTTTCATTCCACCATAGTTATCGCTCTTGACGGAAGCAAATCTTCCATCTTCGACTCTATCCAAAAACACTACTGGCATATTCGCAGATTCAATTAAGTCTATTACTCTTTTACTTTCCTCACTATGCATGAATAGCAATCCATCGACTCTTTTACTTATAAGAGTCTTGATTTGCTCGATTTCTATATCTATATTGCCATCAGAGTTGTAAATCATTGGAGTGATATCGGCTTCGTGCAGAATATCGCCAGCACCTCTAATTACACTGGGAAAGAACGGGTTAGTAATGTCTGGTATTATTACTCCGATGGTTGAAGTAGGCATATTTCTAAGGCCTCTTGCAAGATCGTTCGGTCTGTATCCAAGTGTTTTGACAGCATCCAAGACCTTTTTTCGCTTAACTTCTGAAACGTTTGCACTCTTGTTCAAAACCCTGGAAACAGTCGCAATTGAAACTCCTGCATAATCAGCAACTTGCTTTATTCCCATTGGCTCCTACCTTCTTCCATACCTTGTTTATAAAACCAACTTGTTTTTAATTGATATACTTATTGCTAAAGTATACCAGTTAAAGCCTTTTTTCTGAACCCTGCTTATCTTTAATAGTCTGGAATCCAACTAACGCACTTTTATTAACAAAAGGCCTTTCATTATCCATCAGAAAGACTACAGAGAGATTCTCCGCTTCAGCTATCTTTTATAAATTCTTGGTAGAACCATAAATGACAATCTCAGGTGCTTTCATAGTTACGAAAAGCTGCTTGCCCATCAATATAGTTCTTGATCTTAAGTTCCCCTTTTATAGTAGCACTTAATATCCACTTTTTCTAAAATAGCTCAAAAAGAATCGGTGTTATACACAAAAATTTGCAAAAATTACTGCTACTAATTAGAAGCTTTCACGACTATAAATACGAATGTCTCAGAAATAAATATAAAAAAACCCGGAGAGATACCTCCGGGACTAGAAAAGAGTTTCACTATAGAACATTAGTAGTAGGTATATACATTCTAATTTATAACCTAGTCCTGTTCAACATTAAAACGCTTAATTTTTTACTACACATTAATTACCCTATTTCTGGTTCGGCATTTTATGATCAATATCAATATAGAAGCACAAGTTTGCAATCTGTCAGGACTGAACCATATCCACTTTTCAGTCTCGGAGAGTATCTGACTTTATTTTGAAGTAGACGCAATCGTTGTTGTAGCATTTCTCCATTTCTAATAGCGAGGTGAACAGATCGTCCGAATGTACTAAATTCATTTTTTAAGGTCAAGTATAACTCTCCATTAGATTTACCCATAACCTTTGAAAGCTTTGCTCATTAATAGGCACAATTTCGTTGCCAGTGAATCGCCAGTTCAATAGGCTGCTTTTTTCCCCTTGACAGTTATTGTGGGTCTTTCTTCACCTAACCCGAGCGCATTGTCGAGTTTTTTCCGGCTTGTTATCCCCGGCAACAGAATCATTCTGTCCTTCATATTTCTCCGATTGTTTAGAATCACTGTCTTCCGAGACTAAATGACACAGTCTCTGATCTTAAATTTTGTCTTTACTTCATCGAAGTTCATAAATCTAACAACGGGCTTCAGATGGGAGAAAACGTTGCCGAAATGCAAGCCAAGAAATAAATAGATTCATCCGTCGTGCTTTTAATACATCCCGAAATAAATCTCAGTTTTTCTTTTTTCCAATGCTCCTGAAAGCCGCTTTGAAATGGTAGCAGAAACCTTTCTTTTCAGGCTGCTGATTGGCCTTGCTTAAGTATCCCTGAAGCTGGACGGAGAGAGAATCGACGTTGTTTGATAGCTTCTCGACCCTTTTTTCCAGGTCCTTCAACTTTCTCGCCTCTATCGCGCCTCCCCCTTTGATCATTTCGATTGCCTCTTCGATCGAAAATCCCTTGCCGGAAAAGGCCGCCAATTTAGCAACCAGCGCCGGGCTCTCGATCGGATACACCCGCTCGCCGTCGACGACCTTCGATGAGAAAAAGCCCGCGTTCTCAAGCACAGAAAGATACTTCTCTGTTTCTGCATCGGGCAGTTTCGCTCTCTCACTTACTTCATGCGTGTTCAAGTCATCACCAACCCCGTCAATGAATTTTGACTCACCCGCAATAACCTCTGAAACCGACTCTAAATCGATCTTTTCGGGGACTTTCATACTCTCTTCCTCTGAAAGATCCGGAGTCTTCTCCTGTTCGACTATTATCCCCTTGATCCTGTCTTCGATCGCTTCTGTACCGATAATCACTTTCAGTCTTCTGTAAATATCCACGATATCCAGCAGGTCTCTTCTAAGCGTTTCATCGTCGGGAACCTCTCCCCTTTCGTATCTCTTACCGCAGATGTGGCCCAGTTCATACCCCGTTCCCAGCTCTCTCTCCGTTCCGAGCGATATGCTCTCATAGCCGAACTGACCGATGGATCCGAGCAGCTTTCTGTAAGCCCTCGCCGCAGTGGCTATCTTCTCCTTGGCCAGCTCCACTCCATAAGTATCTCTGAAAAACATCCAGCCCTGATTGAGAGAAAGGAATACTCTGGACATATCCGACCTGAAGAAGTAC